>Ga0099797_101128_pt1 | contig 14923 bp, 9 predicted proteins | sample Uncmet_Sort48C_1_FD_89871 | JGI IMG/M metagenome (GOLD analysis project Ga0099797, IMG submission 89871) | Marine eukaryotic communities from CALCOFI LINE 67, Pacific Ocean - C012_Sort48C_1 | ecosystem: Environmental > Aquatic > Marine > Oceanic | place: Pacific Ocean: Monterey Bay | collected... | reverse complement strand
AGAGGTTGGCGGTGAGGAAAACATGATGGACATTTTAAAAAGGCAAAAAGAGGAGGAAGAAATGAATATCAAAAAGCTTGCTGAATCTGCAGAGCGAAGACGGATAATGGAAGCAAAAGCTGCGGTAAAAGCAGCCGAGATTGCCAAACGCAAACAGCGAGGTCCACGGAGATTTACAGACAGGAAAGCGGAGGAGGTAGCCAAGGACACAACGCCGAAAGAACCTGAAGGGAGCGGTGTATGGGGTGGCCTTGCGACGGTAAAAACTGCTGCTGTGGACGAAGGTTCCGACGCGACATCGCAAGAGTTTATCCCGGAGCAATTTCGCTGCGCGTTGACGAAGAAAATGGTCGTCGACGCTGTCGTTCTCCCTTGCTGTGGCCAAACGTGCTCCAAAGAGCCTGTCAAGGCGGCCATGAAGCCATCGGAAAACGGCCATGTGTGCCCCGTCTGTGGCGCTGAAGATATTAAAAGGAGCAGTTTGAAACCGAATCGAATTGTTCGCGGAGCTCTCCAAAAATATTTGGCGGCCAAAGAAAACAATGACGAAGAAGTCTTGAAATCGTTCGTCAATGTCGATTCTAGCGGCGCAGGCGAAGGGGGCGAGGGCAGTTTCGGAGAAGATGGTTTGACCATACGGAAGGCCGCTGACGGTGCCGACCATATCGAAGCGCCAGACACGAAAAAAGATGCGGTGCCGACAACTCCGGTGAGCACGATACTGCCCAAGTCACCCATGGTGGAGGCAAATGGTGTCGAGACGAGGAAGGATGTCGCAAAAAGCCCGCCTGCGCGGGAGCAAAGTGCGATGTCGTACGGAGGGTACGGTGCCCCCCCTCCTGCTTCCTACTTAGGCGGGTATGGTGCGCCGCCACCTGCGCCGTCTGCCCGAGAGGGTGACAGGGGTGGTAGACGAGGTTACTATGGCAGCGGACCCAGTCGTAGCCCGTCGCACGGTGGTCCCAAGACCTACCAGGAAGGTGATCGTGGGCGGCGTGGCGATGGTGTTTGGGGACGTAATCCTAGCCGGTCCCCATCGCAAATGGATGAGCATTTGCGCCCTAACCGGGGGCATGTGCATAGTCAGTCTGATCGAAGGTGGGGCGGTGACCGAAATGTCGACCTAAAACGCAGTCGATCACCGTCGCTTAGCCAGGGGCGGGCGAATGTGTCTACAAGGCGAAGTCCGAGTAATTCGGGTGGACGTTGGGATAATATTCAGAATCATGATTCTAAGCGTAGTCGGTCGCCGTCGCACAGCCGCGAAAGGTCGGAAAATTCTGGGTCGTTTTTCAGGCAGGGTCCATCCAAGCGAGCTCGATGGGAAGACAACCGTGGTGGTGGTCAGAAGCGCTGGGATGATAGCATTCGCGATGGGAATAGGCGGTGGGAAAAAAGCGATGATGGAGAGAGACGCTGGGAGGAACGCGATGAAGAGAGTCGTTTGGGTGATGAAAGTAGTGGTCGTTCGGGCGGTCGTCGTCGCCGCCGCCCACGCGGTGGCCGAAGACACCGTAGAAGAGGCGGCCAATGAAATAGGTATGTTAAGTCAGCATACCCAGTGTTTGTTCTATATGCATGCTATATGTAAAATCTGTACTACGCGTAGGGCACATGGCACATGATGATATAGGATAACATATCTATATATGGACTCTCTTCATGGAGGAAAACAATGATGGCCCTACCCATAAAGAAATTTTTCATAAATTTATCTCTCTCTGATGAATTTTAATTAAAAAGAAGAAAAATCCGAAATGGGATAAGATCACAATTGCTTGTGAACATTCTATGATACTGTAAGGACTCTCTTCATGGAGGAAAACAATGAATGATGGATTCAATGTTAGCATTGATCCCTAAAGAACACAGTTCTCAATCTAATTAATTACAGCCATTATTATCATAGTTTAAAAAAAAAATATATATAGAGTTTTTATCATCATAATAATAACAACATAAGTTATATATTCCACAGAATCTCGTTCGGGGGTTGAAGATACAACAACCTCAGCTAATTGTCATCATCCTTTCTACCAGTTTTCATATATAATCTTCTATCATATAAAAAAAGAGTAATGGTTTCCCACCTCGCCTCGCCTGCGATTTCCGACCCACCGTGCGGAGACGATAATCATCTACAACACACAGACTGATAACAAAAAAATATCAAGAAGAAGAAAAAGTACTTTGCAAGACCGAAGTTTCGTGTTTTCATCGCGCCTATCTAGGATCCCTGTTTGTATCACAGGCTTGTGGGTGAGAATTTCCTCGCCACGGCAACCAAACAGGCACACCGTGCGGGCCTCCTTTTGTGGATGGCAATCCGAGCGGCCCGCCTGCATTGTCGGGTTCACAGCGTGACCCACCACAATGCGTATTGTTGTATACTTGCAAGCGCTTCAGGAGTCTATGTACAACATGGGGGTACTTCGCGGCGAGGTTGTAACGCTCAGCTATGTCCTCCACGACATCAAAAAGCATCGTTTGGCCCGCAACTAACCCCGCATTTGCCGGAGTATTACAAGGGAGTTTACCCTTGCATCCCCAATGAATTGATTCTGGCGGTGGCTGAGGAGCTTCAAAGAGCCCATCTGCTCGAGGTGGAGGTGTCCAACCGAACGGACACCACGGTGGCGTGGTGTTGGCCAATATTGGTATCGGCGATTGCGGTGATTCCCTGTAAGGTCCTCTTAGCGTGCACATGCCCGGCCACACCCCAACATGGCCGTGTAAGAGCTTCCAACGTCCAACCCGAATCGCGCCGGATCCTGGAATACGAGTCACGGAAGCGTTCTTGTTTTTCGCTGTCGATTGTAAGTCCAGCAAAACTTCCGTGCGTTGGGATTTTTCACCCAGCTGATTAAACATTTTCCACTGATTTACACCATCAAGGGGTGCGACACGACGAGTACAAGTGGGGCACGGCCGACCGGTTGTATTGTTGCCCAAAGAAATCCCAGCAATCCCTTCGACAATTGTTGGAAGCCAATCCGTCAAATGCATCAACTCGTGCGAAATGGTCCCGCGAAGGTCCGGATGGATTCCCGCGCCCGACACAAAAGCGATGCTGCGCACACCACCTTCAAATGTTGTTGCTTTTGTTCCTCTCAAAGGATAGTTGTTCCCACCCACGATGGGTATCCCGCCATTATCTCCTGTGAGAATAAAGAGAGTGCTGTTGAAAATTCCAAGCTCCTTATAAGTTCTCGTAATGTTCGCGACACTTTCGTCTACGGCGCGTACCATGCCACAATATATTCTCCTGGACGGTCTGTCCGCTGGAATAAGTTCCTCGCATTGTCCTTTTACATAAGACAACGGCACTTCAAGGGGACCGTGCACGGCTTCATGGGCTACATAGGCAAACGTCTTTGCGCCTCCGGATTCCTTTACTTTTTTTGTAATCCAATTCTGCACATCTCTTGTTACCTTGTGAGTTGTATAAACTTGATCTGCACCAACGTCTGTCTCAAAGTTGTTGTGGTAGTCAAAACCAGAGCCAACCATGTGAGAATAATAGTCCGAGGCTGCACTGTAAAAACCATTAAAATGGTCAAATCCTCTACATGTAGGAGTTGAGCCCCAAACAGTCATCCCTGCGTCCCATTTGCCGTAAGCAGAAGTCATCCAACCACCGTCTTGAGAAAGGCGATCGCCAATTGTCCTTAAGTTAAGAGGAAGATCCACGTTTTGACCATCGATAATGACTCCATCATCCATCCCATTTGTATAAGCGTAACGCCCGGAAAGAAGCGATGTTCGGCTAGGTGAACAAAGTTTGTTGACATAGTGAGACTCCAGGCGAATACCGTTCAAAGCAAGCTCGTCAATATTTGGCGTGGGTGGGGGGGCGGTCTCGTTGTACATGGCGCGCTTGTACGACGCATCTCCAAAGCCGTAATCGTCGATAACGAGGAAGACAATGTGCTTCGGCGGTGCAGGCACGGTAGCCGCCGTGGTCGTGGCCGCAACTTGCAGCATGGCCAAAGCAAGGATCAACATCTTCATCCACTTCTAGAGCGGGCAGAGAAGCGTGTAATATTCCTCTTTTTTAATTCCGGTGCGCAGGTTTACCATGCAAAGTTTGTGTAGTTGTTGTGTGCGGGATCGATTGATTAAAATGCAATCGTCGTTGTATGTCTTGACATTCAATTCCGAAGTACCAGAAGGCAGAGACGAGACGCGGAAACTGCGATATAAACGCAATCAATGCTGAAATAAAAAATAAATAATAATACGTCGTCCGCCGCATGGTGGATAAAGAGCATGCTATTGAATACGGCATGAAGTACTTGAAGCGTTACCGTATCTCCTATTCGACCATCTACCAACATTGCAGAAGAAATTTCCTAATAATATTGACGCATCGACAAAATAAAGAATTCAACGCATAATCGCTTTAAAGAATTCAAAGATGATCCGAAAAATGACCACAATTTGTCGTCGCGTGTCCAGTGTGAGGCACGAGAAGAGATGTACTCCGTTGAGGACGATTCCACCCCATTCGAGACCGACCAACCTAATGTGCAGTCAGACTGAGGTCAGTGACAGACCAGCTTTGATACCGAGGACCGAGCATGGCATTGGAGAGAGGATATGCACTATTGCATTCAGCCGAGGACGGTACTCAGCTACAGCGTGGTGAGCCTCATGATGAGGTCAACATTAGGAGCGATAGTATCGAGTCCATAGATCGAGAAGTTCACTCAGACGCGCCGTCATGCTTACCACGGGGCAGCCTGGTAACGAGCGTATGGGTCTTGATGTCTGTGTCGCTGGGTATGGGTGTTTTTGTTCAACCGAAAGTGGTTGCTCGCATGGGGTATATTCTGGGAACCGGTATTATTTTCCTGTTTGCCTTGATCACCAATTATTCCCAAATTTTGCTGCTGAAGGTGATTAATTTGGAATACGAACATAGTGGGAAAAAGTACAATAGTTTCAGTGAAGTCAGCAAAGATTTGCTTGGTCAGGCGGGTCTCATCGCAAACTGTTTGACGATGACGCTCACCTGCTTGGTGGCAAATGCTGGGCACCTTGCGACGGCAACGCAAATGCTGCATGATATTATCTGCTGGTATTTTACAGGAACTTACAATTATCCTTTCCATGCCGGGCAGCGGTTTGTAATATTGTGGCTTCTCTGCGGATTTATATTGCCCTTTTGTATCAGTTCTAGTGATTTGCACTCGTTGCGATATATTTCGACAACGTCCGTCACCGTTTGTATGATCTTGGCCGTTTCGGTCATGTTTTTGGCAAGCCAACAATTAATTAACCACGGCGTTGCAGACGGTGCAGCATACGTACCAGCCTTCCAAGGTGATTTTAGCAACACTCTGAGTGGAGCCGCGGCTATTTGCTTTGCGTACTCGAGTATCATTAATGTTGTGTCTATTAACAGAGATGTACAAGAGAGTAAACGGACAAAAGCGATCGAAGAAATCAACAACTACAGCAAAAAATCCATGCTATCAGTATCTTTGGCTTCGTCGGTGTGTTGTGTATTTTATGCATCTCTATCATTGCTGTGTGTATTGGCTTGGGGCAATCTTTGTGCCAACAACAATGGTAATATTTTGTATTTATTTCCCGCAAATGATTACTGGATCACATTTTGGTGCTTTGCACTCGTCATTGCTGTCACACTTCTCTATCCGATCATCAATGTGCCAATGGTAAATAACTTAGAGACACTAGTCATGATCGTAGTGAATGAGCCCCCGAGGAAAGCCACCGGTTGCACAGCGTTCGCAATCCGCAACAGGCGGGCAATCATTTCAATATTGGGCATGGCAGTGGTCATTTTTTTAGACACACTCGTGACAGATCTGGCTGATATTTTTGGTTTGTGTGGAAGTTTGGGACTGGGAACGGTTTCGATGATTTTGCCTGCCTTACTCGCGCTGAAAAATCGGCACCGACTACCTACGAGAGATTGGTTTGGTGCCTCGTTTGTCTTGATTGTCGGGCTGGTTGTGACTTTTGGCTCGAGTACCAGTATTATCATGGACTTAATTGCACACTCTGGAAAATGATCGGCCGTGGGGCCTTCAAATGCAGTCTCGTAACTATGCCCGAATGAAAATTCTGCAGCCTACTGTGCTACTGTTCTGCTGCAGCCGAGCTCTTCACGACGTGATGTAATCTACAGCATATTCCTACCAATATTTAGGGTTACATTTTTTTTTCTGTGTTCTTTTATATAATGTGTAGTATTATAGTTGTACTTGCAAGTAGTACGGTCTCTCTCAAAAATATTTTCCCCAAGAGCATTGTTCAAATTTACCTCACCTCGGCGAACTTGAGTTTTCAGGGGTGAGTTATCATATATTGCTCCAAAGTCGCTGGATGTTTTGGCTCCAAAAATCTTATTATCAAAGGATGGACGGTTAGTTTCCATATTGAGTAGCAGTGGCTTTCACGATAGTCGGTTTGAAAATACTGTTTACCTACTAATACTACACTGTCAAGAAGTATTTGTTTTTTTTGAGTCCTGATGACGATGAACCATTTTTTCTCGACTCCCCACTCTAACGAGAGAAACTTTTCGTGGGTTCCAGTCCATCGTATGCATGAACCAAGGAACACTATGGTCTTCAGAAGCAACATCACCTGTGTCTGAAAGATTAGTCGGAGAAGATGACGGAGAAGATGACGGAGAAGATGATGGACTAGAAGGTGCAGAGTTGGTGCATTTTCCCGCGCTACCTGCAAGTTCTTGAGATTCCTTGTCTGTCAGAGTGTGCACCTTTTCCTGCTCTGCCATGATTCTGACGCGCCTTAGCGCATCGACACACTTTAATCTACCCTTTCGATGCTTCTTCACTCTTTTTCGAGCCCTCACCGACATTTCTGGAGTTTCCAGTGTGTTCCTGATCCGCTAACTACCGAGAACTTCTCGATAAATGTATGGCATACTCGATTTGCACGTTCGAAGCACAATGATATTGAGTGTAAAATTTGGTAGTAAGATATTTTTTTGGTAGTGCAGAAAAGATACAGAATATGTGCAAAAGTGGGAACAGGGATTACCATTACAGTTTTGGACGTCAAGTTTATATTCATTCACCATTCACACATGTGAGCCAGCAAGGGCTATAAGGGCCTATCATGGCATACAACAAATCTATTTTCTCTCTCACACAAGTTGTCGACGAGTCCAAGTGACGGACCGACGGACCGACGGACCTCACTTCGTAGGGCGGCGGTATCTCGAGGCATTTCAATTCGAGTACATATTTCCAGAAGGATACACGCTCATGTGCATACTCACAAACTATTAATACCTACCAGGTACCAAAGTTTCATACTAAGTTTTAGAACTACTGTACTCAAAAAGTTTACAAGTACTTGGTACATACACAATCAAACGAAATATAAATACTGTAAACACGTTTCGGAGCGTGATCTTCAACTGAGGAAATCGGTGTTTAAAAGGAGTGCGGCCATGCACGGCATTAGGCGACAGCCAATGTTCTCGATGGAACGGTTTGATGACACGGTGTCACATGTATGCAAAGTCGACACACCCGCACAGCCATGGCGTCCTCCGTTGCAGCACCAGCACCAGCACCAGTCGAAGTGGTTCAAGAAGACACCGTTGAAGTGGTCATTGTTGGCGCTGGCTTGGCTGGTTTGCAGTGTGCACGGACCTTAGTCAATTATTACGGCATTGACCCGTCGTCTATTCTGATCGTTGAAGCACAAGATTATATAGGGGGTCGAGTGAAGCAAAATAATTCTTTGATCCCGGGTGTCAAAATTGATTGCGGGGCTGAAATTATCCATGGCAAAGGTCATGTGCTTCACGACCTTGCAGTTGCGCAAAACGAAAATCTCACGGACTTATTCACATGGGCCCACGGGGACGGCGGACCGGATGCGGAGCTCGTCAACGGTCATTTTGGAATGTACTTTTCAAAGACTACGGGAAACAAGTTTTTTCGGTACAACGACAAAGACGAAGAGTTTTGTAAGCTAAACGAAACTCTGTTCGAGCTGGCAGATTTGGATCCCCTCGAATGCGAACACGACCTGTCTTTGAGGGACTATCTTGTATCTGAAGGCGTCGCGAACGACATGCTTCCGATGGCTGATGCAGGATACGCAAACACACTTTGTGCCAATAGCGAGACTCTTTCTCTTCGTCAGACCGTACGCTGGGAAAATTTTTGGCGCACAGAAGATGAAGGGGACAGTCGTCCTGGTTCCTCTTTCTCCTTCGTTGTCGATCACCTCGTGGATGCAGTACCTTCCCTCCGACCTAGAATTAGACTGAATACGATTGTGTCCACGGTAGTATCGACTCCTTCAGAGTCCGAGCAAGCAGAGAAGTATGCAGTTAAGATCATATGTAAGAACAGCATCAATGGGGAAGAAAGTGTATATTGTGCGTGCCAATGTGTTGTCACAGTCTCTGCTCACGTTATGAAAGAAGGCATGATCCGTTTTTCCCCTGCCCTTCCAGAATCAATTAGAAATGCGTACAACAGTTTGGATTTCAACAATGCCATTAAAATTGTTGCCAGTTTTAAACGTAGGTGTTGGCCTAAAAATTTGGATGGAATAATTATGGCAGGAACAACTATCCCAGAGATATGGTTTCACGATGATGTGATTGCTGAATCTACCGAAGCGTCATGCTATGCGACTGGGTTTCTCACGGGGGCATACGCAGAAAGGTTGATGGCATTGAGCGAGGGCATGACTGACATCCCCAAGGAAGTATTAGCGGCTCAACTCGATGACATCTGGCAGTATTTGAAACCAGAGGATTTACCAGCAGGACACCCGATAAGAGCCGATGATGCCAGCAGCACGATTCCCTCAGCACAGGAGGAATTTGTTGACGGTTTTGTGTACAATTGGAGAGACCAACACCCTCACATTGGTGGAGGCTATGCATCGATGCGAGCCAAGAATAATGCCGACGTCATCCCCATCTTGTCAGAGTCTTTCGGGGGTGTCGTTTTTGCCGGTGAAGCGACAGAGGTGCCTGGGGCTACAGCCCATGCTGCATTAATAAGTGGCAAAAAGGTTGCCGCAAAAGTCCATGCAAAACTTCAGCAAATGAAAAATTAATTTTTGCATAAAATACATTTGATAGGAATAATATGAAGGATTACTCTACAAATTATCATGTACTTGTAGCAGTCGTAATGACTGCTGGTAATTTTTGCAAGGTTCGATCTAAAGATAAAGAATTTTAGAATTTTGATTTACTTAAATTAATTAAAATACAGAGAGCCATTATTATATTATTATGATCTTACTTGTTTTTATGATATCATATATAAATTTAAATGATGAATCAAAATTAATCTAATTTGTCTGATCTGTTTTTACATTGCTCGTCGTTTTGATTCCACGTTGCTGTAATCGACGGAGTTTCTTTCTTTTCAACTCCACGACCCGTTGTTGTAAGGAAAGTAAATATTGTTGGTTTTCTTTTAACGCTTGTATTAAGATAGCATTCAATTTTCCGTAATCGATAGTTTTAAAATGTTCAAAATTAGGATTCCTCCATTGTTTCACGAGAGATGGAAATACTGCTTCGATGTCTTGGGCAATCACGCCGATAGTAGTGGCGTTAGAATTTCGGCCAACACCAAGTTTTTTCGCTTTTCTGCTCCACGTATATTCTACTCCAGCAAGCTGGGATATCCTTTCCATCATCCCTTCTCCTAGAATGGTTACGTTAGATTTCAGCCGAGCGTCGGATGGTGATACAAATTCTGCAGCTGTAATGCGACCATTTACGGTCATTGCGCCATTCACATGCAATTTTTCTGAACCGTGATCCCGTCCTATTGAAAAGTCGCCCTCCGTGTCTAGAGATGCCTGTGGTGTGATGCCGCCCCTGCTGCCATAGAGCAGATGGCGTCGTCTGTATTCTAGAGAATGCGGGGAGTAAAATTTCAAATCGCCATCATTTTCTAGACGCCTTCTATTTCCTCCAACGAGCAAATTCACAGTCGATCCTGATACTGAATGTAAGCCAGCACTTTTATGATGCATCGTTGAAGTTGCTATGATCTCCATGTCACTGGACGTGAGTGACATAGTCTTGGCTACGTTTATGGCAGTGGTGTCACCACTCGTCACAGAGAGGGTTGAACCGGCCGTAAAGCCCAACCCAGTTCTGGCTTCTATATCCATATTGGCACCTCTGCTTGTCATAGACATACTGCCGATGGTTTCAAACGAACTCGTGCCACGAGAATTTGACAAAAATTCGGAAGCTGACATTTGTAAATGAGCCGTCGGCCGAAGGTTGAATTTGCTTGCTCCTATCGTTACATATCACAGCAGCATAAAGATGCGTTTAAATTGCCTGGAAGGAAGGACAACATAGACTTGAGTACGAAATAGTCATGTCGTGCAGGCACACACCAGTACGAGTACACTCCATACGTGCTAGACTCTCTCCTCACTCCTCACTGGACGACGTGTTCTGTATGTCACTTGTAGGTAACATGCCCAGATCATTCGCGTAGTCTGTGGATACAGGAATGGTCCAGAATGCCTATATACACGATGGAGAGAACCTGTATGCAAGAATTATCATCAGTATTTGTGTTACTTGTGTCTATCATATATAGTAGTGTAACATAGAATAAGTGAAACTAATATGCTGTGAGAAAAATAAGGGACGGATGGAACGCGATGTATTTGAGCTGTCGGGGAGGAGGAGGAACGTGCAGGATGTTCTGTGCCACGGATGGCGATGTACATCTTCCGGCATCCGATTATTTTGGAGCTGCCAGGAAGACAAACGGCCAAAAAATAGTTCGCGAGTGTTGTGGGCGGTATTATACACCTTCTTGATTGCCTCGATTGGCGGACAATTACATGAGGGTCGCCGGGTCGTGTTTGCTGTGGTTGTTTGCTTTACTGCTGTCAACTTCGGTGCAAAGTTGGGTGCTCACTTCGAATGACGGGGACATTACATTATTAGGCCCTGTTTTAGTCGAGCCCTCGTATGGGCAAGAAGCGACGGTAACGTTGAGAAGGAATAGTACGACGGCTTGGACGATGGGCAATACCCATGATGATAGCCCAAGCGCAAAAAATCAAAATATGTTTTATTTAAAAAATGAGCGGAACGAACCGCTCTTGCGGGTGTCTCAAGAAGGAAATTTCCTTATTGATGGCCCAGAAATGCGTTTAACAGGACAAAACCCTACTAGCATTATTCAAGCTATCAAAAGTTCGCAACCCGCAAGTTTTGAGTTTCATGCTGGCGACAAAAACCCTACGATGACATGGGGAATCCAAAGTCATTTTCTCAGTCGTGGACTGATGAGCATAAGATCATCTAACAATAATGTGGAGCTCGCATCCAGTGGTGGTAAAGCAGTTCTTTTCAGTGATGGGAATTTTGGAATTAATGTAGAGAAAGCCGTAGCGAAACTTCATGTGGGTGGAAATGCTGTTGTGGATGGAACTGTTACTGCAAACGATTATTACTCTCCCTCTGATCGACGCTTGAAAGAAAACATCACGCCTATTAAGAATGCTTTGGAGAAGGTGTTGTCTTTAAATGGCGTAACGTATTCATGGAATGATAAGGCTCGCTCCTTAAAGTCAAAACGATTTGATGATGGCAAGAATAAAACACATATTGGGCTGATAGCTCAAGACGTGGAAGCTGTACTCCCCGAGCTTGTCCATACCTGGACGGCTGCTGTTCCTACCGTTAATGCAACCGGTGACAGTAAAAATGCCACTTCTGTCAATGATGCGGAAAGACACGAAGAACACTTGGAAGAGTTTAAAGCAGTCGATTATTCGAAGCTAAGCGCTGTGATTATTGAAGCAATGCGCGAGCAACGGGTGATGATGGAAAGATTGGATGAAGAAATCCGAATGTTACAAGAGGAGACTCCACTTTGAAAACAATAATAACTATAATCATAAAGATATAGTTCTTTATATCAAAAGGATATTTATCTGAGAAATAAAAATACGAGGGAATGCTCATGCTGCAATTCATCACAGGACGATTAATCAAGTTTTGGAACTTGTTTAATTTAAGTAAATAACAGCCAATATACTATATATATATATATATAGTTCTTTTATTAAAATATATAAATATAAAAAGTTAGTTTTAATTATATATAACTAAGTAGAGTTCTATGTTAAGTTATTAATAATATATGAATGTTATGAAACTTATATCATACATATGATGTTATGATACACACAAATAAATGTAACTGCAAGAAAAAACCGCCATATCATGATGACAACCCAAAATTACTGATTTAGATTGTCGCATTTTCAGACAACATTTTCTCGAAAAAGAGAATATAAACCGAAGACGTATCTAAGCCTAAATTTGGCTCCATTGTTCTTTCGAAAGGGATACAAGTGACCTTTTCGTCGTTCATTTCAAACCAGCACTTGCCCTGCCGAATAAGTGAAGTATAATGTCCGCTTCCAAGACCGCCAACATGAAGCACAATTCCAGTCAAAGTGTACACGCATTCTTCTGCGCTCTCAACCATAAAAGGTCCAAGGTCTAACTCCACCCCAAAATCAACTTTAGTCACCAATTTGGAAAACACATCTTCAAAACGCTTTAAATGTATGATCAGTGTATTTGGAGCGCGTTCGATTTGAATCTGCTTTCGGTGCTTTACCCCACCACATTTGGTGCATACATAATCTGGAAAAGCCTCTTCATGAGTGTAGTGCATTAGACATTGTTCTAAATTAATGACAGACTGGCTCATTTCAACGCTCGGTCGGTTATTGAAGGTCGGGTGACAAACCAGCGGCAAAGGAGAACATCGATCAAGATCAGAGTCTTCGTGCACGTCCAAAACTAATGTCACGCGGCCGGGTAGCAAATGTTCAACAATATCTGAAATATTTAAATCCCCAAGGTCTTTCCCTTGGCTTTGCAATAAGGCAGTCGTGGAGACAACCCTAACAGTTCCCTCTTCAAATAGGGGCGCGTGTCCTGATCTGCCAACACTCAGAGACTTCAGAGACTCCTTTTGAACTGACTTCAAAAGATCACCCACTACATCTGTGTGTCTTACAAAAACCAAACTCGGCAATCCGTGGACTTCGAACGTTTGAGAGTCTCCCATAACGCGGTGAACAAACGGCAAAAAATCTCCGTCATCTTCAACCTCTCCACCGGATACTTCAAAGGCATAAATGAGCTCCCCGCCGCTCAAAATGCTGAAGAATTCCGAATGCTTGCAAACGTTGGCGATAGCTTGTGTTCCATCTTGGGCCACCGTGGTGAAAATGATCGATGACTTGCTATCCTCCCGGCCATAGGTTTCTGCTATCATATTTGACACATGGTCAGTCAACTCTTGCATAGTAGGATTTTTGGAAACCCATACACCGAAAATAACTGGTAACTCTGGGGACCACTCTTCCTTTTCGATACTGTCTGCAGCTGCCTCAGGTGAATTGGGGAACACTTTGATGTTAACGAAGATGGATGAGGGTGGTAATTCAAGGGATAGCTGCCAAAGCATGTCAAAAACGCCATTCTCGTGCCCGCAACTGTCACACTTAATTGTAGAACGGGCCTGGCCCAAGAATAAGTCCATCAAGGGACTTTGATTGTTCTGTTGATATTCTAACCAGGTACGCTTCGAACGTTGTGTAGAGCTCATGTGATCGAAGCTTTCTCCACGGGCACGATATGGACCGAGCTTTGCCCCACAATTCATGTCCTCATGCAACACTTGAATCAAATGCACCAAGAAATCGTGCGCATCTTGTTGATGGCTCCCCGCAAAGTCTGGTTTAAAGTTACCAAAAGAATTTCGAAAGGCAACGGGAGCGAAGGCCTGGAACTGATTGCTCCAAAGTCTCTCCAACAGTGTTCCAAACTCTTTAACAATGACACCGCCCGAGCCGAGTGCTGACTGAGGGTTGATGGTGTACGTTTTCTTTAGCAAGAGCTCTCGAAATGCGGGAATTGTATTCAAGCATTGAATGGTCGCGTTCATGTAGCACGTATTTCCCAGGTTTACAAGGCCGCAAACACCGTTGCGGGTGGGTTTGCCGGGGATACTCTGTGAAAAGAAAGAAAAGAGAGTATGGGAAATGTCCTCTACAACGCGAGCTGGGCTCGTGGATCCAAACTCGTTCTCCGCTTGATCCAAAAGGAAAGTACCAACATTGAATAGAATGCGGCGAACAAACTCTGGGTACGCAATATGACGAAACAGGACTAGCAAAGACAGGAGCAACGCAGGGATCAACACAAACGCATGCCCATAGAAAGCGTCGTACAAAAATGATGAGGCCGGGTTCGCGGTCGACCCGTCCACTATGTCCCCCATAACCCGTCCACACAACTGGATACCGGCGCGCAAGTCTGGTGCAGCCTTCGCCAGCAACAGAATATTCTCTGTGCCCGAGTGCTGCCGCCTTGCTTCCGTCACTAACAAAGCTGTTGTCGCGGGTGATTCACTGAATCTGTTGCCATTTGTGATTCGCTACGAATGAGTTTGAACGATATCGAAACAGTCCCCGTTGCACACACGAAACAGTGGTTCGTCGTCATCTAAACATCCATTACGGTACCAACAGTCTGTACCTGACATTTAACCCGATGGAACGATCGTACGTAATCGGTCAGTGTCAAGTACGAACCAAGGTACGAACGAGGACTCGTAGACAGCGGGCGGAACACGGAACACGGAACACACCATGCACGAACGAGCGAACGACAGACTTGGTGCCATGCTTGTAACTTGGATGGTCTTCATACTTGAGCCACTACTGTAGGTACTCTCCAGTAGTTGAGTTTACGAGCTATGTACGTAATACTACGAGACGGCAGTGCTGTGTGTTTCCTCCCTCCCTCCCTCCCTCCCTCCTCTCCTCTGTGTCCACTTAATTGCAGTAATTACTGTACAGTAACTCCTCTCGCTGT
>Ga0099797_101127_pt1 | contig 14947 bp, 8 predicted proteins | sample Uncmet_Sort48C_1_FD_89871 | JGI IMG/M metagenome (GOLD analysis project Ga0099797, IMG submission 89871) | Marine eukaryotic communities from CALCOFI LINE 67, Pacific Ocean - C012_Sort48C_1 | ecosystem: Environmental > Aquatic > Marine > Oceanic | place: Pacific Ocean: Monterey Bay | collected... | reverse complement strand
TTGTTGTGGTGTCAATCGTAGTGTAAACTGTGTTCGAAAGTTCCATTGTTACAAAAAATGTCCTGCGATGAAAAAATTAGGGCGCCGTGGTGCAAAGGCGGACAAAAGTGGCTCTTCAAATTCAAAAGATAGTGATAAATCTGACAATACCAAAAAAGACAGCAAAAGTAAAGCTGCTGGCGATGCCAAGAAAAAACAAATGGATTTAGAAAAATTGAAAAAGGCAATTGCAGAGGAGGATAGAAAAAAACTCGCCGCGGATAGAAAGCTTGCTGCTGATAAGAAACTTGCTGCTGATAAGAAACTTGCTGCTGAAACTGCGGTTTCAGGTATGGTGAAAACAGAAACTGCGAAACCAACTATTATGGGTACTGCTACAACTTCGCTCAAAACAATAAAAACTGAAGATGTCCCACCGATTTCAAAATCATTGTAATTTTTTATTTGTGCGCGTGTGTTTGTAAAACTATAAATTATACGAGCTCACGGAATCCTCTCAGGATCCTCAAATAGCCATTTAAACATTAAAATTTAGGATGATAAGTTATCATATCATAAATATTTATAAGTTATGACATCTCACATATTACATGTTTGTTGTTCGTTCATCAATCTAATTCTTTCGTCTCTCGCCACCTCTTCTACCAATCTTTTTTTTTTTTGTTCTTCAAATAGCTCTATACGTTTCTTCTCCAAACGCCGCCTTTCTCTTTCTTTCTCTTCAATATAGAATGCATCAGATACGGCTACATGTTCCATTAATGATCTAATATCTTCTGAATTACAATCTTTCAATTTATCGTGATTACCAACTAAAACTAATAAATCCTTTGCTCGCGTTAATGATACATTTAAACGCCGGGAATCCGATAAAAAACCAACCGATTTTTGTGTGCGGACAAAGCTTAATATTACGACATCCGCTTCTGAACCTTGAAATGCATCGACTGTAATAACAAGGTTTTTTGCCATGGCATGTTGGTACCCTGCTTCTTTTAGTTTATCTCTAATCAAACGGACTTGGGCAGCATAATATGTTATGACTTTCACTCGAACATTACTGTTTGTATTTTGGTTTACTTTTAATATGATATCAACTACACGTTTTGCCTCTATTTCATTTCTGTGGCTCCCTAGATGATCCCTTTCTTCTATTCCCTGATTACAATTGAAGAATGTTATTGGTTGATACCCGTCTGGATATTTCCAATCCATTTTTTTATCAATAACAGAAGCTGCATTACGCAGCAAATTATTATAATATTGTTTAGAAGGCCATTTGGATATTGTTGGATGCATACGATATTGCTCATCCAACATATGGTACTTGGAATGTTTCATATTCATTAAACGCGACATAAGACTGCGATCAAAATGTTTTCTAATAGCATCTTGTGATTGTACCATTGCTGACAATTGCATTGGATCACCAACTAAAATTACTTTCGTGGGATTTAAAGACATTGCAATCAACGTTTCTACTTCGAGTGCTTGAGATGCTTCATCGCATATCAGAATATCAACTTTTCTAGTTTTTCGAATAGAATGACGACCACAGCATGCTAACGTAAGAAATAGAAACTGAGTAGAATGTAAAACCACATTTTCAATGTTTCTTTGATCACGGGTCACATCATTTACAGTTTCCTCCATGCTACACATCAAAATGTGCAAATCTTGCGGTAGGGTCCGTAGTTTATGACTTCTCATGGGATTAGTATTATTGTTGTCATCGAGATTTGTTTTTAACTTTCTTAAAACAGATTGAAACACGCGTATTTGGTTGTCTAATTTCACAAGCTGTAGGCCAATATTGAAGAAGATGTAAGCTTCGTTTGAAATTTCTTCAACTTTTTGCAAAAGTTCTGCTTCATTAATTTCTTCTTTTAAACCAAAATCCTCCAATTGATCAGTAAGCTTTCTCAAATTAATGTAATGCCCAATAAACTTTCTAGCGGCGTTATGAACAAAATATGGGCCCAACTTTTCTGGGATATTGTCATCATCAACACCAATTAATGAAATATTTAATTTTGAGCGTTCATAAGTCTGGAATCTCCCAACAAATTTCTCCATAGCAACATGCACAGCTTTATTCGTACTTGCGCAGATAGCAACACGAAGACCACTTTTGTATAGTTCTTCTAGCAAAACACTAATGGTGTATGTTTTTCCTGTCCCTGGCGGCCCTTGTAACAGAACTAATGAATTATCTGGATCTAATACAATATTAATTGCAGTATTTTGAGACTTGTTTAGAGTTAAAAATAATTTGTTAACTTTGAGTTGATTTGTATCGTCAGTATCAAGCGCTGTTAGATCTACTACATTATTATTAGTATTATTATTCAAATCCAGTGTGTTGATAACGCTGTTGTCACTATTGCCATTATTACTACGTTGAATATCACTATCCTTTTCTATGCACACAACATCATCATCGCTACTATCACTAAATGTTGTATGGACACCATTTTTCCAACCTAAAATGTTGCGTGTATATTGTCCTAGGCTGGGAGAATAACGGCAAACGTCATTCATTCGTTTTAAATTTAAAACGGATGTAATTGGTTGAAAATAAACAACATTGCAACGAGGATCAAAGTTTCTATTTGCAAAAAAATAATATGCGCATTCACAAGATTCAAATGTTAAATGGCTACCGTGTCGTTCATCACCTGAACATGCGGCTAAAAATATTTTATTTTGGCAATATATTAGCACAACACATTGCGCTCGAGCTACATCTTTAAAACGGCGATGGTTCCGTGGACTAACAATTTTAAATACCAACTCAATTTTAGATGGAACTTGTTTTCTATGATCTCTTGTATTATTTCCAAACGTGGTACAGTTGTTATTAATATTATTTGACGGTACATATTCACCTTGAAGCATATTGTTACATCGAAACATTTTTGCTTTATTATTTTTTTTATTATTATTATTAGGCCTGCGATAGTTTTCATGTGGATGCTCCTTCTTGAAATTATTGTTGTATTTGTTATTATCGCCATCATCGTTATTATAATTATTATTGTTACCGTCAAAAGATATACCATGTTTCAACAGTGCTGCCTTCGTTTTTTCCTTTACTAGATAACGTGCTTCGTGCAAAGTAAATTGTAAATGGTGATTATAGTATTGCGATATTCCATTAAATCGAGCCGGGACGGTTGGACATGCTGGTATTTCACATTTGTTTAAATTTTTCAAGCAATATTGCCTCTCATTATAAGCGTTATTTTTTTTTGTGTTTGACGTTAACGTTCGATGATCTGTTAGTGCTTCCATAATTTCACTGAAAAAAGAACCTCTTTTTACTTTTTTTTTCTTTTGCCTGCCACCTCTTCCGCCGCCTAAATGATTTCTTTTTCTGTTCATAATGCTATTGTTCTTCAAAGACTGTTCTTCCTACGCGTTTTGGTGTATAGCATGTGTCTTTCTTGACTCAGTTCCTAAAAAAAGGCGGTGTTGTAAGTATTATTGTAGTTTATGGGAGTAGTGTAACATATAATAAACACATGTATATGATGATGATGTACCTCCTTGTAATAATAATAATAATAAGAAGAATTATAAAAAATAAAAAAAAATATAATGAATTAATAAAAAATTTTCAATAATAATTTCAATAATAATAATAATAATAAATTATAATTATTATAATAATATTATTAAATTCATTAAATAATAATAATAATTTAAATCGTAATAGTAATAATAAATAATAATTTCACCACAACATTACTAACATGAGTTGTAGCAATCCTATCACATTAACATACACACAGCACAGTGTAGATGTTAGAGATCAGGGTTCTACACCGGAACGATTTTAAGGTGATGCAGAGTGATAGTTTCATGATCATCTTCCACAAATTATAACGGTATGTATAATACTACGAGGATTATTATTTATTATTGCATTCTATTATATTATTTCCTTGTTGTTTTTTTAGTTTTTAATAATAATATAATATAATACTACGTACATCCTTTTATTATGTTGCACACAACAATAATAATAATAAATAATAAATAATAACAATAATAATAATTAATTAATAATAAAATAATAATAATGCCAGGTAATGCACTAATATTAATGATATATTATTATTAAAAAAAAAAAAAAAAATAGTCGTCTACTACGATAATAATAATAATAATAGTAGTTATATTTATAGTGTAGTTTGCTGTCATAATTGAGAGAAGCAAGTGCAACCGCCGTGGTTAATCGATAGAAGAAGCTGTTTCTTGCATGGTTGTATACCAGAGCGCACATATTGTCTCTTATTACCCAGAATAATTTATACTGAGAATTGCAAAGATAACACATAATGGAGGAAATAAATTTTAATGCGTTAGAACTAGTGGGCTATGAAGAACAACTATATGATAATAGTGGAGTAAAATCTGAGGATACCGTTAAAAATAATGTAAATAATAATAATAAAGGGCCAGAAGAAGGGTCTGTGGATAATCCTAATGATAACAGCGTCATAAATCTTGACAATAGGGAACGCTTAGATTTTCAAGACAATGATGTTAATAATAATAAAAATGAAAGTCGAACTCGAAATGGTTCAAAGATGATTATACCATCCGTAAAATCTCACGTTTTACGAAAACCGAAAGATGGTGGTTCAAGAGCAAACCTATATGGAAGTGATTGGTCATCATTTCAAAGGCGTGCCGAAAGTTTGTTACTTGGCGAACAGGATAAAAAGAGCGGGGGGGCAAATGGCGATGGCGCAATTTTTGATCTAACTCGAATAAACGACAAGGGAAAACGGAACATAGATGGTGGAAGCCAACTTGAAACAAATATGGACATTTTGAAGCAACAAGCTTTTTTCGATGAAGAATTGGAAGATATTATGAAACCACCGCCACCACTAGAATCACTTTCCAGAATGGGTCGTGGAATGTCGCACAAAAAACGGAAGAGTGTAAAAAATAATAAAAAAAATATTAATAAATCTTTGGACCAAATTAAAAATGTCAAAGTTGGTAGGAAAGGTGGCACGGCTGCCAAAATTAGGGAAATGGATGTAGTAAAATTTATATGCTTGCGCGAATCGTTAGTTGCTCGTTTAAAAGCTGTGACAAGATCGTTACGTACGACGGCTCTAAAACTTCGTATGTCAAGAATCAAAGAAGGAGATGCTTTAAATACCAAAATGCAATCAAACTTAGCCAGTGAACAAAAATTATTTCAAGAACTGGTTTCAAGCCTACGTAAAGCATCCGTTGCAGTTGTTGAAAGTATACAAGAGTGGAGAAAAACTATTAAGATGGAGGAATCGTCTAGGGGTGAATCTGTTTATTCAACTGTGACTTTTGAATGGCAAAATATAAACTATCTGATAAAAATGAGCCGTGATTTGATTTTTTTAAGAGCGAAAAAAAATGTAAATATGCTTAATACTTCAAAATTTAAAAGTATGACAGGAAAAGAACGTGTAATAGAGCTACGAAAAGATGACCCTCGAGATACAATTGCATTGTGGTGTGGATTAGATCCTTTAACAAATCCATTATTAATGTTACCACCCGGTCATAGTATCGTGCAACGATTAAAAGAAGAAAAGGCTGTATGGGAAGTAGAATTGAACCAAGCCTTACACGATGAAGCGGAAGAAATTGCAGCAGCATATATGAAACAACGTGCTGCAGGAAAGCAGAAGTTTGGTGCTGGCAGAGGCGTTTTAACAGTTGATGATGAGCATGATACTATGAAAAATGAAAAAAATGATCAGAAGATTTCTGTTCAAAATAATGGTGAAAATGGGGAAATTGGCGCGGAAATTTTTCCGTTCGCAGAAGACTCTGAAACAGATGGTAATGTTGATGGTATGAATCAAAACGAACCAAGGGAACCGTGGAGGTGGTTTGCATTAGATTTAGCACCAAGTGAAGTTTCTGTAATTCCAGCGGTAGATGCTAGAATTTATGATCGTGTGATTGAAGCACATAATGTAATATTAAACGAAAGAAACATCGAAGCGCAAGTACAAGAGGCAAGGCAAAAGCTACTGGAATTTGATGATACATATGATGCGATAACTTCTATAGCTGATAATGGTGGAGTAAATAATATATTGCAGCATGTAAGAGACGAACCACCCGCTGGTAAAAATGCTGGGGAAAAGTTACAATCAAGGCAACAACAAAGGAATTTACGTAAAATTATTCCAGGTATGGCGAAGCCAGATAACCCTGAAAATATCGATTCACGCGAGCTATATGCTCCAGCTATGAAACCTAAACAATCGAAAATGGTAGAACGTTTAAATGAATTGATGGAAGATGAAGGAATTCTGCATACCGCTTATGATCAGGAAAATGCGTCCATATTGGGATCATCATTACGACGACGCAGTGGTATGACAGAGTCAAGGCGTTTTGTTAGATGGCAAGCACGCGCAGCAAGAAAAATACAAGCACGTGTTCGTGGTATGCTTACAAGAAAAGCAGGTGGTCGCGTCCACCAATTGCGTGTTATAAGAACGGAAAAACGGAACAAAAGTGCTACAAATATACAAAAAATTGCTCGTGGTATGCTTGGGCGATTGTATGTCGAAGAATACCGACTAGCAAATACAAAAGAAATGACAGATGAAGAAGCGGCTATAAAAGTGCAAGCAGGTTTGCGAGCCATGTGGGCTAGGAAATATGTCGATGTAATACGTACATATGAAAAAACAATGAAAATCATGAAAACAGAAGAAATAAAAAAAGAGGAGGCGAGGCGTAAACAAGAGCGGGCAAGAATGGTTGGTGGTTTATTAACGTTAGATGGCACTAATGATGTATCTACTGGGTTATATTTAAATTCTAGTAGTAACGTCAATTATAATGATGAATCAAAAGGGATGAATGATGGGTCGATAGAAGAAACAGGGGCATTTTCTATAATCGAAGAATCTAGCCCCATGAATGATGGTTCAAACGAAGATTTTTTTGAGGAAGCTTTTAGTGGGAAAATGCAAGAACACGTATATTCCCCAGATGAGTTTGATCAGGCAGATGCAGCTGTTACAATCCAAGCGCAAGTTCGTGGATTTGTAGAACGTAAACGTGGCATTGTAATGGAATCTAGAAAGAGTGAGAACGAGCTAAGTGTTCCTAGAGAATTATTGGAAGATGAGAACAAAGAAGAAAAAAGGAAAATCGAAGGGCAACCACAACCTAGACTAGTTTTAAGCGTAGAGAGTTAGAACACATCACATGTATAAAGATATTTAAATGTCGCATATAAATGTAAACCCTAAAAGATGCAAAACAGTTTTTTATACCTTCTCTAATTTAATATGATTTATACTCGTAATATTACAAAGTACGTAAGTTATATCATATTTTATGATATCATAACTTATTATGATACTACTCACGATCAAATCCCAATTGCGAACGTTTTATATTGGATAAATTTAATGATGACATTCGTCTTCCATTGAAAATATTTGATAATTTTTGACGATTGGTATTTTCTAGCGGGGAAAGTTTGTTGTTGTGCTTAAGCGATGTGGATCTTGCTAATAAGGTTGGAGTAGTTTTTATGAATGCTTGGTAACCAGGTTTTTTTGATTTGTTTTTTAATGCTGGACTACCCCATTTGTCGACTCTTAATGCCAGTTCAAATTCGTTGCCCTGTTTTGTTTTCAGCCTCTTTTCTAATACGGAAACAAACGCCTTACCTGTAGGAAGTTTATCATCAATTGTTGTAGTGCATGTTCTATCAATGTCTACATCGTCACGATCGTACACTATCGAAGCGTTAGTTTCGCATATTTCACCTTTTTGACCTATCACACTTGATGCCTTCTTTGGCATTTTTAGAATCCCACTTCGTAACAAATGCAACGGGATAATACTTAAAGTTTCAAAATTGTTTTCGATACTCATCGGGGAATTTGTTACTTTTCCAGGAACAAAGTTATTCGCCGGCACTGTAACTGGCCCCTCCTTGTTGTCGATGAAATTATTGTTTTGTCTATTATATCGTTGTTGTCTTAGTTTTTTATTCATTTCAAATTGAATGATATCATCCGTATATTCATTTACCACTTTTTTCTTATTTTTTACTTTTTTTTTATGTTGCTTCATATTTCTTCTGCTTTTTAGTTTCATGTTCTGTAATTTGATTTTTTCTCTTTGCATCACCGACATCTTCTCTCTAGTGATTTTGGGGGAAACATTTCCATCAATCTTTATGTCTAATGATTTGGAAGAACTAACGTTGCTGGCTGATCTTTTACGTTGAGTTTTTCTTTTTTTAAGCTTTTTTTGCACTTCATTATAATTTACTAACTCCAGAATCATTCCGCCACTTGATCCATAACCTTTTTTAATTTTCAAAAGAGTTAAGCAATTTTCAAATAGCTCCTCGTCTGAGTTACTAAACTGTTTATCGAGAGGTAATTTCTGGAGCAAACGTGTCAGACTGGTTTTCATTTTTGAAATTTTTTTGCTCTTTTTGTGAATGCATTCGAGATATATTTGTCCATCTTCTTGACAAAATTTAATGAGATAATCACGACCAGCAATTTTTTTGTTTTTCTCTATGAACTTTCTTTCAACAACTTTCGGTCTACTGTCGAAATTGTAAGCTTTGATACTGGCCCGCTTACTTGTCGGATTAGTTTTGTTTTTATTTTCGGATTTTTCCAATTTGTTTGATTCTTCAGTTTTAATATTATTACCTATATTAAGTGTTTTCTTCACTGGTACATATTTCGCCAACGTTATTTCTCGTTGGCGTTTCCCTAGCACTTTCGTCTTTCCTAAAATCACTTTAAATGATTTTAAAATGGCATTATAATACGTAAATTGCGAATTAAATTTTGCCCTATCAATTTGACTTAGTTTATTTATCTCCTCTGACGTGTATGATTTTTCCATATGAAAACCTTCATCTTTTCCGTCAATTTCTTCATATGCTGAAATTCTAATAATATCATTATTATCAAAAAGATGTACCATGTACAATTTTCCGCCGCATTCAATTTCATCATGTAATAATGGTTTTGATTCTATTAGGATCTCCTCTTTGACAGCTTTTTTAGCAGCTTTTACCTCATCTTCTGTCAATTTATTCAATTTTACTTCACCTGTTTTACTGTCAAATGTTTTGGGCAGTTTTGAAAACAAATGTAGTAGCTCTTTCATATCAAGCTCTTTTAATTTGTCAATACTATATCCTAGTGACGTAATTAATTCATCGTCTGTTCGTTCCAGCTCGAATAGTTTTTTCTTTGTTTTTTTATCTTTAAATTCTAAATGCACGTGGCCATCTTTAGATTTAGAAATATTCATATCGCCTTTTACCCCCGCAATAATTTCTTCGCCTACATACAGTTTTCCAACCGGCAAGTTTAAATGAGGCGCCTGCCGCTTGCGTTCCTCTATTTCTCTTGCATGTTTAATTGCAGCAACTCTCATTGTTTCTGCCTTTAATAGTGCACGTGCATACTTAACTCTGTCAAGTAAATATTTACGAGCTTCATCTTTTTCTCTTTGTTTATCTGCCTTTCGTTTTTCAAAATCTGCATGTCGTTTTTTGGCCTCCGCTTCCCTTTTCATTTGCCGTTCCGTTTGAACTTTCATGGCTGCTTCTTTATATTTTAAGAGTTTTAATCGCTCTGCCTCTCTATCAACTTTTCTTATTTTTAACTGATCAACCATTCTATCAAAGTAGATGGCTTGAAATACTGTGTCCAAAATGTCATTCAACCCCATTTCACCCATATCCTCTGGATCCAGTAAATCCATAACATCAGCTTCCGTTATTTGCAATTTAAACTCCACGTCTGGTTTATCCCCCTTTGCCCACCAATGAGCACCACTTTGCGCTTCACTGTCGTGGTGGTGATTTATTCCCGCGTGTTCAACAATAATATCAATAGGGCCTCCTTCCTCCTCTTTTACAATGATGAGGTCATGATACTCACCATTTATAATTTTTTGTGCTTCGTATAGTAAACCAAGCGGCAAAACGAGTGACATGTTTTAGATTTATCCAGCAGCAAATACACTCTGTTCGAATGTTCTTCGTGGGACCTAGATGCGTTGTTGTGTATTCCCCGGTATATTCCCTTTCCATTGTTTGTTGAGGTGCTACTATTACTACATCATAAAACATTGTATTATTGATAATAATTTTATTATTTATTATATATAATTAATTAATACCAGGTATTATTATTATTATTAATAATAATACAGGTATAGTGCAGTAGTATATAATAATAATTATTATTATTATTGGTAATAAATAATACTAGGTACAACAACAGGAGGAGGAGATAAGAAACGAGGAAGAGTTATTACGAATTATTAATACCTTGTTGTACTTGGCATCTGATGGGTGCTTTTGCTATTATTGGCTCCCAAAGCGTTAAGCAGGAAAACAAAAGGAAACGGATAAGTACTTCCATTATTGTTTAATAGCGAGTTAGAGTGAAAATAAAAATGCTAAGAATATATAAATAGGTTCTATGTTACAGTATTTAACTATCATTATATATTAACATAGTATTTATTACTACTATTATTATATTATATTAATTATATTATTTATTTTATTATTATACTAATAATAATACAGTATTATTTTTTATTTGTTGATAGAAGAAGAAGAAATAATAATTATAAAAAATAATGATAATAATAAAAATAATAATAATGATGATGATGAATAAAAAACAACAACTATAACTACTGTATTCATATATTATATTAATATATTAATATACCAACCACAACCCACCACTAGTCAGAGGGCATTTCATAAAAGAAGGTACGTATATGTATAGCCTCGTTGTTGAATGTGAACAAAATCATAAATTAAACAATATAAAATGGGAAGAAAGAAAAGCAAGCAACAAACGAAAAGGAATAAGTCTTCGACAAAAACATTCCCAAATTTACCAATGCCGACTGGGGAAAACGAGCCAAGACTGGAACCAATGCTGTTTCAAAACTATACAAAGAGTGGAGCAATAAAAACAAAGAAAAGAGGGAAGAGAAGAAAAGAAAGATTTTCGGATCAATTAGGGGTGAAAGTTAGTTGGTCAACTTGGCAATGGCGTAAAGGCCAGGAGGATTTTCACAATGCAACTATAAAAAGGGCGTCATCATACGTTGGAAGACAAATCCGGGACCATCAAAACAAACTAGACAAATTAAATAGCATTTTTGATCCTCAAAAAATGAAGGATTTACAACGTGCTTTTCAGCAAAAAGTTATCGATAGGGATAATTTAGGAATGCTAAAGCGTTTATCGATGATTGCAAACGAAAAAACATACATAACTAAAACCAATGACCCTTATGAAAGGCGCTATATAAACAAATTAAGACGCGACAAAGCTAGAATGATAAAAAATACAAAACAGTATGAACTCAACATGATTAATTTCGATAACAAACTAATGTTAAAACGTTTAAGAAAAACTAGAACTAGTTTGCAGTCCAGAAAGGGATTAAAAAAAGATTTTAAAAGATCTCGTGTAATGAAAAAAGCAATGGCAAAAGTTTTTGACCCAAAATTTCAAAAAAAAGCATTGATAGAGCGTGGCTTATACAAACCAGTCGTACGCAACACACCGATTAGAAAGACAAAAAAGAACCGTAACAGACGTAATTCTACTTCACTATATGAAACACCACCACAACAAATAGGTTCATTCGAAGCGAATGATACTAGTCACAGCCAATATTTCGATGATTTAGGCAATGCAATCAACCCGATGAGTTTTGCAGAAATCAACGGCCCAAATCCATTTACACCAGAAAGTCAAATTGGTTATTCCCTCAACCCAATCACCCCCGACGGAGCTACGACCCCTGATACATATCAATTACTTGACCAACCTACAGAGTTTAGGCAAAATGGACCCGTAACACCTAGTAGCCGTACTTCTGGTGTGACCCCCCCATTAATCGGGATGACACCACCGTATTCTGCAAATAATAGTATCGGAAAACCACCATTAGCTCCATTGAGTAGGGGATCGATGGCTACAACACCATTGTCAGTTGGTGGTGCCGTACCAAAATCTGCAGCATCTTCGACATTTACCAATAATGGTTTAGTGGAGCCAAAAAATCTATTAATGAAACAGAGGGGCATGAGAATAGCCAATGCCGGTGTGCTAGTTAGTGCATATAGGGGGCCAAAAGAAGCATTAATATACGAAATTACTGATCCTGCTTCTGGGGTTGTTACTTACTATGATATTCCACCAAGTGTTATTTATAAAATTGGGCAAGAATTTCCTGCACTGTTACAAACCAATCAAGGGAGTAGGATAGAAAAATTAGCAACGTTATTAGATATAAAACATTACTTTAATAGTCCAAAAAATATTACTGCAAAAATGTATTGGTGGGATAAACAGCAACAACAATAAAAGTATTTGACTTTACGCCAAAGGTGAAAGGGGAGATAAAATAAGAACGGAACCTTTAAAATTCTCTTTTTTGTTTTTGACAAGGATCGCGCCAGGATCCGTAACAAAATAATTTATTAATATAATTGTTTTATAATACTAAAAAGACAGTAGTCATAAATATGATTTTATATTTACGTTTTAACATGTGGTTGGATAAGAAGAGAAACGCACACACGCATGGCCTAAATGTTAGATTCGTTCAAAAATTTATTTACATTATTAAGCGATCGTTGAAACGCATCACTATACAACAAACCTGTAATTTCCTTAGGCGAAGTATTTAGTTTTAAATTGTTATTAGCCTTCTTTTTTCCCAATCGTACTGGGACAATTCCATTTTCTACAATAATTTCTCGCGCATCCTTTAACGCACCAGATATATCTGTAACATACTTTTCTAACCGCATTATATGAGCCTGCAGTTCTTTGCAATGTTTTTCCTTCGTCAATATACCCCGCTCTGCAATTTGTAATTTTATTTTCATACTTCTTTCCATTTTTCTAGCTTCTTTATATTTCTCCTCGGTCAGCTTTTTTTTTTTTATAGTACTATTTAATCGTAATTGCTTTTCCTCCATGTGTTGCTTCATGTTATTGTGTTCCCGTTCTACATTTTTCAAGGCCATAAATGTAGGAACCCTTTTCCATGTTGTGAATGTATCATCATTGGTGAAATATTCTGCGGTACAAGTTCTTTTAATTTCGTTAAAACAAAGATTGAATAAGTCTGTAGCCGACTTATTATTTCGCATAAAATATTTAAGGTTGTATAGACAGTCTAAAACGTTTTCTAAACGTTCGGGGTTCATACTTGATTCTTTTGACTTATTTTTAAGAAGTAACGTTTCATAGTATAAGAATTTAGACAAAAATTCGTTACTTGGGGCACTTTTCATCTTATTGAAGAAAGCATTTTGATTATTCACATCGTTAGCGCGACTTGTTGGTGTCAAATAGACCAATTTGCTCCTATTTTTTCTTGGACTGTGACTTGATGGAAGGGAAAATGTTGGTTTCTTCACGGCCATACCCCTGGTTGCTTTTACCGGGGATGTGCTTAACTTCCAAGGATGTGCATTTGCTTTGATCATCATACTGAAACCTCAACTAAAATCGATAATTGTATGCCAGACTTGGCTGTTGTCCTCCTAACTTGCCTGTTTTGGGTGTTAAATATAGTACTTATAGTATGTGATAATAAATGTCTTACGATAACAATTATTATTATTATTTATTTTTATATTATTATTATTATTAATTACTCGTATAATACTACTACTATACTATTATATACTACTGCTGCACTATATTGTTATTCATTACTTACAACGTTTATTTTAAATAATATGGAAAGAATAATTTCTACGAACCCTGGTCCGGGAAAATTCAAATTTGGGAAACTTTCGGCGAAACATGCCAGCTCTCCTTGGTCGCGTATCTATAAATTTATATAACGACACACAACTAAATTCTCTATGGATTACACCACCCACCACCACACGCGTACGCCATACACAAATTGAGAGCACTTGATATTGAAAACTTGTTTATACCGCCCCAAACTTGGCTATCTCTTCCGCATTATCATTTGGCACATTGCTCTCACGTGGAGATTAAAGAAAACACAAACTTTTTTCACAGCGTTCATTTGTCGGCTCCCATCGCCCCAAGCTAATTTGTTCACATATTGTAAATATTGTACATATAGTGAAGCTGTAAGCGCATTTGTTTGCAGCCTCTCGCGTTCTTTGCAATTTTAAAACGAAAGAATGTCATTATTGTTTATGTATGGTGCGTTGCAGTTTATTGAATGAATTGCCAAAGTGCCCTAAATACGTTATTACAATTGAGAAAGTCAAAGCATAATATAGATAGAAGGTATCGTATTTTCATTCCTATGTTTTAAAACATACACAGCGTGATTATTGTCTTGAAAATGTTGCTTTACAATATTAAACCGTTTGGAATCTTTTTTACGTAGACTAGGTGTATTCGAAAGTACGTTTAGCATCATATGAGCGGTGGTGTAATCACGTCGAATGTAAGCGTACCACATGATTTTTCGGAGTGTTTTGACACGCTTAGGTGTCCTAGACCACGCTTTGAGTTTGTGATGTGTGTATTGGATTCGAAGAAGAATAGAAGTTTTAGAATACATATTAGCAATCCAATATTTAGAATTATTACGAAAAGAATCAATATGATTTTGAAGGGAATCCTTACGATTCATTGTTTTTAGAATACATATCAATGATTTTATACCCATATACGCCAAGTAATGCGGATGTCAGGACCTAATTGGCAATAAACAACATGGATTGGCTAATTTCTTTGTCGGCGGTGATAGTGTGTAAAAGTAATAAAAGTATCAAGAAACGCATTTAAAGTATTTAATGTTCTTTTTATACAAAAATAAAATGTTGTTTGTTCTATTTCTGCTCTCTCTTGTTATGACCGATGCAGTCTTTCATTCTCAACATTGT
>Ga0099797_101126_pt1 | contig 14963 bp, 11 predicted proteins | sample Uncmet_Sort48C_1_FD_89871 | JGI IMG/M metagenome (GOLD analysis project Ga0099797, IMG submission 89871) | Marine eukaryotic communities from CALCOFI LINE 67, Pacific Ocean - C012_Sort48C_1 | ecosystem: Environmental > Aquatic > Marine > Oceanic | place: Pacific Ocean: Monterey Bay | collected... | reverse complement strand
GCATATTACACCAATATCCTATGAAATATACAGATTAAATTTCATGTTTGGCCAACAGCGTCCTGAATTTCTATGCTGTATGAATATGGTCGGTCCCTCTATGATTGCATTAATATGGTGCTTCCAAAAAACAACGAATATTCCAAGGACCAGCCAAGATACGCCTCCTTGTGTTTGGCCGACCCTTCTATCGTTTCAAAGGCAACCTCTTCCTTTGCAGTGTTATTTCCAATACGGATTACTTCCATCTCGACGGAAGCATCTTTACAAGTGCCTTAACCGTGAGGTCAGGATTAACAGAAACATGAATAGGGTTGAACTGAACGTGGCTTGATCAAGAAATGAGACTTCCAAGCAAATCCGAGACTTTCCAAACTACCTTAAAGAAATTATGAGTTTACAAAGTAGATGCAACATATTCAAAGAAATTCCAAGGAAGTCAACAATTGTGCAGGTTTCTCCAAGCATTCCACGAAACTTTTTGAAAACATATAAAAATGCAATCCGAAGTAAATCTAAGATTACCCAAGAATATCGAAGACTTCCAAAGCGGAACGACTAAAAAATCACAAAACAGACCCACCGCTACTCAATAATGTGGGCTACTCCGCAGAGCAATGCCCTCACCAAGCAAACAATGCCACATCACAAATAATGATCACAACGTCGACCCCAAATATTAAAGTGGATGGCGCCTAACGTGGAACCATAGAAATCACGGGAAAATGGGATGTGGTAGCTACTGCACGCGTTTCTGAGTCTCCAGTTCTGCTTTATATATATATATATATATATATATATATATATGTATATTGACAGAACATAACCACCGCTACTCAATAATGTGGGCTACTCCGCAGAGCAATGCTCTCACCAAGCAAACAATGCCACATCACAAATAAGAATAGTAATATCAACAACAAAGACAACAAACAAGCCGGCGAGGAGCCGTCATCCGTCAAACAGGCCGCCCTCGCACTTGAGGACACTGTGGGGCCGCCATGTTCTGCATTTATATACATTTAAATACCTTTTCCATCATATATATGCTTCTTCTGTTTTGACTTTCGATAGTGTTGATTGTTACTCTCGCGTGCAACTGCTGCGCTGACCCTAAGGAATGAAGAGAGCCTCAAGCCAACTGCATTATGTTATGGGTATGTACCATTATAGAAACAAGGTGAATATGGTTGTATGGGGCCTGAAAGGCCAGGGCCGACGAGGGTTAATTATATATATATATATATATATATATATATATATATATATATATAAATATATATATATATATATATAAATACATATCCCTTGTCAACTGTTATGCATGCCAGGTGCGGCCACGTGTCTTGCAAGTGGGAAGCCCTTCATACGGGATGTTTCTAGGCATGTGCACCAAGAAAGACCATTTTTCACGTTTGTGTGGTAAATGGGAGTCGGCACACAAGAAGTGACGGCGAGCGTCAATCACACGCTTTCGACGTGCTATGCACAAGAAAGAAACTGCAATTCTGGGAAACTTGCCACTTGTGCGAGCAGCGCCACCCTACCAGATATGGAGGTGTGATGAGAGATGGGTCAAAACACGGAGAATATGGAGGGCCACCGACTCGCAACCGTCACGGCCAAGAGGCAGGGCGGGTAGGGCAGGGTGCCGCTTCAGCACAACATTCAATGACACAGGGTGGTATATGTCAAGGACATGTCTATGGTTACAGAGGCGGTCCGGAGCTCACGTTGCAAGGATAAAAATACAAGTACAGACCTATCCTTTATCAACTGTTATGCATACCAGGGGGGGGCTTGTGTCTTACAAGTGGGAAGTCCTTTATACGGGATGTTTCTAGGCCCAACAGAGGAGTGTGCACCCAGACAGACCTTTTTTCGCGTTTGTGTGGTACATGCGAGTCGGCATGCAAGAAGTGACGGCGAGCGGCAATCACACACTTTCGATGGGCTATGCACAAGCAAGGAAACTGGAATTCCAGGAAACTTGCCATACCCATTAAGTGTACTGGCAATGTCTTAAACACAAAAACTAAACCAATCACCACAAAAGGAGAAAGAGAACAAATGGGGGGGGGGCACTTCTCTGCGAGCATGTCCACAGCCTTGCGCACGAAAGTTTTGGATAAGGCTCGGCAATTTTCGTCCAGGCCTTTTGGAACTCTCATGTCTCACTCCATACCTCATGATCATTGTAAGGGCTGGCCTTGGATATTAAACATTAGCGCATGTAGAGGCTGTCACTCAGCTCATGAAACTAGACACAAACTGTACAATGCCCTACATCACACGAAATCCTAGCTTCGAAACACTCACTTCGACTGATTCTACTCGAGACACTGCGCTATACTCAACTCAAGGCACATTGTGCAAATCAGTGGACAAAGGCCGAGCAATGGACAAAGGCCGAGTGAGTTTGGTAGAACGCCACCTTCTTGGACAGTGGCGCAATTGCGGAAGCTGACCATAATCACACTTGTTGTCAACCACTTTTGTGGCGGGGTGTCGCAAAGGGACTCGTAGGAAGTGCAGGCTTTCACTCAGCTCAGTTTCGTGTATTGTCACAAAGGGACTAGCGGTGAGGTGTCCTACTTCTAAGTGCATGACGACCTAGAACTTAACTACTTGCCTCAAAGGGACTTGCAGTGTCACAGAGGGACTAGAGGTGATGGGTACATGTACACAGAATTGATTCACGGTCTTTGTTAGCCACCGCATGAAACAATCCACGGTGGCCCCCGCATCGAAAAATACACACACACAATGCACATGCATGGCTCACGGTAGTCGAGGTACTGATCAATGCTCAAACAGACAATTGGATGTAATAGGAATGTGCAATATAATTGACACATGTGCATATATATATATGTATATATATATATATACATATATATATATAGATGTTTTATTGTAATGAGTACATGTACTCACAGATGCTGGGGGTGTAGAAACATCCCATAAGATGTGAGTTGGTGACCCCTGACGATGGTTTGGCTGGCCCTGTTGCAGTAGTAGACTGGGGACGAAAACTGAACGATTGACTTCCCTTGTGATGTCAAAACCTATGGAGGCTAACGTGCTGGACATTGTTTGGAACATGTTACAAACATGCACAGGTTGCAGATACATAGCATATACACACTTAATGTTAGCATCGTATGAAAATGAGACAAAGACATAAAATCACATCTTGAGCTAACGGTTGTTCATATGATGTTGTGTTCGAAATTATGGAGTTGTACAATTAGAACAAACATATGATAGTTATACGACCAATTCCCATACCGCACCAAGTCAAGGCCTGTAATGTGGATAATGAAAGAAATTGTCTCCACTGTGTATCGTTATTAGTTCACCATCCAGCAATATGGATTACACTACAGCGGTGGGGTCGCCAAACGCCCCCGCCCCACTGTAGGGGTGGCGGCCGGAGGCCCCCTTCATAATTGTGGATGGAAAACTACTACCCAAACCCAATGAAGACCACTTTTCCTTATCCACATTAGAACCTTGACTGGGTATGGGCATTAGTTGTAACAATATGCAGCATTCCGAGTCTTTGTACTCATGAAGAAGAGGTCTGTGTTTGGGATTGTAAGCCTCGGAGGAAGTGTCCTGCAACAAACGCTGAGTGTGAATGCCAATTTTGCATGTCGAAATAATACCCAGGGGGCGACTGGCTCCGTGGTGTGGCTTCTCTCTGTCTGCGGACCGGCTGCAGGGGGTATGATTTTTGGCTAAGTTTTGTCCTCCGGAGCACCATTAGCTCCAGGGGGGTATTTGTTCTGCCAGCGCAGGTTTGACACGGGGGGTTGTAATTTTATCGCGTGAAAACCATATATGCATGTTATGTGTTCGGAATTTTCAACAGATGGAGGGTGCCAGGGGATTCACGAATGACTTCGTTAAATATGAAGTGGTAGCATGGGCCCAGCATTTCCGGTCCCCAGCGCCCGGGACCCTTATAATCAGGTCCGGCCCGCCATTCTGTCGAATTCGCGGCAGGAGTTGCCCACAATGGTCGAATGAGACATTGTATGGTGTCGAGGACAGCTTTGACCCGATGTTGCATTCATTTTGAGATTATTATTCAGATGTATTGTATTTGCGTGTGTTGTATTGTGTATGTTATACGTGTTTAGCAGAGAGGCCATTAAACTTCTTGCAATATTTATACAGCCTACCGTATCATGCAATGTAAATTAGGATACACTGTGTGTAATCTCAGACAATTCCGCGGTTTTCAAGTGGCGGTTTAACACATGGCGGTTTCGTGTGGGGATTTGTTCGGTTAGACAATCATCATACCTTTGGCCCAAGTCAAATCAGATGGTTGGGCCTGGGTCCCGGCCCGGGCACAGCGTAAATTTGGGGCCTGGGTCAGGGCCCGGGCCCAATCATCTGATTTGTCTTGTTCCAAATATATTTGGACTTGTTTACCGAGCAAATCCTCAAACTAAACCGACATTTGTTGAACCGTCATTTAACAATAGCAGAGCAATACGACACAATGTAATACAATGCAAGCAAGTGCAAGCTTCAATCTAGTTGTTGCAGGATTGTCTGGCTCTCCCAACTCACATATATGGCAACATCTAAATGCATTCAGGAAACTCCACAAAATAGCAACGTGCTTGCTATAAATATGTCGGCTCCCATTTTTAAGAACTCCTGAGCAAAATACAACTCAAGTGCCCCACCAGGTTGAAGAATATACCCAGCTAATCGAACATGGAGCCTGTCCGGCTTAAAAACGGTAGGAGGCCAATTCACCATGGGTCCGGCATGACGATCTACGGGGGTGAAGAAAGGCAAACTTCAAGCGGTAAGACATGGTTTCAAACGCCAAATATGTGAAAATCAAGTGATCGGGAGTTTCTTGATGTAGAAGCGGCTGGATGTGCAGGCCGAGCCGACAGCGGACGGGCTTATCCTCTCGCGTCGCTATCCATCTCTATCCCTCTATCCACCCACTGATCTCTATCCCCTTCCTCTCATTTCTTTTCATTTGAATTGGTGCCCGCCCTTTCAAGCTGCAATTGTGAAAGTGAGGAATGGATTTCGCCTGAACGAAACAATTACATCTGTTGGAAACAAGTGTTTCATGTGCACAAAGCCAGTACTTCTCAGAGTGTCAAATTTGAGCAGTGGGTGGTGAGAGTTTTGAGAGATAGGTCTCTGAACCATTGCACCTGCGCACAAAACTTGAGGCCCAATTTGGCAGGGGTAATGCACCAGCTTTGAATCGCAATTTTTCTAGTGCAAAGTGGACCGGGTCGGAACCATGGACACCTCGAGACTCTCTCTGTCTCTCTCTAGGTATGCTATAAAATTGATCGAGTCTAAGGTTGACGTGTTGATTTTGAGTATTGATGTCATGATTCTTTTCTAGGCTCAAGGGTGGTCAGTATACAACTGTCGCCGAGGGTCTAGATAGACACAATGGGATGGAGCTGGCGTGACCTGTGGTCTCGACCGCCGGAGAGCGTTGCGAAGGCGAACAGTTCGACTTTCGAAGGTCGTCTCTCCGTTGGTGTGCTGAAGATCGTGGTGGTGTGGGCCTAAGAGGAGCTGTTCGGCATCGGGATGACAGCGGCCAAACTTACAGGAGCCGTCAGTGGCAGCCCTGAGTGGTTCTCAACCGGAAGCCGTGCAGGGACACTGGCAACTCAGGGTGGGTGGATCCTCTTTGCGGCAGACTACGTTGGTACGCTTTGCTTTGGAGAGTGGCGGCCTACCGTTGGAGCAAGCTTGGTCTGTTGGGGGCGGTTCTGCTGATTGCGCTGGCAGCCTATGCACTTTCCATTCTTCTCCGGCCAGTTCAGTTGGTGGCGTGACTTTGGGAACGCATTGGATGGCGCCCACTACCAGCAGGAGTGGGAAGATTGCTGCCTGCTGACGACGGGGTTGGAGCTGTGAGCGCAGTTCGCTGGTGGGGACCAGCTCGCAGGAATATGCCGGACAATGCCGCTATGAAAGTTCTCAAGGGCCGCGGCACTAACAGGCAACCCAGAGACGTGCTGGTGAGGCACGAAGGATGAGTTGTAAGACTCGGGATCGATTTGGATACCGCAGGGCGCATTACCCGAGACGGCCTCAGTATTGGGTTCCGCGATGTAAAGAGCTGCAGCCACAGGTCCTTTCGCAGGGAAGTGCTCGACCGCCCTAACCTTATGCTGCATTTTTGCAGAAGAGCAGACTGTCAGGTGCCGGCGGACCAGTGGCATGCGCCAGAGTATGCAGTTGTAGATAGCGGGAAGATCCTGGACGTCAGCAACTATGCGCGCCTGACAACTTGCGGGCTCTTTTACACGGTAACCAAATAAACCTTGGGAGGGGCATGGATCGGCCTCTACTTCTTGATTATGGCACCCATGCAAGTTGGCCTATTTGTCCTGCGGTGCCTTGGGTGTGTCAGAAGGTCGAGACGCACAATCCACGAGGGTTCGATCCAGAGGAAGTTAGCAGATGATTCAGAAAGCGAAACGGAACCCTCGGAGCACCCATGTCAAGCAGTTTGCGTGGGCATCAGCACAGAGGCGGGCATGCGAACTCTTTCCCTCAGTGATTGCCCTGACGAAGGGACAGGAAAGCCGATCCGGTTTCTTTTTGAAGATGCTCAGGCTTCCGACCTGCCTCCGAGCGTCGAGGAAGGGACATCCACGGTCGCGCTCTGTGGCATCACCAACAACTTTACCTGGCGACTCTGCAGGGGCGCAAGTGATTCACGGCTACATGCTTCCATAAGATGCAGGGCTACCGAACAGGCATTCCTTTGTGCGCCAGCCACGTGAGCAATGACGATAGCAAGGAGACTGGGCGGGGGCACCCCCTTGGCTGAAGAGGAGAAACAAAGCTCGGACCACATCGGAGACACGCGAAGCTTCTCAAGGTTCAGGAAAGGGCAGGCGTGCCGGCAATGGGCAGGAGATCGAGGAGGACACAGTGCTGCTGGAGGGTTGGGAAAAAGCGAATCGCACGACCACCTCGACGGCGGTGATAGCTCGCCTGAAGCTCAAAGTCGGGGCTCGATGCACCCCGGGCTGGAGAGCTTTCTTTTGCGCGATCGCGACAGAAGGAACATGCCCCTCTGGCTCAGTCGACATCTATGTCCCGGCTTTGGCATCAACTTTGCGGACGCCGGAGGCGTTGGTTCAGATGGAGTGGGGCGGAGAAAACCTGACACACTGGCTTACCCGAGCCCCCGAAGGTGTCGACGAGGTTGGCGACAATGCACAGTTTCAGAGGGTCGATGTGGAGGAGATCGACAGTCGCAACGCTTGGGACGGGCGTTGGGTCGGCGCCCAAGGTATACCCCTACAACAAACCCAGCTTAAGCACTTGGCAACGGGCCTGTCTGACTACTTGGTCTCCCACGCGTGGTGCACGGTCCGGGAACCAACAACAGCTCCTAGGCGCAGGTCGCCCACGCCGGAAAGTAAGGCAGCGCGATTTCAACCGCCGCCGCCACAAGCAGCACCGATACCCTCTTGGCTGGTAGAAGAAGAGGACGTGAACTTGGAGGAGCGCCATCGAGAAGCGGCTGGAAGCCACCTTTGGAGGGGAAGCAACTCAACACCTACCGCCGAGAAACGTTACACCACGGCAAGCACCGTTGGAGACGCGAAGCGTCGTGGAGCAGACGCAGAGGCAGGTGGAAGAAGACACACACACACTTGGGGCGCAGCCGTTTCCAAGCAGATGTGCGTGCGCCATCGTCCTTTAGCTTGCTTCCGCTGTCGGCCACACATCCAGTGGCAGCAGGAATCGAGTCGCGGGGTCTCTTTGGGCGGCGGAGCGAGAGGGCCTTTGTCGAGAACATCGGCGCTGGGTTCGGCCGGGGCTTTGGGGAAGTCGCTTGTTTCGGGCAGCCTCACTTCAACCTCATCCGGCACACGCAAGAAGCCAACGAAGACCCAGCCAGCCAAGCAGCCTTGCAGGCCCAGCAGGCGACGATGGCAGCCGTACCCCAGGTCGTCCATGCCATCGATGGTTTGTGCAGGTCCAACGAGGATAACCGACTACCGCAAGAGAGCCCTTGGGGCAGTTCGCCGAGCTGACGAATTGGACATCTACATGGCCAGAGGCTGCGACACTCTCACCGTGGAAGTTTGCCCAACCATTGCAGGCAAAGAGCTGTTTCATGCACTAAAGCGGACATGCACGCACCGTCGGGTACTGCTGCAACGTATCAGATGGCCAACCGCGGTCACAAACCGAATGGCCTATGGGATCGCCACGACTACACTATGCGCTACGACAACAAGCTCGATGCACCCAGTAGAGCGCCGGTGACACTCTCTACATGGAAGAAGCAGGCAGAGAACGGCATCCGAGTCTCTGAGGCTGTCTAGGCGCGACGCCATGGCACAGGTGGAGAGGACCCATGAGGAGGATGAGTACGCCTTTCCTTTGGATTATATCTTTGGACTTCGGGAGGAACTCAATGCAGCCTGGATGAAGCAGCTGCGGGGGTGGCGCCGACTTTTCAGTTGAAACTGGGGACAGACAAACCGCGGAAAGAGGACGTCAAGTTCTTGATGATGGCGCCAGACACCAGCGGCAAAACCAGCTGCCAGGACTTTCCCGCAGTGTCCGACTTGGAGAATCCAGAAGGGTATTACCAACAAGTATGTGTACCCCGACAGGAGCGCGCATTGCGCAGGATAATGTTCAACAAATTGCACCGACATGCACACAACCTGGGAAGGCAGGGCAAGACGAGGACCAATAGGAGCAGCCCCAGTAGGAGGGAGACGAGCCACCGCCTAAAGTAGGAAGAGCCGCACCGACAAGGAGTCCAGTAGGAGCGCCCCTAGCTACACGGGCCTACCCAGCAGGAAAGCGACCCTCCAATGCAGAGGCGAAGCTCTCTCTACAACATGCGCCGCGCAACAAGGCGGGGAAAGCCATCTGTTAATTGGTATGCGACAAGTTGGGTGGGCTGCGGCAAGAACACAAGCCAGTGCACCCACGCCCATGACCCAATCGTTGGCATGGGATCCCTGCACTGGACAGAGCTAGCACAGCTCCTTCGAAGAGGTGGACTACGCTCAGGACCTAAGTTGCCTTCGGCGTCGGTCGACGGGCGGGTTGAGCAACTCCGGGTCGCAAGTGAAGGCAGAGGCCGAGGACAAGGAAACCAAGAAGGACGCCGCTGGAGGACACTGTGGAGGGCTCATCGACGAGGATGCGCAGAATGCCTGCCCCTTTCAGGTCCAGGAGCAAACTACACCGACCTTTGTCAACTTTGGATCCTAGCCGCTCCGAGCAACCGTTAAGTCCGCCAACGGCTCCTACAACAAAAGCAGAAGACACGGCGGGAGATATGGTAGATCAAGCGCCAGCAGATTATCAGGTTGTACAGACTACCGAGCTTGAGGAGGCCTTTCGCTTAGCCATGCAGGGAGCAGACAACACGTGGCTCTTAAACAGCAGCGCACTATTGCCCACAGTCCCAGACTCGGGCATACCAACTACAGATGAAGATTGTCAGCGCTTCAACACCCACAAGGAACTGGAGAAGGCGGGCGCTTTCGAGGGTTTGGAGCAAGCCCCTGATTACCTGGGCTCACACGTGCGCGCCAAGATTGTGCGGAAGCACAGAGCTGAGACTGCGTCTGCTGCAGAGGTGTTGGAGGAAGTGATGCAGTGGGGCAACATCAAACTGGAGGAAGAAGGCGAGAAGTTAGAGGGTCGGATAGACACCAGGTGCGCCGGACCCTGCGGTGCAGACGTGGTGTTCGGGGACAACATTTGGAATGTGAGTTGCGCCCTCTTGGGAGAGATTTTGGTGCTATTTACGTGCATCGCGCCCTCTTGGGAATGATTTCCCTAGAATACGTGGTTAAAATATTTTAACAGTGTTTTAAAACACTTCGACATATCTCTCGAACGGAATGCAAGATTCAATGCAAAAGATAATTTTAGATGTTTTTTAAACACCCCATCATCACTCTCGCACAAAATGTGTGCGTGGTTAAAATGTGGCTAAAACAAAGTGTGCTCGCATAAAAACCCCGCCCCCGGTCGTGTTTATAACGTTGCTATAACATGGTTAAAATGGAGCATGAAAAGCAGTCAATTTCAAGAGGATGCAATGTAACCGAAAGTCGACATTTAATCATCTTCTTCTTCTTCTCTCTCTCTCTCTCTCCCTCTCTCAGTCTCTCTCTCTCTCTCTCCCCCTCTCTCTCTCTCTCTCTCTTTCTCTCTCTCTCTCTCTTTCTCTCTCTCTCTCTCTCTCTCTCTATTCATACATATATGAATATAAAATAGTTTGTTCAACACATATGATAAGGGTAGTAGTTGCTGAGGATAGGGAGCAAGAGATAACAAAATCCGGTAATTGGAGTGGCAATACCTACATACTTCGACTGGCCGCATGAAACCAAGTTTCTGCGGCCGTGCCTTCGAAATCACTGCTCGATTGCGCCTTGGACTTGACTGTACTTTGAATCGGACATGCGTCCGACTGCCCTAACACTCTTGAAATCATTGTGCTGATCGTGCTGTGACGTAAGGCACCAGATGTGTATCTAGTCTATGTACAGTTATATACATGTAGAACTGTAGAACTATATATATACACCATGACTATGTACATACATACACATACAATACCAAGAACAATCGAATCGAAGCCACACACGAGCATTGATTTAGCAAGCGCAGCCGAAGAAACTTGGTATTTACAATGTTTTGAATGGCTCGGTCAAGTGAGCAAACTACGGTATTCAATATGGTTCAGAAGGCTGAACCGAGCGAAACAGGTATTTCCAGTTCTGTTCAGCTTTCGGACTTTGTTATGCCCCCTTATTTTCTACCTATGCACTTGCTACATTGTTTTCATTTCTAAGGTTTGAGATGGCTTTAATATACATAGGTATGTATACATATTAAATCAGCAACACTTTGGCCATTCAGCTTGATTACACCAACTTGAATTAAATGGAGTTTAGCATTTTAGGCAGTCAGGCATCAGTTCCCCAAAATCAGATTGGGTTGTCTTGCATACTAGCACCGCTTCATCTGGATACAATTGGATGGGGTAGTCACTAGGGTATAGTAGGGGAGTCCATGTTGTTGGGAAAGTGGGCAGGTAGTGCTCTCAAATGTTCGCAATCATCATCATATATATATATATATATATGTGTGCAATTGATGGCTGGGTATGGTTGCAGGGAGTGGATGGCAGCGCAAGGTAGTTTGGATATGGGCAGAAAGGTTGCTATAATGTTTGAAATGCGGCCATTATAATGTTTAGAGCGTGGCTATAGTGGTTAAAACGTGGCTAAAGTGGTTAAAGCGTGTTTAAAAACAAGCGTTTCTAAGACGTGAGTAAAACGTGGCTATAACATGTTTATAGTGGTCAAAGCGTGGTTCAAATGTGGTTAAAGTGGTGATAACGTGTTAAAAAAAATGAACGTGCGAAACGTGGTTAAAATCATGCTGTTTTTTTTGTTTGCATGCATCGCATGGGCGACCCATTTTTTAAACGTGTTTTAACCGTGTTTTAACCTCCTAAGGCATAGTTTTTGCCATGCTTTTGCAATCATACAGAGCCGGCAATTTTAACCACCCCATCTTGTCTTCTAGGGTTTGTCGCTATTTACGTGACTCGCGCCTTCTTCGGACAGATTTTTTTGCTATTCACGTGACTCGCGCCCTCTTGCGACAGATTTTGTGGCTATTTACGTGACTCGCGCCTCTTGGCACAGATTTGGTTGGTATTTACGGTGTTCGCGCTCCCTTGGTAAGTTGTTTTTGTTATTTACGTGAGGTGCGCGCGCCCTCTTGGGACAGATTTTGTTGCTATTTACGTGACTCGCGTTTTCTTGGAGAGATTTTGGCACTATTTACGTGACTCGCGCCCTCTTGAAACAGATTTTGTGGCTATTTACGCGACTAGCGCCTCCTGGGACAGGTTTTGCCGGTATTTACGTGACTCGCGCCCTCTTGAAACAGATTCTGTTGCTATTTAAGTGACTCGCACAGTTTTGGTACATACTTTGTCGCTATTTACGTGACTCGCGCCCGCCGGGGACAGGTTTTGTTGCTATTTAAATGATTTGCGTCCTCTTGGGACAGATCTTGTCGTCATTTATGTGAGTTGCGCCCTCTTGGGAGAGATTTTGGTGCTATTTACGTGACTCGTGCCTTCTTGGGACAGATTTTGTTGCTATTTATGTGAGTCGCGCCCTCTTGGGACAGATTTTGGTGCTATTTACGTGACTCGTGCCTTCTTCGGACAGATTGTTTTGCTATTCCCGTGACTCGCGCCCTCTTTGGACAGATTTTGTGGCCATTTACGTGACTCGCGCCTTCTTGGGACAGATTTTGTTGCTATCCTGATAGGGTACGAGGTCACTATCCTGATTTGTTATGTTGAGTCTTGGGACAGATTTGGGATGTTGCAATGGGAAACACTTACCGCGGTTATCGAAATTGGAAAACATTGACTCGGGAACCAGACGATCAGCGCACCAGATGACAAGTGAACCAGTTGAGCGTTGGACCAGTTGATCAGTGAACCATTTTCTCAGTGAAACATTGATTTCTAGTCCCGGGAGGGGGTTTACCGGTATATATATATATATATATAATCTAGTTGTTCCTTGGGTCGCGAACCTAACTGCGCTTCGCGTTCTCGGGGACCACATCGGATTCTCGGCAAATTAGGCTTGCCGGGAGGCCCTGGGACCCCGTCTGGGCCCGCCGGGGCGACGGCGAACCAAATTGCAGTTCGCGCGTCGAGGGGTGCGAATCGCGAACAAAGGCTTCCGAGATATTATGACATGAATATATGTGGATAGTATTATATTACATTTCATGCAAATATTACACTCCATGTAAATTATAGCAAGCCCACAACCGTAGATTAACTATTTCCTCTGTCGTCATATGAATATCTGTAATATATATATATATAGATAGATAGATTGAGTTTGAAATAAAAGGTGGCAAGGGTTTTGTTTGGAGCACGCCATTTTTGCCTACATGCCAGTGGTGAACACAGTAGACGTACAACGTGAAACAAACGCACATGATGTGACACAAATTGTAGTGCACGACGTGGAAAATCGAACAAAGAGCCGCAACATGTCGAAAATAGGTGCACGGTATACAACAAGCATCAAACAACATTAATCTTTAGAAGCGGTTAAAAAATGACGGCGTTATTGCGTTGGGAGAACAAAAAAACAGACATCTGCCGGAAAACTATTTTTTAAATTGCCCCCCTGGATTTCTGGCGCCATTCCTGATGGCACCTTGAGCTCTCGGCGAGTGGTCCCCCACCTCAGTAGCTCAATTTACCTAAATGTTACGATTTGGGTCCAGAATCGACGGTTTGAGCTGAAACTTGGTCCAAATCGATCCGGATCGGTCCAAATAACCTTCCAAACCCTTCAAAACCAAAGAAAACCATTAAAAAACATCGAACACCGCAAAAATTGATTTTTTAATTGTCCCCTTTTTGTTATTTTTAAATACTTCTAAAGATTACGCAATCCTGAAACAGACCCTGCCACACGACATGGTACAAGACCCTGTTGCACAGCGTGAAACAAACGTTCCGACGCAATGTGTAAATAAAACATGGTGATGTTTTCGTTCTACTACATATATATATATACCTACCTTCGTGTTGAGGTTTATTTCAAGCTCCGGCATTGCTGTCTTCCAGCCAGGGGAGACATTCACATTTATCAAGATACCCATATGCAACAATGGACGGTGGGACACAACTCTCGAGTTTAAAGCTGAACTGAAGGAAGTTGCAAACGAAAGCTGCAGTGCCATTGTGTTGGAAGTGGGCCTATGAGGATTAGTATGGAATAGTTGACAAGCCATTGACTCATAATTGACAATTTGTGGAGCAATACTTGAGAAGTGTTTCGAGATTCAAGAAATTTGGCCCGCTAACCATACATCAAGCTGTTTCGAAATCGGATTATTGTTTAAAACTCCAAGATACAGAGCGACATACTGCAAAACTTCACGTGCTCCCTACATCCGACCACATCATTTGGGGCCTGAATGCCATGGGTTCTAATGACATTTTTATGTGATTTCTCTGATCCATGCAAACCAGTTCAACTCAGTTGAAATTCATCGCAATCCAATACATTCAACACTCACTTGTAATCATTACATGCCAGTCCATTATAATTCATGCAAAACGTAAGGTATGAAATCCATGATACCGAATGAAATCGTTTCAAACACAGCCACGCTAACATATCGATATGCTTTGGCTCTCATAGATGTGCCGTGACAAGTGCTCTCGCATGTGTGTGTGTGTGCAGCTGCGTGCAGTTGCTGTGTTTATGTTTCTTCTAGCTTTCATTTTAGGACCGCCATGCGTTGATATCATAGCTTTGGTATTATCGAAGAAATGCGAATGTATTGGAGTCAAACCCGGTGTAAGCTAGAACTCATGGTATATGGGATCCAAGTTGTTTTCGTTAGATACGGTAGACGGCATAAATTAAGCAACACTTTGGTGTTCTGAGGCTTTGTTACTGGTTTGACAAAGAAAACGGTTTTGCCACGAAACCGGTCTAGAAAAATGATCTCGGGCTGATATTCGGTGTACCCGGCTCCAAATGGCGTTGCGCATCTTTTTCGTTTTGGCGGGGATTCCGGGTTTGCGAAGATTTGGCGACTGTACAAATATACCGTTTTTTACAAGTCCAAAACTACTCGCCCCAAGACAAGTTTGGATAATGTACAGCCTTTCAATCCAATAGCTATTACTGTAAATGGTTTCCAATTTATCCCCATGTCAAAAACGGTAACAAACCAAATGCCGGATATAATTTCCATTTATTGAAATACGTTTATAAGTTGTTTATATATTTCCTTGCAAGGTGTTGCTTAATTTATGCCGTCAATAGTATGCAATTATTTATAGCCTGAACGACCACACTGTTTACTTTCAAGATCTTTTGGTT
>Ga0099797_101125_pt1 | contig 14964 bp, 17 predicted proteins | sample Uncmet_Sort48C_1_FD_89871 | JGI IMG/M metagenome (GOLD analysis project Ga0099797, IMG submission 89871) | Marine eukaryotic communities from CALCOFI LINE 67, Pacific Ocean - C012_Sort48C_1 | ecosystem: Environmental > Aquatic > Marine > Oceanic | place: Pacific Ocean: Monterey Bay | collected... | reverse complement strand
ACAAACATGGTACAATGCTATCGATTGTTGACATTTCTGATAATCAATATGAGCATAATAAGGTAATCATCATTTGTCCTAACAATCGAAATAGAAATATTATTATCCAGATTTATAGGTAGAGTATGAAGTTTAATGAACCAAAAAATAAATCAGGTAAGCCAATGTTGGGTGCACATATTAGCTATTTTGCTAACAATAGGGCGGCAAGCCGCTGGGTTTTGAATGGCGAGAGCACACCATTGACTAAGATTTCTACCCTTTTAGGCTACAATAGCGTAAGCCAGTTTAAGCTGGCTATATCCAAACATGGTCTAGATCTACTGATGAAGGGTTTGGATAAGTTGAGAGCATCAAACAATGGCTAATCAATATTCCAATGATTCATTTAAAGCCGTTGTTGAATCAAAATATAATTTGCCTTTGAATCAAGTATTATATAATTTTCAGGTGCAAGGCAAATCCTACAAAGAAGTTTGTCAAGAAACTGGTTTCAGGGAAACAACTGTTAGAAAATACACAAGAAGGTATGGCTATACATTAGGTACTGGCTTTGACCACCAACAATATAATGCACAAACAGCAATGACAGCAATTTACAGTAAACTTAGAAGTGATGATCTCAACCAAATTAATATCTTGTCCAGATCGTGGACAACAGTAAAAACTAGTGAATAAAATATGCAAATTAAAAGGAAGGGTATAATATGAGCCTGTCAACCTTACTGAAAAGTGAAGCATTATATCGCTACATTTTAGATAACACGCTTAACATGCAACCAGTGCAAGAGCAAATGTTAAATCAGGCTAAAAATGATGAGCTATCTGAAATGATAACAGCACCAGATCAGCTTCAATTCTTGCAAATGCTAATGAAAATGATTAATGCAAAAAAAGTCATTGAAGTCGGTGTTTTCAGAGGCGTTGGCACTTTAGCGCTTGCTTTAGCATTACCTGACGATGGTCAAATCTATGCATGCGATGTTGATGACTGCAATTTAGAAGAGTATAAAAAATATTGGCATGAAGCCAAGGTCAATCAGAAAATAAAATTAGAAATAGCGCCTGCAATTAAAACCTTAACCAATCTAATAGAATCTGGTCACAGTGACAGTTTTGATTTTGTCTATATTGATGCTGATAAAATCGAATATTATGAGTATTACAACTTAAGTTATAAACTCATAAGAAAAGGTGGTTTGATTGTTTTAGACAATATGCTTAGAGGTGGCAAAGTCATTGATGCGAGTATCAACACACCTAGCATAGAAGCAACCCGAGCAATAAATAAGTTCATCAAGGCGGATAAAAGGGTTGAATCTATTTTAACACCCATAGGTGATGGTCTAACAATTGTTAGGAAAATTTAGCGGATGAACATTGAAGAACTTCTAAAAACAGAAGCTGGAGCCAGGGCATTAAAAGCCAAGCTCAAATCGCTGTCAGATCATGAAAAAGCAAAGCCTAATTATACAGTCTTATGGAAAAAAGCCTGTGATGCAGTAACTGCTTTTAATTTATCTAAGATGAAAAAAGAACTACGTGATGGCATTAAAACCAAAGACATAGATGAAAAGAATGATGAAAAATAACCGAATGAACAATGATAGCTACCTAGGCGTTCTCAAGAAAATAATGCGCCAAAAACTAGGCGAAATCAAGCAGGATCGAAACAACAAAACAAGTAAACATAATAGAAGAAAAAATGAATCTACACGCAAACACACAAAAACTAAAAAAAGCACAAGCACAGAATAAGTCCGTCTACTTACTCTATGATAATTATCAGGAGATTCATGGCACCATAACAGAGATTGGCAATGTATTTGTTCATATTCTTTCAACAATGGATAATACCCAGTCTTTGATCCCACTTGAAATTGAGAAAATCCATCAGATTAGTTTAAGAGATAAGTCAACTATGCCAAAAGGTGATGATCAATATGAAAACTGTCAGTCCCAATGAAGTATTTACAGCCAATCATCTGGCAATTTATACACGCTGTTACCACGAATATAAAAGAGTATTTGATCAATATTACCTGAATGCAAATGTGCAATGCTTCGTCAGTAAAGACAATAAGCCTGTTTACTTCTGTATTGATATCTCTGGTGCAAGTTTTGAAATGACACTGTTCGAGTCACTTTCTCTGGCTGAATTTTATGGAAAACTTAAATTACTCATTGAATTCAGAGAGTATTCAGGTGATGCAGTGGACGATATGACACAACATCTTGATTGGCTTATCCAGAGTAATATTCAATTTAATACCATTAAGCATGATATTGGTGAGATGTGGTGTTTTCTTTCAACGGGCGATTCGCACTTTGGTAAAGCGGAGGTGCCCAACATGTACAGAAATATTTATCGCATGGTCGATAACATTATTCTTACTAGTGCACAAAACGAAGATGATTATACTCATGGATAAAATTCCTAACTTGATTCTTGGTAATGAGCTTGAAGCAACTGCTCAGGAAGAGCTGAAAAATGCTTATACGAAAGGCTTAGAGATTGAACAGAAATCACGTGCCAACAATACCATCAAGCGCTACCAATCGGCATTTAAAGTACTTCAAAGCTATTGTGATGGCTTTAAGGTGACATCAATGCCGCTTACCCCAGAAATTGCCTATGCCATGTCCTTACCCATAAGTATATTTTATTTTTTTCCTGAGTATTTCTGATATTATGTTGAGGATTTAATTTTATGGATAGCTAAATGTCTTGGGGTAATGAAGAGTTGAAAAATATTAGTTTTGGAGATTTAAGATTGGATGCAAGAGCAGGAAATATATTAACCAATTTAGGAGATAACCCTTCTCTTAGCATACCCGCAGCTTCAGCTAGTTGGTCTGAAGCTAAGGCAACCTATAACTTTTTCAATAATGTAAAAGTTGATGATAAAAAGATCTTACAAGCACACCAAAATGAACTCATTAAAAGGGCTGAAAACGAAAGTGTTCTCCTATGCCCTCAGGATACGACAGAGCTTGATTACAGTAGTCAAAAACAAAATGATGCCCATGGTTTTTTAAATTCAGCGCATCGTAAAGGAACATATGTTCACGGCACAATTATAACAACACCTGAACGATTACCACTTGGTGTTTTGCATGTTGATACGATCAATCGAGACAAACTTAGAAATCAGATGGACTTAGAAGCAAAAAAGATTCATGATGCTTTACCTTATGAAGACAAAGAAAGTTATCGTTGGTTTGAACCTTACAAGGCAAGTTGTCATCTTGCTAGTATAGTTAGCGAAAAACAAGTGATATCTATAGGTGACAGAGAAAATGACTCTTATAATTTCATCAGTTCAGCCCAGGAGATCATAGATTCAGGTTCGCCCTATGCAGACTATATTATAAGAGGGAATTGGGATAGGACCGTTCAATTAGATACTGAAGGTGAAGCCAAGCTACTGTCATACTTGCAACAGCAAGATGTTATGGCAAAAATCAACTTCATTTTACCAGAACGAAATGGAATACCAGCAAGAGAAGTTAAGCAAGAAGTAAGAGCAACCTCAGTAAAAATAAAACCAACTGGTAAAGATGCTGACGCTAAAAAAGCGATTGAGATTAGAGCCATACTTCTGACTGAAGTTTCGCCGCCAAGTGGATTTGAGCCCACTCAATGGCTATTACTAACCAATATTGCCGTTCAAAGCAAAGAAGATATACTGCAAATTATCAAGTACTATCTATGCCGTTGGGATATTGAGATGTTTTTCAAGGTCTTGAAAAGTGGTTGCAAAATAGAGGAGTTACAGATTGGAGCTCAAGGCTTTAATAACTGCTTGACGCTTTATTTAATCGTTGCTTGGCGAATAATGTACATCACAATGCTGGGCAGGGAATGCCCTGACTTACCTTGTGATGTTGTGTTTACTGATTTTGAATGGCAAGCAGTGTACATGGCATCAAAAAAAGAAAAACCACCAGAAAACCCGCCAAATCTAAAAGTTATAGTATCTATGATAGCTTCATTGGGTGGTTTTCTTAATAGGAAAAATGACGGTGATCCAGGAATTAAAGTTATGTGGTTAGGTATGCAAAGGATGGCTGATATGGCATTAATGCTTGAGGTTAACAGTAAAGTTACTGATAGGGATAAAACTTATGGGTAAGGATATGGTTTAGGGCAGTTTAATAAGCAAGTAAATAAAGCTTATCAGAAGGTTCAACCAGAGCTTGCAAAAGTTAAAGCACAATTGGAGCAAGAAAATAAAAATTCAGAAAAAATACCTTCAGATTCTGTTACTCAGGGCTAAGTAAAATCTGCTCTATTTTGGTATAAAAGATTACTAAAATGCTCATAAAATCTTTCTTGATTTAGTTGTTTTTATGCTACTATGCCTTACCTAATTTTAATAAAGGAGACCGGTAGATGGCAATAACTGATACACGGCAGCAAGATGAGCTTTTATCACGCTTACGGTGGGCAGCAAGAAGGGGTATGCTTGAGTTGGATTTAGTGCTTTCACCTTATATTGAATATGCATACTTGCAAGCATCTGCAAAAGAGCAGCAAGCCTTTGATGATTTGTTAAGTTGCGAAGATCAAGATTTATTTAATTGGTTTATTAAATCAAAACCGGCGAAACCTGCCTATCAAGATATTGTGGCGAAAGTGCTGCAAGTCAAACAAAATCATGCTTTAAATATGGCTGAAACAGCACATTTACAACAAGCCCTAACAATGGTTTTAGATAGACAGGATAAATTTGAAAACTCAGCCTTAATGCGTGAGATTTCTAAACACTGGTTGTGTAATGAAAAAGAAATTGTGAAATCATTAGCACATCAGGCTAAATTAACTCAAGAACAACAAGAAACAGTGCAAGATATTGCCAGTGGACTTGTGGCTAATGTTCGTGAAACACGTTTAAGCAAAAGTGGCCTAGATGCCTTTATGACAAAGTATGATTTATCCAGTGAAGAGGGTATTGTGCTGATGTGTTTGGCAGAAAGTTTATTGCGCGTACCAGATAAATATACGGCTGATAAACTAATTAAAGATAAGTTAACCAGTGCCAATTGGCAAGAGCATGTTGGTGATAGTGAGCACCTTTTTGTTAATGCGGCGACTTGGTGTTTAATGCTAACAGGAAAACTACTTAAACCAAATGCGACGAATAATGCCTTATCCAATGTGTTAAAAAGCTTTTTAGATAAGCGCTCTCGCCCTGTGGTGCGCCGAGCGGTGATGCATGCTATGAAAGTCTTAGGACAGCAATACGTCATGGGTGAAAGTATTGAAAAGGCACTTAAACGGGCCAAAGATAAAGAAAAAATGGGCTTTACTTATTCGTATGATATGTTGGGTGAAGCAGCCACTACAATGGCCGATGCGCAATTTTATTTTAAGGAATATTTTCAGGCAACTCAAGCCATTGGCAAGGCTGCTAGTAAAAACAATGTTAGAGTAAACCCAGGTATTTCTGTTAAGCTATCTGCTTTGCATCCTCGCTATGAAGTGGCGCAAAGTACGCGTGTGCATAGTGAAATGTATCCTAAATTATTACAACTAGTTGAATTAGCACAAAGTTACAACATTGGTTTAAATATTGATGCGGAAGAAACTGAGCGTTTAGAATTGTCATTAGAGTTAGTTAATCGACTGGCACATGAAAAATCACTACAAGGTTTTGAAGGGATTGGTATTGTTGTTCAAGCCTATCAAAAACGCGCAACATTCGTTTTGGACTATTTAGCTGATTTAGCGCAAAAAACAGCTCACAGATTTATGGTGCGTTTAGTTAAAGGCGCTTATTGGGATGCTGAGATTAAACATGCACAAGTTGAAGGCTTAGATGGCTATCCAGTCTTTACACAAAAATGCTATACCGATGTATCTTATCAAGCCTGTGTTAAAAAGTTATTCGAATATAAAGAGCATATTTACCCGCAATTTGCCACACATAATGCCTATACTACGGCGATGGTAATGTATCTGGCAGGGGAGTATACAGACTATGAATTCCAATGCTTGCATGGCATGGGAGATGCTTTATATGATCATGTGGTTGGCGAGGATAATTTTAATATTCCCTGTCGTATATATGCGCCAGTTGGTAGCTATAAACACTTACTGCCATATTTAGTGAGACGTTTATTAGAAAATGGTGCCAATTCCTCTTTTGTTCATCGTATTGTTGATGAGCAAACACCCATTGAACAACTGGTAGAGGATCCAGTTGAAAAGGCAACAACGATGGGCTTTATGGCACATCCACAGATTTTATTACCCGTTGATATGTTTAAAGGTGAACGAATGAATGCAAGAAGTTATAATATTAATGATACCCGCACGCTAGAGAAGCTTGCACTACAAATGACACAGTTTGAAAAGCAAGAATATGTCGCCAAGCCAATTATCACCAAGGCCGATATGACAAAATTAACCGCTAAGAATATTAATAACCCATCAAATAATCTTGTTTTTGCTCAAGTGTATAATGCCACGAATGAACTTGCCAATAAAGCAATGGACAATGCAGTCAATGCATTTGATGCTTGGAGTTTAATCTCGGCAAATCAACGAGCAGATGCATTAAAGAAATGTGCCGATCTTTTAGAAGAAAACATGCCAAAGTTTATGGCAATTGCCATTAAAGAGGCTGGAAAGACACTAGCAAATGCAGTAGCTGAGGTCAGAGAAGCAGTAGATTTTTGCCGCTATTACGCTCATCAAGCCAAAGAAGAGTTTGCTAACCCCAAGACTTTGCCAGGACCAACAGGTGAGCTTAACCAAATTAGCTTGCATGGTCGTGGGGCTGTTGTTTGTATTTCACCATGGAACTTCCCTTTAGCAATCTTTTTAGGTGAAGTAACTGCTGCATTAGCTGCAGGCAATACAGTGGTGGCAAAACCTGCTGAGCAAACACCAGTTATTGCTTATGAGGCAGTCAAACTATTACATCAAGCAGGTATTCCCGAAGAAGTATTACAATTTGTGCCAGGCACTGGTGAGGAAGTAGGAGCAGCCTTGGTTGCCGATCCGCGTGTGGCAGGGGTTATCTTTACGGGATCTACTGAAGTTGCTAAATTAATTCAACAAACCCTAGCAGCAAAAGAAGGTGCTATTGTGCCATTTATTGCTGAGACCGGTGGGCAAAATGTCATGGTCGTTGACTCTTCTTCTTTACCTGAGCAAGTCGTTGCTGATGTGATATCTTCAGCCTTTGATAGTGCTGGACAACGTTGCTCTGCTTTACGTGTATTATATTTGCAAGAAGACATTGCTGATAATGTGATTACCATGCTCAAAGGTGCTATGGATGAGTTGAAAGTACATGATCCATCATTTATTGAAACAGATGTAGGACCCGTTATTGATCAAGAAGCTCAAAAAAACCTTCAAGCACATATTGACCAGATGAAATCCAAAGCGAAGCTAGTGCATGAAATTAAGGCAGATAAAGGGCTTGAGAAAGGTAACTATATTTTTCCTGCGGTATTTGAAATTGACAACATTAAAGCACTTAAACGTGAAGTATTTGGGCCGGTATTACATATTGTTCGCTTTAAAGCAAAAGATGTTGATCAGGTGATTGCAGATATTAACTCAACGGGTTATGGCTTAACTTTTGGCATACATAGTCGAATTCAAGAAACCATAGATTATTTTCAAAAGCGCATCCGTGTGGGTAATATTTATATTAATCGTAATATTGTTGGTGCAGTTGTTGGTGTTCAACCATTTGGTGGGCAAGGTTTATCAGGGACAGGGCCCAAAGCTGGTGGTCCATTTTACTTACATCGCTTAGCAGTTGAAAGAACGCTCAGTATAGATACTACTGCATCAGGTGGTAACGCTTCATTAATGAGTCTGGAGCAATAAAGGGATTATTACGGATACTTGAATGTGAGAGGTGATGAAAAGCATTGAAATTTTTTTTGTTTTTTTAAAGCTAGGTTTGATTTCGTTTGGCGGGCCAATTGCTCATATTGGTTATTTTAATCATGAGTTTGTTAATAAACGCAAATGGTTGTCACAAGAAGCCTATTTAAATTTAGTTGCACTGTGTAATTTCTTACCTGGGCCAGCTAGTAGTCAAGTGGGTTTTGCCATTGGCCTATCAAGAGGCGGGTTCTTGGGTGCTTTTCTTGCTTGGCTTGGCTTTACTTTGCCATCAAGCATTGTGTTAATGTTGTTTGCCTTAAGCTTAAGTGAACATCAACAATGGGTCTCTAGTGGTGTTATTCATGGCTTAAAGATTGTTGCTGTTGCAGTGGTTGCACAAGCATTATTCAGTATGAGTAAAAAGATGCTTATTAATCGACTAAGTATTACCATCTTAGTAGTGGCTTGTGCATTGGTATTACTCTTCCCGTCTGCATGGATTCAACTAATAGCAATAGTAATTGCTGCTATATTGGGTTGTCTGCTGTTCAAACAACATAATGCTTGGCCTACGAATGATGTATTAAGCATTAAGCTATCTAAAAGAGTAGGGATCATCTCACTTTGCTTATTTATCATTATTTTAATAATCACATTCATAGCCTCTGTTGATGGTATTGGCAAGTTATTTGCAATATTTTATCAAACAGGCGCTTTGGTATTTGGTGGTGGACATGTTGTATTGCCTTTGCTTGATGCAAGGCTTGTACAACCTGAGCTGATTACGCAAAGTGGTTTTCTTTCAGGCTATGGGGCAGCGCAAGCTATTCCAGGACCGCTGTTTAGTTTTGCTGCTTATTTAGGTGGTAGTATTGATTCAGATCACTTTATACTTTCAAGTTTTGTAAGCCTAGTGGCAATATTTTTATCTGGCTTTTTACTCTTAATTGCTATATTACCCTTTTGGCAAAAAATTAATCGTTATGCTTTTGCAAAGTCTGCGCTTCATGGAGTTAATGCTGCTGTAATTGGTTTACTACTAGCTGCCTTTTATCAGCCAGTTTGGACAAGTAGTATCTTTGATACCAAAGACTTCCTCATTGCCTTAATTGCGTTTTGTTTGTTGGAGTTTTTTAAGTACCCACCTTGGATGATTGTTGTGTTGTGTGGGATTTTAGGTGGTCTATTTTTCTAGAATTTAAAAACTACTCTCTTTAACTAAAAAAATAAGTACTTGTTGCCAGATGCGTTGGGCAATTGATTTTTGTTCAACATTAATCAAGACCTCACCACGAGTAACTTGATTAAGCCTATAGCCTTTGGGTAATTGTGTGCTTAGAGTTGCTAAGAAGATATTCTCCTGAGGTTGAAGTTCTCCTTCTTTTGTTTGATGTACGACAATACTGCCACCCAAGGTGGAGGCATGATAAGCGCTATTTGGTGCTGGTGTTTTAATAAAACTTAACAACTGATCATTAGGATGTTGTTGATAGAGCATACTTGCTTTATAAGTCGTGATATGCCTAAGAGTAACTTGTAATTTTGCTAAATCAATATTATCAGCAATGAAAGTGCCTTTTAAACCCTGGTAAAGCTTATCATTATCTTGATGGTTAACGTAAGCTTCAATCAGCGCTTTAGCTGGATTAATAACGACAAGCATTCCTTGTTGCTTTTTAAGCCATGCAGTTGTTTGTAGATCCTCAGATAGCGATTCCACCTTGCCAGAGAAAGGAGCTTTAATGCTTAATTTATCTTGCTGTTGCTTTAAGTGATTAAGTTGTGCTTGCATATGAGCAATTTGTTTGTTTAGGGTTGGCTGTTTTTCAAGTTGTGCTTGAAAATGTACCTCATTGCGTGCCTGCCATTGTAATTGCTCCAATTTGCTTTTGGATTGTGCAATTTGAAAGCTCAATTGGGGTGAGTCAAGTTCAACTAATAATTGTCCTTGTTGTACCCATTGTCCTTTTTTAACATGGACTTTAGTTACTTGTGCAGCTAATTCACTATACAATGTTTGCGTTTGATAAGATAAAGTCGCTGGCAGTGAAATGCGATTTTGCCAAGGAATAAATAATAAGGCAATTAACATAACAAGAATAACTAATAAGCTGATAGTATTACGATTCAAGGTGATTAATTTTCTCATACGCCACCATACTTTTACTTCTTTATAAATTGGTTGAACAATAAAATAGATGATTTCTATCACAAATAAGATAATGCCAAGTGTTTTAAAAAATAGGTAATAGACCATAATGGCAATACCTAGAAAAAGGATAAAGCGATAGAGCCATGTGGCTATGGTATAGCTATAAAGTATACGTCGCTTTGATTGTGTAAAATACTCAGGTGGTTTCTCATCAATGCCAAATAGCGTTTTGCGTAAACGCCAGCGCATTAAAGCAAAGCCTCGAGTTTGTAAGTTTCGCATGCTTAGGATATCTGAGAGTACATGATAGCAGTAATTACCGGTAAGTAGCCTAAGTCACTCTAAATTTTCCTTTTCAGCTTAATGAAGGATGATATTTAGCAAATCCAACCATAATTTATCTTAAAATACGCTCAAATATTATTATTTTTCACGATTTATTGGTTATATAGTATACACACTTTTACTGTAAACGTGATTACACCTAGCAAAACCATGCCATTTTTTTAAAAGCTATAACTTTTAAGTGGGCTTAAGTCCTTCGAACTCTGGATCTCTAACTTTTACGGCATAACCTAACATCTGTAACCAGCTCTCAAAAAGCATCATATTAAATAGGAATTGTAGTCCATGCCAAAGTTCACGCTTGGTCCTATAAAAGGTGCGCGCCTGTTGAAACAACCTATCTGTCAATTCATGTATTTGATGTAAAGTAAATGCTAACATGATTAGAGTATAGAAGTTAAATGACAGGTTCTTTTGACCATGCCCATAGCTATGGTCTATTGAATAGCCATGGTTCTTTAATATATTGAAGCATTCGTTTTCAACCATCCATCTTGCACGAGCTGCTCTTGCTATTTCAACAACGCAGTCATGGTCAATGGGCAAGTCAGTTGCCCATACACCAACAATTGTTGACGTTTTTTTACCATAACGATCTGTTTTTGTTGAATAGACTCTCAAGACATTTACTTTAATTGGACTACTTGCATTTAAGCTAATATTCTCATACCAATGATAATAAAGCGTTTCCTTACCATTATTTATGGTGCTCTCATGCTTTATTGCTTCCGTCCCATCTATTATATCATACAAAAATTTATGGTCGCCTTTTTTAACTCTAAAGATGAAATTATCATCGGCTTTTGACTTGATTAACTCAATGAAGGGTGTCGTTGCATAAAGGCTATCCGCTAACCACACCATGGGCATTCTAGGATGTGCCTTACGTATTTTGGGAATTAAACGTTTAGCAGCATTGATTTCACAGTCTTGCTTTTTAGTACCGTCTTTTTTGCTAATATCCTCAGGCATCATAGGAATAACCTGCTTCTTATTTGGAGACACTATGGCAGCCTGCAATGCCTGATGTGAATAGGTGCAACTTCCATTATTATGCTTCTGAGTTAGACAACAATCACAACTGATTTTCTTAGAACTAAAGTACTCTGTTCCATCTAAGGCAACGAGGTATTTCTTTTTAATAAATTGATAGTCCTTTAGCATATGATTACGTTGTAACTTAGTAAGATAAGTTTTAAAGATAGGTGCAAGATCCTCTGGCTTTACTTCATCAATACAATCCTTCATTGCTGAGGTCTTGGGGGTTTTATGTACCTTAAACATACTGATTAAGTTATTGCGCTGTGTTCTTTGCTCTAGTTGACGCTGAAACGCCAGCAGAGAAGGTGACTGCATATACATACATGCAAGCGCAGACATCATAACATCAAATACTGTGTAGTCATTACTTGCCTCTCGTCTATGATCAATAATAGATGATATTCTATCGGCATAATCTTTTATTAAAGCATCAAAGCTTAGGTGTTTTTTTACGTACACTGAGTCACTTGTTCGCAGGATATTCTTGATTGAGTATTGTGACGATTTAAATGATAAATTTAAAGTAAATAGTGCGAAAAAATTTTAAAACGTTATGCGTGAAACACTACGAAATATTGCTCTTGCCTTGCTGGGCGGTAATTGCTGCCATTAAAGCATATTTACAATCTAAAGGGTTTATTTCAGCCATTACAACAGCAACACATGGTGCAATTAATCATTATAAAATCATCGATGCGAAAAAAGATAACAAGCTATGGACGGTGACTTTGTTAGTTGCTTATTCCCATTATCAGTCAGTAACTTCAAAAGTAAATCAGGCTTTAAATACCATTGCCATATTGCCTTTTAAATTGGGTAACAATGTAAATATAAGTCATGCCCAGAAGTATAATATTGCTCAACTATTGTATCAAGCTTTGCAAACTAAGCTTGCCCAAACTAATACTTTTCGAGTAATGGATAGAAGTAAGGCTGATCAAAAATCTTATGATAAGGAAATGCAGCTTATTCTTTCAAATAAGGCATCGCAATCACAAAAATCTCGCTTCTCTCAGCAGATTGGCGCTGATTATCTCTTGGTTGGTACCATTCAAGATTTCATCTTTAAAGAAGTTAAAAAGCGCTTTTATGGTGAAGACTTTAATCAGTGGCGTGTGAGTTTAGTTGTTAATTATCGCTTATTAGAAACCGCGACAATGCAAATTCTTGAAGCTAATACAGTAAGTAGTAGTTTGCCAAGTGATGAAGTTGTAAAGATGCTTAATGATCAATTACTTACTCGACAAGATGTTGTTAATCAACTGATTAGTAAAACTTCTGATCAGATTCCATCAAAAATAGTGAGTAAAATAACCAGTGAAAAGCAGCATGGAAAGTAAAACAGTTGCATTATTGATGTGTTTACTTGCGGTTGTATCGATGACTTTATCAGGTTGTGCAACTTTTTCAGCGCCATATCCTGAAAAAATGGCTAAGGTCAAAGCAGATCTAAGCAAAGGGGAAACTAAAGATGCCCAGCAAGCCTTAACAAAAGAGCTAGGCAAAAGTGATGGGCAATTAGCACTATTAGAAAGTGGGCGCTTAGCACAATTAAATGGCGAAATTAAGCAATCCCAAAGTGATTATGCCAAAGTGATTAATCAAGTAGCCACTAGTCAAATGGCGGCAAAAATACAGGTATCTAAGGTATTGCAGAATGCTGGGGCAATATTAACAAATGATCGAGAGCTGACATATTTTGTTCCTGATTATGCTATGACGTTCTTATATCCTTATCAGGCATTAAATTATCTATCACAACATGATTTAAGTGGTGCATTAGTGGCAATTAGGCAATTAACAAATGCACAATATTGGACTTATCAACAAAGACTGTTGGCTTGAGATTTAAAGCAAAAGTATCAAAAAGATACATCACAAGCCGGTGTTGATGAGGATAACTTGGGTTTGAAAAAATCAAAACAGTTAAATGATATGTTTAGTACGGTAAGTCATATTGAAAACACTTATGAAAATGGCTTTGGCTATTATTTGGCAAGTATTTTATATGAGGCATTTGATAATAATTATAATAATGCTTTTGTGTCGATTAAATCAGCTAAGCGCCTTTTACCTGACAACCCTTATGTGCTGTCAACCTATCAGCAAATGCAAAAAGGCTTTGATGGTGGTAGTGCCTATCAAAAGAATAAAGGGCGTTTGGTGGTGCTATATGAACAAGGTTTTGTTGAGCCAAAATCTGCCTTTAAATTACCCCTTTTCTTAGGTAAATTAGGATTACAAGAAATTGCTGTACCTTATTATTCCTCAAGTTATACCTTATTACCCGCACAAAGTGTATATATCAGCAAAGGAAAACCAAAAAAACAAATTGTTGCCAAAGGTCAAACGGCTTTGTTAGTTAACACAACCGCTATGGCAACTAAGTCATTAACTGAGGAATATTCGGTAATTATTACTAGAGAAGTTATTCGTTTAGTGGTGAAGTCTTTAGCAACATTGGAAGCCAGTAATCAAGCAGGTGGCTGGGGAACCTTAGTTGGCTCAATTTATAGTTTTGTCACCGCCCAAGCTGACCAAAGAAGCTGGCTATTGTTACCAAATAACATTCAATTGTATGAGCAGCAGTTGGCTAAAGGTGATTATCAATTGGATATTGGTGCTAAAAGTCATTCCTTTATAATTAAACCGGCGCAAACAACCTTAGTGTGGATGGTGAATATGGGGGGATTTAATAAAGTCTATGTTTTTGAGCTTTAATTTACCTGGCTTGCCGTCACACATTGTTTATCGTTAAATGGAGCGCCTGCTTTTTTAAGTGTATCTAGGCCTTGATTAAACGTGAATATAATCTGTTTTGCATAAGGTGATTTTTTACTGACAACAAGATAGTGGGTTTTATGCCCTGCAATAAATGAGCGCGTAAAGATACTATGCTTATCATCAAATGCTTTAAAATTTTCTACAGCATCATTGCCTGCATAAACAGCAGCTACCTTTTCTTCTTTAAGTTGTAAAAAACAGCCTTGCATGGTTAGGCTCGTCACTCTTGTTATTTGCTTTTTATCAATAAGCTGACTTGTTTTACCATATACGCCATAACCACTAGGTATACAGACTTTAGTATCTTTTAAGCTTTGTATATTATGATATTTTTTTGCGCTTTTTGCCAGTACCCAAATATAAGTATTTTTGGTATAAAGTGGCTGACTGTAAAGGTAGTCTTTTTCTCGTTCTTTTGTTTTAGCCCATGGAAAGGATACACTATTGTCGCTTTGCCTTAGCAAGGATTTAAGCACGATAGACCAAGGTAGCCAAATCGTTTCTTGATGCTCAATGCCTTGAGATGAAAATGCTTTGTTAATAAAATCAGTTAAGCATCCTTGATTTTCTTTATTTTTATCAACATAAGGGAAATAGTAATCACCTAAGATATAATTAACGGAAGGTACTTTATCATTTGCAAACGAAGATTGAGACATAACAATAAAACCTAAAGCAATAGTAGCCTTTTTCATTTATAAAATCTCCCTTTCTGTATCCTTTGAAAATTCAATAACACTTAGCTTTAGCATAAACGTAAAACAGTGAAGTGTCACTTTTTTACGTA
>Ga0099797_101124_pt1 | contig 14966 bp, 5 predicted proteins | sample Uncmet_Sort48C_1_FD_89871 | JGI IMG/M metagenome (GOLD analysis project Ga0099797, IMG submission 89871) | Marine eukaryotic communities from CALCOFI LINE 67, Pacific Ocean - C012_Sort48C_1 | ecosystem: Environmental > Aquatic > Marine > Oceanic | place: Pacific Ocean: Monterey Bay | collected... | reverse complement strand
ACACCCAAGGCTCGACGCAAATGTTCGACAGTGATTATGCTGCGGAAACTCGATCTACGGTCAGTCAAAGCATCAATGGCACGTGATATGGCATTCTTGAGTTGTGTGGTACTATGCTCAACTTTTTGAAGATTTTTTGGAAATACTTTCATCATATCTTTGGCCCACGAGCTGCAATTTCGACGGGTAAAATCAACATCACCGTCTTTTATCCCATGCAACGACTGCTCTCTATCACGGTAACACCAACCTAGGGAATTTCCATGAGTTGACAAAAATTGTGCACAACCAACGGCACTCAGGTCTGCCTCCTCTTCTTCAGCGTCGACTTCAAGAGCTGGACCATTCGCTTCAAAATCTTCCCCTCCCGTCAAGTTCCTAATCAGGGATTGAATAGTCAGCGAGTCGGCAGATGTGGAAGCGTCGGAGGAATTCGACCGTGCCAGCAAGCGACACGGGTGTCGCTTACCTGGTGCGATATCGAAAGCGTGCTTTACATCCTGCCCCCAAGAAAAAAACTTCTGGTTTTCTTTTGATTCAAATTTTATACTATTCGCAACCAAATACAAATATTGTCGAAATATTTCTGGCCAAGTCAAAATATTACAAGATCGCCGCAACACTTGGAACTTCATTTGCAAACTAGCATCTTCATACGTGAATCTTTCTTCGGTATCGTCGCACAAGTATTGTAAAAGCGCCCGTAACATCCGTGTGTGAACAACATCAAGCCACATACGATCGGCATTTGACGCTTCGCTGGGGTTCAATATAAGGGCGGAAAGGTCATGTAAATTGACACGCTCGGAGAAACAGCTTTTCTTTGATAAAAATCCTTTCTTTTCGTGGATGTCATCTTTAGGATCCTGCATTGCATCAGCCTCATCTTCATATCCACTGTCATAGTCCAGAGCATTCTGCACTTCCTGAAGACTTTTGAAAACCTTCTCCTTTGCCTCAACTGGCCCGGCATCGTCTTCGTCAGAGCTACTATTACCACTGGCCCCGTCTTCCTGTTGAACATCGTTTGTGTCTTCGAGCAAATCACCGTCCATGTCGCTGTCGGTATTATCGTCGTCGCTCTCTTCCATTTTCCCATCGGATTTTGGCGACGAATCTTTAGTTTTTGCCGCCATGGAGTTAGATGATAATCTCCCTGAACGCCGAGTGGTCCCTTCTTCCTCAGTGATCTGCAGATTCGTTTCCTCCTCATCTTCATCTTCGGATGAATCTGATGATTCTTCTCTCTCTTCAACTAGTTTCTGCCGCGGAAAAACTCCCAGGATATCTCCGAACAGTGTTAAAAAATGCCACGACGATAAAAAATGATTACTGTCAATTCCACCAGTCAATTTGTTGATGCAAGTTCTCGGTAGAACATACTCCATTTCCTCAATGCCACGGGACTGCTCGTCCACTTTGAACTCATAAGTGGACTCAGTGTGGTACGCGCCTTTAAAGTTTGAGTTTTCCGCTTTCCGCGGGATAACAACCGACGTGCTGTTTTCAATCTGCGCACCACACGCTTGAGATGATTCTCCCGCACCAGCCTCGCGCATCCTGGACATAAATGCTTCCTTGATAGTATCGCGAATTTTTTTGCATTCCTCTCTATGATATGTATCAGCGACTCTCCCCGACGTCTTCAAATCTGCTCTTACTCGAATCAAACGTTGCTTTTCCAGTTTGCATGCTTCGTCCTGCATCTTCAGGCTATCTTCGTACCGTTGGCGCTCCAAAGAGAGAGCATGCTGTTGTGCATTCCGCCTACTGTCATTTACACGCTTCTGTTGTTCTTTCAATTGCTTCAGGAAATGTTGACGCTCGTACCCTTCGAGTTTTGAATTTACGTTTCGTCCTTTCACATTCAGAGACGCCGATTGAACATTTTCACAGGGAAGCAGCCGCGCGTCTACCGCGCCTTTTGAGGGCGGGGTCGACGTGGATGAAAAGGATCGATTACTCGTTTGTTTGCTGCCAAGTTTAATGACCGCATTTTTGGCGTCCCTCTGCCTCTTTTTTTCCAGCTTTGCTGCTTCCCTGGCTAATTTTTCGGCTTCTTTCATTTCCCTCGCAATTCGTTTTTCTTCTGCGATCTGTTCCTTTTCCTTCCTTTTCTTTGCTTCTTCCGCTTTCTTTTTCTCCCGTTCTTTCCGTTTTTCCAATTGTTTTTCTTTATATCGCCGCATTTTTTCGTTTGCGCGTTCTTCTTCACGTTCTTTTTTTGCACGCTCTTTCTCAGCAAGTTTCTTTTCTCGAGCTGCCCTGACTTTTCTCTCTTTTTCCTTCGCAGCTTGGATCTTCTCGATCTTTCGCATGGCTTCCTTGCGTCCCGTCTCCAGAATCTTTGTGACTACTTTCATTCGAGATTTCCATTCCTTTTGTATTTGTTGCGTACCGCCTACACACTGAGCTATGTAGATATAGTTTTTGCACTCAAGAACCCCGTTCAGCCTTTCTTCCATGTACTTACGGACGATTGGATTTTGCAGACCAAAAAGCAAGTCCCCTAACGATCCCAGAATAGTCTCTTCCCCCCCTTCTTTAAATATGTATGCCTTTTGCCCATCGTCGCGATTAATGATGGCGGTAAAAACAACTCCCCAAGCTTCATTTGCAGTCGCCCCCCTTCCAACTTCAATTGGATCTGCAGAGCTATCTGGGGTATGCATGAGAACTCGAAAAGCAGGCCCGTTCCGTGACGAATCGCACACGACACTAGAATACTTGGCTACCTCGTGTACTTCTCCGCCAACGGCATCGAAATGGCAAGTCGCCGTGTAGCCATTCGGGTATATGGCATCATGGGCGTGAAAGTGCATGTATTCTAGAACGGTGGTGCCGACATCTGTCAAGCGTACGTTGAACTCTTTGCACGCTTCGTCATTGAGCGACAAAGGGAGGGTTTCGGCAGTTTCATAGCGCGTTGATTCCGTCGAGCCGTTTGGAAGGGCCTCCTTATGGCATACGTTTCTGTCTACCGATAAGTCTACCAATACGCCCAAACTTTTCAAAATATCCTGCTTTCTTCGGTATCGATTACCAGATTCGTCGAAAAATGATACATCCCGTGTCGAGCCACCACCCCGTTCTGTAATTTTACACGAAAACCCGAGCCCTACAATATTTATCTCGTCACGAGTCGCGGCAAGTACTTTAGCTGTCATATCCTGCAGGGTTTTCTTCTCTTGTTCGGCGGGGTCAAGCCGGGGACGTTTCCCTTTGCCTCGCTTCCCGTCCCCACTGGTGCGCCGTGCGCCACCGCCACCACCATTTCCGTCGACTGGAGTAGCAAGACTGCTACTTCCAAGGGAAAGGCTACTCTCGACGTCCTGGCTTTCTAGCCTCCGCTTTAAACTTGAAGCCATGTCGTTCACGGAACCCACTTAGTCGTCCAGACAAAGGCACCGTATCTTTGTAGCCTAGGAAAGCGCAAACACGCAACGTAAACTCTTAAGAGCACCTTAAACGGCAAGTAAGTAACCAAAAGAAAGATTTGAAGAAAGTGGTTACAGGGTAGACCGCGCGATGAAAACCTGACTGGCTCGGTCACCCGTAGCCTGGGAAACACAAGTAATGCTTTATCCGAGGAAAGGAGCTTTTGAATAGAATCTTTTCTCGACTCGTCAAAACCTCTGAGGACGTCTCGAGAGTGGGTAGTGTCGAAGGTCTCTATTACTCGTTGACACGACCACCCCTACAATGACCTCCCAACAGGAAATAGGCCGCCTCATTCCTCACCAACCATAACTGGGCGGGGTATTTAATGAATGTATTTATAATGTACGTGTACATACATTCCTGCAAACAGATGATGATGGTAGAGAGTAGAGAGCGTATGTACCTACCTACTTTCTCGCTGACGCTCCACCATCGAATTTTATTTAAAAAAATAGATAGAAATTATTTTAATCGCTTGATGCGTGCGACAAATAAATAAATACAAACAGCACTGTTAAAAAATTGTACATTGACATATTTACAGGGGCGCGCAACATGCAAGGTCGATCAAGTCACACACCCACTCGTTCGTCGTTTCGTGTCGGCACTCGTCTTTTCGCGCGAACGCGTCCGCTCATTATCATTTTGTTCTTCTTACGTACTTGACTCGGCATTTTCTTAAGGTGATTAAAACTTGGTCTGTGTGGGATAAATGTGAGAGTTCTCTTGATACAAAATATTTTTGCATTCTATTCCTTAGTTCATCATCCTCGGTGTATTTGAAGCACTTTCACCGTGAAACCGTGCACTAGATAGAAACAATCATCGCCGGAATATGTAGTTTGTTTGTAGACTTGTCTCTTGTCTCCGTATTTTATTTATCTTTCAAAGCTTCAAATACACTTTCATTAAATTATAAACGACCACCCATTAGGCCTATGTAAATCAATATTCTAATAACAACTACCTAAAATCTGAAATCTATCTAACTTCGGATAGAGTGGTTTCCTCAAGTGCTCTCCTAATAAAATAAACAGCATCGCAAACATTTAAATATCGAAAAGAATATAGTTTCATATGGTATGTAGTTCTTTATCATAATATTTGTAATTTGCACAGTGGTTTGTGTGGTATATTCATGAAAACTTAAAGAGCACAAAACAAAACAAATATAGCGCTATCACAGCACCTTACAATCACAATTAATTTTGTCACGCGGTATAAATATGACGCTTTGTCACACGGGAAGTAAAGATCGCCTCTTCACACAGAGCTCATATGTCACATGAAGAAAACAAAGATTCAGAGAGGCACCAGGCAATTGTTCGCCATGCTATAATTCAATAAAGTGTCCACCTTGTCTGAAGCGAATAAGGAAATTAAAAGCTTCACGCGACATCTTCCGTGGTTCGACTCCCAAATCAGCAATACTCTTTTCTCCATACCTGGCGTCGCATACGACTTCTTCTTGCATCAGCCGAATCGTATCGCGAGTCATTTTCACAGCGTCTGGCATCTGTTCATAGATGCCTCCCATGATCTCTGCGCGCATTGGCGAGATATCTTTGACTGTTGCTTCAGTTTGTATACAATCGATCACAAAATCGAGGACTTCTTTTTGGGTAAATACTTCGCATCCAGCCAAATGGTAGGTCGAACCCTTCGCGGTTTCACCGAGCAATGCAGCGGCAGCGATAGCTTCCCCTGCATCCGGGGCCCATAACGGCTGTATTTTGTTCGAGCCGCCGTTGACTACGAATGGGCCAACGCCTGGAACACGAGTTCGGCAAAGATAAGCAAACAAGTTCAACCAATTGTCCTCCTGACCAAAAAGTTGTCCGAGGCGAAGGATGGTCGCGTCTGGTTTGATTCTGCGAACGCTCTTTTCACCATAAGCTTTGGTCCTCGCCCACTCGGAGCCACTTTCTTCATTGGCTGCCAGCGCAGACACATGAAGCAAGTGGTCCGTCCCCATGTCGTTGCATGCCTCCGCAATGGTTTCCGCGGCGGTCACATTCACATCATACAGTGTATAGTTGGGCGTGAAAGGACCGAGCACATGTTGCGTTTCCCAAAATTTACCGATCAAGTTTATGGCTTTGTCACTGTATTGCAACGCGTCTTTGACACTGCTCATATCTCGGACGCTGTACGGAACAGGGATTACACGCCCTAAATCGCCCGCCACCTTCAAGTGACGCCATTCCATGTCGTCGCCACGATAAGGAACGACAACAGTATTTCCTCGTTTTGCTAGCTCTGTCACAACATACCGCCCTAGCTGACCAGTACTGCCAAAGACGGTAACCGTTGAAGGCCCCGCAGAAGCTCTTCCTCCAGGACCGTGTGTAATACCTGCAGACGAGAAAAGTCGTCGTGCCGCCAAGGGGGCCTTCGACGACATGTTTAAGAAAACACGTAGTGACATGACGCTCACTTGAAAGTCAGCTTAAGCACGGTTTCAGAAGTCTGAAAGTCACGGTTTAACGGCCGTTTGTATCCGATCAATTGAACGCCTCACAGATTTCTGCACGTCGCCGAGCGAACGTAAATGAGAACAATCCGTGGAAAGTATCAAAGACACCTTGTGGTACGAACAATCATAATAATAATTGAGCGAATCGAAGGTTTATAGCATACCTACGAACCAAAATCATCAAGTACACTCGGCTTCTACTTAATTGGCCAAGTTACGCAAAGGTTAAAACATACAGAAATAGAAAAACGATGAGTAAATCAATGATGGGGATTCTAAGACTATGGAAATACTACAAATTGGGGATGACTGGAGTTTTGTCCTCCTTCCTGTCCTCCCTCACTTGGTACAGTTGTGTCGGTGTTTTTAGAACTAATACACGGTTGCAAATGCGATCGATCTTGAATGGACGGACAGAAATAATTGAGTTATAAATACTATTGTAGTCTAATAGAGTGAATATGCACCAACGAATGTGGAGTTGGTGAAGTGGGTGGTGGGTGGTTTGGGCACCGAGAATATTGTAATTACATTCGAATAAATAATACAGATTAATACATGGAAATAAATTCCATCTCCTATCCATGACTCCGCGCACGCACATCAAATAAATAATCATTATTCGCTTCATTTTTACAAATTGAAGTCTTCGGTAAAAATCTCACAATATTTCTTCGGGATGATTTGCCATGTGGGCATTGATCAGATCGCACAGGTCAGGAGTGTAGAAGGAGGAACTTATTATAGCGATTGATCTTCTTTGCCCTGCTTCAATTTTGGAGGTCACAGCACGACACTTCAACGCCACCTGGTGCTCGCCCACTTCCATAACCTACGACATTACGCCCAACATGGCCTACCGTGGACTCAACGTTTTTATCAGTGATATTCGAAACGTTCAAAATGATAAAGTTGCTGAACGGAAGCGTATCGACAAAGAAATGGCCAATATCCGCTCAAAATTTACATCGGGGAAGGTGCTGGATGCTTATAACCGGAAAAAGTACGTCTGGAAAATGATTTACATGCACATGCTAGGATATGAGGTAGACTTTGGACATATGGAGATGATCAAGTGCCTGAGTGCGTCGAAATACGCTGAGAAGCATGTTGGCTACGTGGGCATTTCTCTTCTGCTGAAAAATACTGATGATATGATGACCCTTGTCATCAATACAATACGACAGGATTTGATGTCTCCGCACGATTCAATTCAATGTCTCGCGCTGGCTGGAACAGCAAACATAGGAGGACACCAGCTTACGGAAGCCGTCGCTGCGGATGTGCTGCGCGTCCTTTTGGCGCCTGGAACCCGGGCAATCGTTCGCAAGAAAGCCGCACTGACTCTATTGCGTCTGTACCGAATCGAGCAAAGCATTTTGGACATGGAGGAGAGTGGCCGGGACATTACAAGCTTACTCGAAACGAAAAACATTGGCGTGGTTATGTGTGTGGCGTCCTTATTGCTAAACATTGTTTCCAACTCGACGGAGTATTTAGAAGCTTGCGTCCCCCACTGCATTCAAGTGCTGACTCAGCTTGTCGTCCATAAATCTTGCTCCCCTGACTATTTGTATTACAACACAGCATCACCAGTGCTGCAAGTGAAACTGTTGCGCATCCTACAATATTTTCCATTGCCTAAGGACACAACTCTGCTGGGCCGTTTAAACGAAGTGTTGGAGCGGATTCTAAGCCGCACCGAGGTCACCAAAAGCGTGAACAAGAACAACGCGGACCATAGTATTTTGTTTGAGGCGATTAATTTGATCATACACCAAGAAGATCGCAGCGACGAGCGGTTGAGGCAAAAGTCTGTCCAGCTGCTGGGAAAGTATATTTCTGTTCGTGAACCAAACATTCGATATTTAGGGCTGGCATCAATGAGTAAGCTAGCGAAATTTGCTAGCGAGACCGACCTTGATGAACACAAATCGAAAATTTTGTTTTCATTGAAAGACGGTGACATTAGTATTCGCAAGCGCGCTCTCGAGCTTGTCTTTGCCATGTGCAACGCTAACAATGCAGAATCAATAGTTGAAGAATTATTGGAGCACATTGTCGTGGCGGAGTTCGATATCAAAGAAGAAATGGTTCTCAAAATTGCTATATTAGCAGAACGATTTGCGAAGCGTTTAGAATGGTACGTTGACACCATTCTTCAAGTAGTGAGGATCGCTGGCCAGCACGTGTCGGAGGAAATTTGGCACCGGGTTGTACAAATTATGACAAATAACGAAGATATCCAGCTGTATGCAACACAAAAAATTTTCGATGCTGTTGAACCGGCGGGTGCACATGAGACACTGGTATGTTTGGCCGCCTACGTTTTGGGAGAATTCGGCTACCTGTTAGCCGATCGGGAGGAAAACCCCGTCCCTGGTCTCCGTCAATTTGAGGTGTTGCATGCCCACTTTGTATCGGGTCTTTCAGCGCTGACCCAGGCTTTGATGCTGTCCTCGTATGTTAAAATGGTTAATTTGTATGATGATGTGGGGCCGCAAATAGCACCTGTTTTTAGAAGCAACGGCGCCCATATAGATATGGAAGTTCAGCAACGGGCGATCGAGTATTTAGCGCTACCACGCGTAAACCGCGCAATAATGGAAAATGTGCTAGAAAGCATGCCTCCTTTCCCCGACCGTGGTTCGAAATTGGAAGCGTTATTAAACGCCAAAAACAACAGTCAGCAAGATCGTGACGCATCGAAGCTGGTAAATGCTGGCCAGTGCAAACAAACGGCTAAATCCAAGGACGATGATAATATTTCTGAGAGCGATTCAAATAGCGACAGTGAAGACTCTGACTCCAGCAGTGGCGGGGACGAAAAAGTGGAGGGAGGGGGGGATGATTTGCTTGGGCTGGGGATATCAATGACAAAGCCCGAAAGCTCCATGTCACCGCATGCTTTGGTTGCCCAGCAGGGCGAAGATTTGTTGTTTGGTGGTCCAACTGGCAATGCTGACATTGGTATCCCATTAACCACGAAAGGAAATGTCTTGGCATGGTTCCGCACCTGCTGCGTGACCACAAAATCTATGCTTTACGAAGACAACGTCTTGCAAATCGGGTTGCAACAACAGTATAAAGGCGCCATGGGACGGATAATGTTGTTTTTTATTAACAAAGGCCAACAGGGATGTGATCATTTCTCAGTGATGATTGAAAGTGTGGATTATTTGTCTTGGGGTCGGCAAGGTGCCCCCCCCACCATGCCCCCTGGCTGCGCTGTACCTCCTGGCGGGCAGCAAAAGTTACCGCTTCAATTCATGGTCATGCGCCCGTTCGTCAACCCGCCTAACATTCGATTATCATTTGTAGTTGGAGGAGTCAAACATGCGTTTCAACTACGCCTTCCTATTGTGGCAACTCGTTTCTTCGAACCTGTCGCAGTCGATGCCAACACTTTCAAACAAAGATGGATGAAATCCCCTCAAGAGCGGCAAGTGATGCAAGTGTTTTCCGCGAAGGGGAAGATTACCATGGAAGCCATTCGTGCGATTTTAGTTGGAGGTTGTCACATGTCTATTGTACAAGGCATTGACAACGACAATTCCATATCTTGCGTGGGTGTGTTCAGGACGGGGGCAAAGACAGGGGCAGGATCGTCTGTATCAGTTGGCTGCATGGTGCGTTTAGAGTGTAACCCACAATCAGCAAAATACCGCGTTACTGTTCGAGCTTTGCACCCAGATGTTGGGACTTCTGTAAAAAACGTCATCTGCAATCAACTGGAGGATCGTGATTTAAGTGATGCACCTAGAAACCCATCGGCTTATGCGTAACCCGTCAGATGTAACTTACACGTCAGTCTTTCGAAGAGACTAATTACATTGAAGCCAACCTCCAAAATGTGTAGACAAGTAGCAAGGGCTCCTTCAAAAGGTACCTAGCAACGGGTGACCAAAGAAGTGTTGGAACTCACGATTGCATTTATGAGTTTAACCGACGGTTTTATCTATTGTTGTCGGAGTTCATTGATCAACGAAGGACTGAAGACACGTTGTGAGTAATCGCAGTCGGTTAGAAAGTCAAGTGAAATGAACTGTTGGCTTCCTCTCTGGAAAGAGTCCCCAATTCGACATGGTCGATCTGGCAAGTTTGTCTCCCGATGATATGAGAATGACCGACTTTCCGAACCCTTCGCCAACAGTTCCCAACCCGCTTTGAGCCCGTCAATCTCGAAGTTGACCCGAATTATCTGCAAAATAGAAACCAGGCCGATTGACACCGTTCCCTGACACCGTTCCGCTAGCTCTCAAATTATCTCAAGTTCCAACACTGATTCGGGATAGCTGTCCTAACCGAAAAGGCGCATGCTGGCAAAGGGATGCACAAAAATCCAAACACTCTTCACGCCCACGAAGCCCGCCAATGCTGAGGTGGCTCTGAACAATCTATGCTACACCACGTGCCAACTCACAAACCTTGCCAGCCACCGTTTCAGTAAGTATTTGCGTCTTTTGGGCGACGTTTTCAATAGAGATTGAGGCATAACAAGTCGAAGTTGGTAAGATCGATCTACAGCATCTGATTGGGTAGGCCAATAATCGAAACATTCTGTTGATTTTTTTATTACAATACAGACTGTACACCATTTATTGGGAAATATACAATTGTTTGTAGTTATAATTTTGTCCGTCTACGCAGATTATAGGTACACATTTAGCATGACTCAAGAAGACGTCCCTATAAAAAACCTTTCGTCAGTCGTACTCGTAGACTCGGCTGAGACAATACTGTACTGTGTCGGTTCTTTCGTCTTCTTTCGTGTCTAATTTGGTGGAGCGGAGGGGGGGATGGGGGATGGGGACAACACAATCTAATTACGCCCCCGCCTGTGAGTCACCAATGCCCCATCCTGTGCAATCAGATTTGTCGACTCAAATACCACAAACCACAGCCCCTCAAAGCGTTTCGTTTCTATTTTGCTACCACGTAGACGCGTGTAATACCTTTTCCCCTATGTCCTCTCAACGACCTTCCACAGGACTGTTTTTCTTGTTGGTTTTGGCGGCATTGTCGTTGGCGCCGATCCCCACCATAGTTCCCGCTTCTGTGGTTGCGGTGGTCATCGCCGGAGCAGTGGTTTACATCGCGTCTATAAATAGTACTCACACTATTTCTAGTGGCGGTAAGTCACTCCTCGACGAACAGTACGGCGTGTGCTTGTTGCCAGTGGCCGCCCTCGTGGCCGTAAGTGCTATATATGGATATTTGAAAACTTACGGCCAGTCGAGCTTGAAGGATGCTGCAACGTTGTACATTTTGCTTGTAGGTGCGTGTTCCACGTATTCGACTTTTCGACCATTATTTCCTCTGTCCATTTTTGGAAGCGTGTGTAACTTGTCGTTGACATTTTTTTTATTGCTGTCCATGTACTTCAATGCTTGCGGCACGGTTTTGTTTGCCATTGTATTTACGCACCAAGGGATTGATCACTTGCCAGTGTCTACGTTTCAAACAGCTTTCGTTTTATTTTTTGCCATGTTTATTGTCGACTGTGTAGGGAAAACGAATTTTCTATATGACGAATTTGGTAGCAACATTTTAGATGGGGCTATCCTAGAAAATATGGTTCTGTATGGGAAGTCGTTGCATCTTCAAAACCGAGATACGTTGAACTTAGGGCTGAAAGATGTGGTTATCCCTGGGATGTTTGTTTCGCTTATGTTGCGTTATGATCTGCGCAATGCAGAGACCGTACGCATTGTTGGGGGCCAAGGCATGAAGACCCAGCCAACGCCTTTCTTTCACGTATCTTTCTTTTCCTTGTTATGTGGCTACTGCCTTCACGTGGTCATGGCTGCGATGGAGGATTCCCCAATGCCCGTTTTTTTATTTACATTTCCTTCTTGCGTCTGTTCAACACTTACGTTTGCTTTAGGAAAACAACAGTTCTTCTCGTTACTAAAATACTCTGATAACTCTACGGGTGATGCTTTGGAGTTCAAAGAAAAATGAGCGGTGAGGATTGAAAAAAATATCAGTGCTGGCAAGCTTCTACGACAATTACACGCGGGGTTGAAAGTGGGGGAGCCTAAATCATCAAGGTTGAGTCCAGGGAGATTCTAACTACATATTCATAACTAATATACGTACATATAAAAGTATTAAGGCTGTATTTAATTAAACGTTTCGGTCTCAAATATCAATTTAAGCGGTCTCCATCGCTATTTTCTTCCATAAAAAGTGGCCTTGTAATTGAACGTTCACAGTCAAGAGTGGTCCTACTCCATATTGGATTTTTTTCCTTCAAAATTTTGATCCGTACATTAAAAGCTTCTGTAACTTATGTATGATAATTACAGACTCATCACAAGACGATTAATCAGGTTTTAAAACTTGTTTATTTAATTAAAAATAAATAATAGCCAATATACTATTTTTATGCATAGAGGATTGTCTTCTCTACCTTGACATAAGATCATCATATTGTGTCTATGTGAGTTGTCTAAGGCATTTTCTAGCCCATTTATATTGATCACCATGTTCCGTCTTTTTGGATTCCTGGTTGGTTTCCGTGGTGTAAATTTATCCCGATTCTTCGAATGAGATCCTGTGTGGCGTTCCGAGCAGCGGCCTGAGTTATTTGAAATTGGCCAGGGTCTGACATCGGAAGCGGACGACGGGTCCGCATTTGAGGATGTGGATATCATTGCATCCATTGTATGATTAGACAAGTCTCGCATGTGGATACGTGGTGGTGGTTGGTTGCACGGATGCTGTAGATCCCTCTGCTTCGGGGTATCAATTCGTACCGTTTGTGAGTAGTTCCAAGTAGGTTCCATTTGGAGTATTTCGACTGCATGGCCCATTGGTAAGGCTGTTGGGGCATTGGCTTTGCAGATTCTGATTCCTGACATATCTTAATTAATACGTACATCATCATATATCTTTTTTTGGGGTATTTACCTAAACATACTTGAATTTTATCTTAGAAGCACATGAATAACGTTCAAGCGTGTATTTATTTTTTCCGACTGCGTTGGGCTGGGCTGTCAACAGAATAGCCGCCGGTTGTCGCTGGAGGGTTGAAGTCACCGTGTATCCCTCGTTCCTCGGGATGCAACGTGAGCATATCGTTGAAAATTTCTCGTTGTAACACATGTTTCGGGATCTCACCGTCACGATACTGCCGTTCAACAGGTATCTGGAATTTAACTTTGCACTCGGGTTCCTCATTCGCATCATGCAGTGCCTTGAAGTAGGGATGGCATAAGGCTTCTTGTACGGTGCAGCGTTCTCGTGGATCAAAAACGAGCATTCTGGACAATAAGTCTACCGCCTGTGGATTGCTATCCGCGAACATTTCTATAAAATTTCTCTTCTCGCGGCGAGGTAGTTCTCGAATCGCACGCTTAGCCATGCTGTTGGTCACAAAAGCGAGGTTTTCATCGGGTGGGGTTCCTAAAACATCGATTATAACTTGCAGCTGGTGCATATAGTCATTGCCCTGGAAAAGCGGTTTCCGCCCCAGCAGTTCTGCCAAAATACAACCCACACTCCAAACATCAACGGCAGGGCCGTAGTACTGCGCTTCCGTCAAAAGCTCGGGGGCACGGTACCACCTTGTCACCACATACTCTGTAAGCGTTTCATCGTCTGCCACACCACGTGCTAAGCCAAAATCACAAATAGATAAGTCACAGTTCGAATTAACCAGCAAATTGGAAGGTTTCAAGTCCCGGTGCAAAACGTTTGCAGAATGGATGTACAAGAGGCCCCGTAATATTTGATAACAAAAGTATTGAGCGTGTGCGTCAGTTAATGGCTGTGAACTACTAACGATTCGATCCAAGTCGCATTCCATCAATTCACAGACAATGTAAACGTCTTTGAAATCGCGGTACAGCGCAGGGGACACCATAATGTCGGTAATGCCGATGACATTCTCATGATCACCTAAAAGCATCAAGAGCTTAATTTCGCGCATTATTCTCTTGGCATCAATTAAGTCTTGAAAAGTGTCAGTGACTTTCTTTATCGCGACTTGCCTGCCTGTTACTTTATCGTTTGCAGAGCAGACCAAACCATAGCTTCCACCCCCCACTGGCTTTAGATTTGTGTAGCGAACGTCAACTTCAAAAATGTTTCCCGCCAAAGTAAAGGTGTGGTATTTGCGCGCTTTCTTCATACACTTTAAGGTTGCGGCTTCTGCTGCTGCAGTGTCCAGCGGGTCGTCGTTCATAATGACATCCATTTCATTGTTCATGGTCAGAAAAGAAAGTCTAATTGTCGTGAGAAGATTGATTCGATGCTCCTGGTACCTTTGTCCACGACTAACCGTTCCGAGAAATAGCAATGCATTGCCCGTCAGGCCTGCGATCCTCGTTCCTTGCATGCCACTTTTCAAAAGTAGGTTATTAACCGACCTGTTCGCCTTCGGATATCGGATACGATGATACGATCGGAACATCGGAACCAAGTACAGTACTACGCATGGCATACTAGAATACTGTACTTCAGAGTATACGAGTAGTAACGAGACACGACAAATAAGTGATTGTGCAGTGCTGTATTTTGTCATCTACTCGTACGACTCCCTCGTACTAGATAGAGTATGAGTACGAGAACACCTCGTACAGTCTATGACCTATGACTGAGTCGGCGAAGACTACATAAATAATGAGCTTTTTCCAATATTGTGACGCTGCTATTTGTTGGTGTGATGTCGTACTCGTATGTCATCATCATAGTAAGAGGGGTGTTCTTGGTTCTTGGTTGTTCTGGACCGACCATACGTGTAGCGTCCTTCAAAAATGCATGCTGCGCACAATAGAGAAGCGGGAGAAGTGTTTATACTAGATAGGGTAGTATAACATGTAAGTATACATATATAAGTACAATATACACTTCTGTATACACTTCCAATTTTTTTCGTATACACTTCTCCCGCTTCTCTAGCGCACGAGTTATACTAATAATTGTGTTGAGTTGAGGGAGATATGAAATATGCCCACATGACTGTGAAAACACGACGGTATATTTCACACATCATATACGTGGGCAATATTGATTCTAAGTGATGTTAGACTCTCCAAGTGTC
>Ga0099797_101123_pt1 | contig 14971 bp, 15 predicted proteins | sample Uncmet_Sort48C_1_FD_89871 | JGI IMG/M metagenome (GOLD analysis project Ga0099797, IMG submission 89871) | Marine eukaryotic communities from CALCOFI LINE 67, Pacific Ocean - C012_Sort48C_1 | ecosystem: Environmental > Aquatic > Marine > Oceanic | place: Pacific Ocean: Monterey Bay | collected... | reverse complement strand
ACCGCCTGTTCGTGCACCACCTGTTCCTCCACCACCTGTTCTCGACCCCAGGCTAATCCGCACCGACAAACGAGCAAAGGCACCGTACATGGATGCTCTGCACACCAAGCTCGACGGTATGCGCCTGAGCCAGCTGTTCGGACCAGACTGGAAGCCCCTCTTGCAATGGCGCAACAACAAGGGTACGCTCGTCGATTTCAAGAAAAATGATTACAAGTATCATGTGGAGGAGCGTAAGTACCTGACGCTGGAGGCTGTGCTGGCGTGATTTTTTTTTCTGCGGGCTAGTGCATTTCCCATCTACCTATCTCCCACCAAAACAACTCTTCTCCCCCCCCCCCTCTATACAACATGCCTACACCTCAGATGCGCCGTGCTTTCGGAACAGCAAACAACCTGCACAGATCAAAGGGCCTTGGCAAGCAAGCGGTCATGGTCCGCAAGACCGGCAAGTACAGTGTCGGTGTACGCAACCAACTTGGAAAGAAAGGGTCATTGGTGTACTAACCGTTATACAATTCACGCAGCTCACGAACTCGCTTTGGCACAGGCACGGGTTGGGTAACAGGCGGAGGCGGCGGCGCAGACGTCGACGCAGAGGCTATTCGCGTCTCGATCTTTGAGAAGGGGATCGGTTTCGCTCTACCGTTCTCCATGGCATCAAGGTTGCTGGTATCGTCATCCTCTTCTCTTGCAACCAACTCGAGCTCCCGGTCACAGGACATGCATGGAGTCCTGATGTTGGTGCACCTGGAGTGACGGGTGGCAGCAACGAGACCCCCTAGGCTAGCGGCACATGCAGAAACGAACAGACTTAATTCAGACCAGTTCATGGTTCTTCGTTGGAGGAGCAGTTTGAGATCTTGCTTTGCATAGGGGAACAAAAAAAGATGATAAATGATTTTGTTTTCTCCATCGTCACTCTGTCTAGGTCTGAACCGATGTATTTGGTGTATTGTCCAGATCCAAGGCATGCAGTTCATCGCATACCCCTTCCTCTTCGGTCTCGGATGCGGATGAGGGCAAGCTGTAGTGGTCTTCCAAGGCGGACGGGGGCAGGTCGTAGCCCTTTTCATGGGTGAGAAGGCCTTTGAAGGATTCCGTGTAGCTCTTCCTGGCGCGGTTGGGGCTGTGACCAATGCCATGCTGCAGCTGCTTGTGCTCTTCAGGGGTCATCTTGTCGACGTAGAGGGTATGCATCTCGAACATGTTCCGGAGTTTGGTAGGTGCGACCTGTGGGAACCCGTGTCTTCGCTGAGCACGGTAGAGAATCTTGCGGAACCCTTCGTTTGCTGTTTTGCACGTGCCGGCCTGTGGAAGGGTGGTCTCGGTCCATTCCGATGTACAAAGGCCAAGTCCCCGGTACACGTTGAACAAAGCGCGCAATGCCCGTTTCACCGGGGAAGGGACCGAGACAACGCGCTTCTGGTACCTTTTGTTTTTCCCGGTCTTGCCGAACCCGTAGTACACGAACCGGCTGTTGTCAACATCATAGCAGGCAAACTCGGAGTTGCTTTCGGGGTCGAAGGGGGGGATGTCACAGGCGCGCATGACCCGAACGCAAAAGTCCTGTGGTCGGTTGCCCATGTACGCCACCATGCCTAGAGCCACCGTCTCGTTTGCTTCGTCTGCTGTCACCGACGTCACGATGCTTTTGTGGAGCTCTTCATTTGCCTTCTCGCGCAGCTTGGCGGTGGTCAGCAGCGTCCCGTCCTCGCACATCAGATCCTTCTCCAACACTTCGGTTGGGAGCTCCTGGTACTCGCTCGTGGCCTTGTGCTGGTTGAGGATGTTGTTGTAGTGGTGCTGCAGCTCGCTGTTCTCCATGCGGCCCGCACCGAACACCTCTTTCAGGGTGCTGTTCAGACAAGAGGTGTTGGTGACTTGGGTGGAAAGGCGTGGCCATTTGGCTTTGATTCCCGAAATGAGGGCTTTGTTGAGCTTGAACCAGTCTTCGTCTGAGATGGTCTCCGGGGTTACGTGACGGAACGCATGGAGCTCGGGGTTCTCTTCACTTCCTTCGAACAGCCCTCTGATGGTGGATCGGGTGTTCTTGACCTTGCTTCCAGCCTGCTCCCAGACATGCAACACCTTCTGGCACCTCTCGTAAAGGGTTGCAGAGGGTTCTGGTGCTGGGTCTTCTTGGGTGGTGTCGGGTTGCGGGTCTGGATTGGTGTTCTCGTCTAGCCACAGAGTAAGCTTGGCCATCTCCTCTTCGAAGCTCTTCTGGCACTCTTCGATGGTCGTCCGAGTCAAAACCATCTTGGCCTTTTGGTCTGCAATGAGCTTGTGCAAGGCGGCTTGGTCCATGTTGCTTGGTTTGCTTTTGGTGGTAAGTGGTGAATTTGGAGAATGAATGATCTTGGAATGGAGTTGCCCCCCACAAAACAGGAAAATGCAGATTGGCACCGGAAAATGAATATTGAGATGTTTATTTTTTTCAGTTGATGTGATGGTGATGTCTAGGTGCAAACCAATGCATTAGGTGCAACTCAGAATGCCTGATCAACAGACAAGAAATCGTCCTTGGTGTCCACCGCTTCGTTTTCCAAATCCGCCAGCAGCTCCGGTTCCACCGCATCAGGGTCCACAAGGCACTTGGCGAGGAGGTCACGGTACACCATGCAAGGGTTCAAGCGGAAGTGGACGACCCGGTCCACCATCACCTTGTCAATCCCCGACAAGACCTCCATCTTCTGGTTGAAGGCATAGAAGGAGCGCTCCGTAGCCGCAGAGGTGAGGTTCGCTTCTTTGTAGTACACCTTGGACATCTCGTAGAAATCCTTCGCCTTCACCGTCACATTGGAGTCCCAACCGTTGATGGTCCAGAAGCGGGGATTCTCTTCAGCGATGCGGTTCATGGAGAACTGACCGGTCTCGATGTAGTTGCGCACGAACATGACCTCCACCGGGGTAAAGTGCATGGCGAGCTGGGTGTACGCCGGCAGCTTCAGGTTGGCCGCACGCGCCTTGCGGAAGTCGAAGCTCTTGTAGTCCCGGGTGGTGAAGAACTGGCGAAGGGCTCGCAAGAACTCGACCGAGCGGAAATGATTGTGCAGAAAAGACCATACTTCATTCCCCCACTTACGCGCAGTGAAGGTGTTGCTCTCGAACAGGATGACACGGCGCTCCCGGTTCATGGGCTCAATGCGCATGGGCACCTTGTTGTTGGTCAGCACGATGATGGCCGCCCAGATCGCGTACTCGAAGGGTCGCATGAACTTGACGTTGCCCGTCTGGTGGTCTTCGGTGACAAACTCCTTGAAGCGGTTGGTGACTTTGGCGGTGGAGGAGATGTCCGCTTCGTTGAGCACCGCAATGATCTTCGACATCAAGCCCTCCGAATGGGCACCGCAGTAGGTTTCCATGTCCGACGAGCACTTGTAGTGGTTGGCACCTACCAGAGAGCGGAGTGGTTCCAGCCACGTGTTCTTGCCGGTGCCACATTCGGACTGGATGCAGAGGTAGTAGGGCAGGCGAGGATCTCCTGGATGGGTGATGCGATGGCCCATGAAGAACAGCATCAGTTCCACTTGCATGCGATCCGCTTCCGGGTACTCGTCAAGAGTGGGCGGGAACCTTCCTTGTTCATTGTAGCACTTGGCTCCGGCGAGATGCGACGTCAGTGCAATAAAGGGTCTGATTCTTTCCCACATTACAGGCACAGGGATCTCGCAGTCACTGGCATTCTCCCAGATCGCACGGGGATACCCGGAAAAGATGTTTAACGTGTTGTTGATCTTGGAGCGCTCTTTGTCGTAGACACCTGCGTAAGGAATCGCATCGGTCTTCGCGAACTGGGCGCGGTCTTCGCTTTTGAGCCATACCACGGCAATAGGTATGTCTCTTCCTTTGTCGTCGAGCAGGCCAGATGGCAGGTGACCGTAAGTGCTTATGAGCTCCCCCGTGCCGCACCACAACAGGACGGGCTCTGAGTCAGTCGTGCCATCTGATCTCGTCACGTGGATTCGCTGGAAGGTAAGCGCCTTGTGCTGGTTTTCAATGTAGTAGAAGCAGTTGAAAAAGTACTCCTTCCGCTGCTGCACCGAGGTAAGGGTGCGGTAGATCTCGATGTCAAAGTAGTCTGGATATTCCTTCTGATGCTCTTTTTCGAACGCCTCGTACTCCTGCCAGTACTTGTCGTGCTCCGGCTGCATGTCCTTCTCCTCCCATTTCACATTGTAACCGGTCTCGTCCCGACCAACCTGGTTGAAGGTACGCATCAGGTCTTCGACGGTGGAGTGCATGGAATCTGTCTGCAAGAACATGTCAACATCCTCGACTGGGATCATCAACCCATCGAACGAGTTGTCGAAGCGGCGGTTGTGAACCAGACCTGCTTTTATCGCCCAACCGAGAACAGCCTCAACGACCTCGGGCTCCTTGTTGCGGCACCACAGACTAGCGAGACTCGCCTCCCACCGCTTGTGACCATACCTCTGTTCCGCTTCATCCTTACTCAAACCGAGCCTTTGCATGGCCTTTTTGACCTCAGCAGCGTTCTTGGCCTTTGTACGGCGTTTGATGGCTGCGTGCAGATGGGGATTCGCTTCGACGACCTTCGTCTCGAAGTGTTTCAACTCCCAAATCATCCCCTTTACACAAGGGTGGCCGATGCTGGTACGTCCACCGAACATGATTTTCTGGAACAACTGCTTTGACTGCTGCTTATCGCCCCCGAAATGATCGTCTGCAATCTCCTTCCGCACAGCAGATTTGTTGTCAACATAGTGTTGTAGCCATTTGCAGGGAGGCTGATCCGGGTCAGCGAGAAGCGCAGACAGAATCAGAGACTGGTGCGCGGAGCACTGGTCGAAATCCTTGAGAGAGCCGTGGTACATGGCAGCCCGAACCTCACGTTTCATGCTGCCAGCAGAAATGCTCATTTCAGCGTAGGCTCGGTCACGGGGGTCACCCTTGTTGCTTGTCGTATCACCGGAACGGCGCTTGTACACGACTTGCAGATGCCCATCGACAACTTTTGACTGGAACTTCTGCATGGTGCGCTTCAGAGGCACGTAAGGGTTGTCCATGGGGTTACAAGCCTTTTCTCGGCAGCGTCCGGGTTCGTAGTCGCTCTGCAGGATCTTCTCGAGCTTTTTGATGACGGTCGGGATCAGCGCCAATCCACCGGTGGCATGATTGGTCTCGATGACATTGATGGTGTACGAAGGTCTCTTCGCCAGAGTCGCCTGTTGGTCCATGTAGAATGACCTTGAGATGGGCCAACTTCACAAAAGAGGAAAATGCGGATTGATCCGGAAAATAATTTTTGAGCTATTTCTTTTTCGGCTCATATGATGATGTGCTGTTGACGATGGTCGGTCCGAAAACATAGGGTAGTAGTACTAAAGAGGTACCTGACCGGTGTTTTCACCTTCACCATTCTTCAACATCACCGCACCAATTACAGCTCTTTTAGAAATTCAGAGACACGCCAAAACCAAAAAAATATTACCGTTAGATTTTTAGAAATTTTGTATACGAATAAAATGCCAAAAGAAGCTGTTTTAGCTGCACCGGTAATACATCGCTCACCAGCAGCGCATCAACAGTGCAACAAACATGTCGCTGACGTCACCATGTTCCATGATTTTCTGGAAAACCTGTCGCTGACGTGGTAACATGTCGTTGACGTCATACGACTAGGGAAGAAGAGGCTTCGCTCGATCACTTTTTTCATTTAGCAGTCTCCACAAAAGCTATAAACCCCGACGACATCGTTCGACTAGGGAAGAAGAGGCTTCATTTAGCAGTCTCCGCAAAAGCTATCAACCCCGCCGACATTGTCAGACACCATTCCCAGACATCATTCCCCGACGACACTGTCAGACACCATTCGACTAGGGAAGAGGCTTCGCTCGATCACTTTTTTTTTTTTCATTTAGCAGTTTCCGCAAAAGCTATAAACCCCGTCTGTCCGTGAATCTCCAGTGAATCCAATCGATGTGCCCAATTTGTTCAACCGGGCAGTCACGAGGGGTCGCTGTACCCGCGAGCTACATTACCGGTAGGATTCCTCCTACTGGTAAGCGGCCAAACAAACGCCCAGCAACCGAGGACCGACTGGGCCTTCTTGCGAAGAAGCCTCGTAGAGAATTGGATGTGGCCTGCACTCGAACTGGTGAACATCCCAGCACAACCCTGCTTCTTTACGAGCTGCAAGGGAAGCTAATTCACTTCAAGCACGATGGCAAACATCTCGAAGGCAAAGTCATCTCAGCGAGCTTGCGCAAGCAAACTGTTAAACTTGAGGTCGATGGGAAACGGAAGGTCTATTCGTGCATCGAAGTCACCAACATCACTGTTGCCGAGGAAGAACCAACAGAGGCTGCCGGCAATCTAACTTACGAGCAAGTTTGCTACTACAAAGTGTTCGAAGAACCAAATTCTGCAGGATGCGAGCTGAGTCTGCTTGTTGAAACCCACGAAGGCACCAGGCCTAGAGCAAAGTGGCACAATGTAAAATTGAACGCTGCAAAAACCGAGGGTGTGGAGCAAGAATGTGGAGACGTATGGACGATTGACCGTGGGTGGCTTGAAAAGGCAATGAAAAAGAAAGGACGGCGCACAAAAGAACCAGGAGGGACAAGGATGTTGAAGGATGATGGTCAAGCTAGTGATCAAAGGGCTTTTCCTTATTCACTACCGACAGTACCACTTTCACCAAAATTGCTCGCTCATGGTAAATTGTGCCTGCCCTACGCTTTTGTCAACGCACTTCTGCTACTCAAGGGTGAAAAGCCAACGTCTACACCAACCGCCCTGCCACAAGACGTGTTCGACAACCTCAGCGAAGCAGATTCAACTTTCTACAATGGCTATTACGAACAAATGCTAGCCGCAAATACCACAGTACCCAAAAGCCACTTTCGGCTTCGACCCGCAGAATACCAAATGTTTCTTAATCATGGATATGGAAGAGCAGCTCTTGAGTGGGGTAATGCACCGGAGTCCTATGACCAGATTGCACGTGCAAATTTGGTCAAGAAAGGGTATACTGAGTCGGGGAAGTGGACTCGCAGGCAGCTTGTCGACAATTTGCTTGCCAAGAAAGCTGTGTTCATCCTCGAAATCGTCAATGGGCACTTCGTTTGCGTGGATACCACCTCCGAGCCTCCCCTCATCTATGAGACCGACGTGCAGTACAAGCATGCTGTCGTGTTCAGCGAGGAGGGGCTTGCTGCACTGGAATGCTCAGAAAAATGGGGTTTGGAAGTACGGGAAGTGCGCCTGCGTTTCAAAAGTGGCAAATGTTTGCCTCCTTCACCAGTCTACGGCCGGTAGGGCGCCGCTTTCTTTTCGTTTCTTTAGGGACCAATGTTTTCGATCTTCAAAGTGTTCCAGTTCTTCGACAGCCGCCCTCCTTTTTGGAAATTGATGGCAAGAAAGTTGAACATGCTATCGCTGAAGACGTAATTCAGTATCTGTTCGGCCGTCTTCTGGTCGTATCTGCCCAGGTATTCCTCGTAGATCTTGCGGAGCTCAAGACGGTTGGTGATCCCACCGAACAAAAGCAGGGCGCTCAGGTTCTCACGGAAAGGGCTGGTGATCTGCCGCAGAGACTGGGTGTCGACGATGAGAGAGATATTAAAGTGGCGACTGTTGAACGCAATGCGGTTGATCACGCTGCCCTTGCGGTGGCTGAACAAGGTCGAGCCGGCCAGGTCGGAGAAGATGAGTAGAATGGGCTCCGCCTCCCCCTCCTCCTCCTTGTCCTCGATCTGCGCGGCCACGATCTCTTCCAGCACCTCCTCGTACATGCCGGGCTCGTCGAAAATCTGGTCATCAGGAATTTTACATCTGCTCGTCTTGTCATCCAATCTCCACGTTGGTGAAAAGACAAAAATTTTAGAAAAGTAGTGCCGGTAGAACTTGTGGTAGTTCGAGCTGGCTGGGGCCTGCTTGCACTTGCGATTACCATAGATCAATCGAATAAAATGTTGGTGCTCTTCCCACCCCCTTTCGGACAGACCAGCATCATGGTGAACGGGGGTTGGGGAAGGTCTGGGTGAATGCCGGTGCTGGGTGCAAGCTGGTTGTCGAAAGGCCGTATGGCAAGCTCTGGGTTGTTCTGTTCGCTGATGCGCATTGGGGGGAGGGGGGAAAGGGAAGGGAAATGGGCTGTGGTCGCTGTTAGCCTGTTGTCTGCTGTTGTTGTGCATCAGGCTTCCTTTTTTTCTGGCCAGGCGTACGGTGGTTCACGAGCTTACCTTTGTACTGCTTCACCCAATGACCCTCACGTTGCAAAAGCTCATATCGACTGTCGCATGGGTACTCCTCCAACAGAGTGATCTCCACATCCTTGGGACCAAGCTTGATGAGGGCAAACGAGGAGTTGTAGCGGTAGTTCTGCTTGAGATGCTGGTTGTAAGCGGCACGGTGCTTGTAGAGGCGCTGCTTCAGGTTCGTCTCTGTGGTGGACCCGATGTACATTTTCGAGTGGTTGACAGAGGCGAGCTTGTAGATCTTGGCGTTGCGGAAGTCGGGCATGGTGTTCGGCAGGGGCAGGCAGGTGGGGTTGCTATCTAGGTCGACAAATTATTTGCAGCGATTCAGACGCACCTGAAAAGAAAAAATGGTTGGTGGTGGGCATAACCAGCCTCCACATCACCTTCCCACTTTTTCGTACGCATCATGAACAGCAGGTCCATCACAGGCGTATCCGCAACAGGGTCATCAGGCGGTGCAGGAACCACTACGGCCGCAGAGAACCTTATTCTGACAGCCGGCGGCAAGCTGCATCTTGGGGGAGATACCACGTCCATGCCCCGCATCACTTCCACAAACAACGAACAGCGGTTCTCAGACGGAACCCTCTCCACTGCCGAAACGACGGAGACCAGCAAGGAGGAGAGCATCGAGTTGCGTCTTGGTCCGAAGATGACTATGCAGGCAGGCGAATCAGAGAGTGGCACGACCATGGACGCCTTTCTGACATGCGGCTACCAGCTGCTCAAAGAGGACTACAGCAAACAGGAGTACACCGGCCAGCAGGACAAGCTCCTCTACGGGATGACCATCAAAGAGCTGCAGTACTCCCCGGTGAGCAACCACCCGTATCCCAATGACGCCTCCGCTGCCGACCCGCATTCGAAACACCTTCATCTCGGCAAGACCACCACCACCGCAACCGTAGCAACCCGGGAATGGATTCTGCAGAGCAACGAGGTGCTTTTCCCGTTCAGCAAGTTTATCCTGGAGGGAGGCGTGAAGGCGTTCGACATGCCCATGTTCCCTCAGAAACAGGTTACGGTCACCAACGAAGTGGATGAAAATGGGGATCCTGTGCTGGATGCAGACGGGAACCAGGTCACAACGACCACAGAAACATGGATTCCTTCTCCGCACAACAGCACCACCTTCCGCAACCCCATCACCATCGCCGAGCACAAGCACTACGTTGTGGGATCGGACCCAGACCCGGCACAACGTACGGAGGCTGATCGGTACGACGCGAAGTTCGTGACCAGTGGGGGGCATGGGTGGAACTACAATGATGCAGATGGGAAGAAACAGACGCAGCTAGGTTTGCTCTCGCAGGTGGACAACGAGTTCGTTGTGGAGTGCCCCTCGGAGTTCAAGAAGACCATCACGCTGAGCAATGGTGCCGGTCTGGTGGACGGGTCCGGGAACAGCCTACTGGCATCATCTGCACCCTCCTACACGGACCTGGTATTGGTATCGGGGGTCGTGCAGCACTCGTCTCTTACGCCCCAGTACACGGTAGTAAGCATAGGCGGCGCGCGATTAGTGCAGTTTCATGGTGCGGTAAAAACATCGAGCGGCAACAGTTTCTCAGGGTACAGCACAATCATGACCATCGCGAACACTGCAGCACGCCCCGCAAAAACGCAGATGTTCAAAGTACCTGCGTACCCAGGTGGTGGGGGTGCGTTTGGGTTCGTGGAGATTTACAGCGACGGTAGTGTAAAGCTCGACATGGGCACTTCCTTTTCGACAGCATCCATCTCTCGTCTCTACCTTTCTTCGGTCATGTACTTCGTGCACTAAAAAATCCCCGTTGTAGCAACAGCATCAACAATATCTGCCACTGCTGGACCCATTGAACCTCAACAAAAACCCCATGTCCATCTCCTCCCGTTCAATCACCGGCGTAAATGCCGCAGCCAGCGGAACCTCCTACGACGACAGCGCCTTGGTCAGTCGAATCACTGCATTGGAAGCCCGGGCAACCGAAATGGAAAGTTTTGTGACGGTCGCAAAAACCAAACCAGTTCATGTCATTACCCTCGCCACAGTGCCCCAATACAACATCGAATACAGTGACACAGCTATTCCGGCGACGAGAAGCCCTCTTACTGCAACACTTGTACTGGCGACGAATCAGGTCACTTTCAGTGGTTTTTTGACGAAATTGTCGAATGGTTCATCAGTAGGTTTACCCTCGGGATCTGGGAATCCAGGTGAAGTGATCTTTACTCTCCCACCTGGGTTCCGCATTGGCACAGAACAAGTTTTCAATGTTGGTGCTTACACGAATGCGACGCCTGGCGCGAGCGACTTACCGGATCGCACAGCAAAAGTGATCATTCGCACGGATGGGCCAGTATATTTCGATGGGATAGGTACATACATGGAATTCAATTATACAAATGGCACCTCAGGAGTTGCACATGGCATCCGTGCATTGGATTTTGACCTGACGTTTGACAGGTGAAGAAAAACGTGGGTATAAGGAGAACGAGCACCCTAGGGTTATCATGTTGAACGGGCGAGGTTCGCAAGAGGAGCGAGACTAGACCAGTCTCCCGACGCACTGCCACCGATGGTAGCTCCTGCAAACGTTCTACATGTAGACTTAGCTTTGGTATCGACTCAGATGATAAACGTGTACGGCATAGCGCGGCAGAAATTGCGGGCGACGTGCGAACAATCCGAACCCATCTGGTGAGACCCCCCCCCGAATATTACATACCACCACGCAATATCACCAACCACCACCATCATTTTTTCTTTGCTGTCAGGCAAACCCTCAGAAAACCCCAATCCATCCCCAGTTGCGATGTCTTTCGCTGCACGTACGTCACGAAACGATTACCGCCTCTTTGAGCGCCCCGACTACCGCAAGAGTGGAGCGGACCCAATCCAGTCTTTTGCCGGGGAGATGGCCGAACGCTACAGACAGAACGCCACCAAGATCAGAGATGCCCGTTTCCAGATCAGCAGTTTGGCTCGCATGACCACGGGCACATCGCAAGAACAGAGGGACGCCTCGGTCGAGCGGTGGTGGAACTAGGATGCCCAGCAAGGGTCCACGAAGGCGTACACTTCGAACAGAACGGGTGCTGCTGTCACGTCGTTTTCTGCTGCTGCATCTGGACCTGCAACCTCGTGTCCGATTCCCGGTGCTCCTGCTCCTGCTACTGGTGCTGCTGGTGGTGGTGCTGCTGGTGGTGGTGCTGCTGCTCCTGCTCCTGCTGCTCCTGCTCCTGCTGGAGGTGGCGCTTCTACCGTTTCTCAACCGCAAACTAATGCGACATTGACATCTCCCGACAACAACAGACGCCGTTCGAAATTCAGAAGCTATGATCTTAACGAGCCCGATGAAGATGAGGTTCTAGGCATGACAGCACAACATCAAGAAATATGGGCTGATTGGCTGCGACAAAAATGGAATGCATCACCACCAACCCAGACGCAGCGGCTTGCATGGAAGCAGACCCATGAAGTAAAGCATCAGATGTACATCCAATGGACTATGGAGGCTAAGGTAAAGGTGAACGAGAAAACGTATGATCAGTATAATGCACAGTGGCAATCAAGAGTACCACGGGAGTCTACGATAGAAACATGGCGGCTTGCTGATTCGCTGTTGTACGAATGGTGGATATATTAAATGTTGTGCATGGTTAGTACACCAATCTTACCCACAAACCCCATGCCCTACACCCCCAACAAAGACCCCGACTGCCCCCAATGTCCCTGCGAGAAGCCACGGAGACGCAGACGCAAACGCAGAGACGCAGAGACCCAAGCCGGCCACGTGCACCTGGGTCCTCCCGTACGATTCGCCGCAAGAACCAAATGACCTCACCACATCACGTTGCCGTAGCTGTCCTTTGAGTACCCACCTCCACCACCACCAAACCCAGAGTGGCGGTTCCTTGGAGACGCGGGTGAACGTCTGCGCCTGGATGAGGTCTTGGGTTTCGTGCTTCGCCTGCGCCTGGGCACGTACTCCACCTCACTGTCACTGCTCTCGTCCTCGCTCTCATCACTACTCGATTCCACGTAGATGACCTGCTTCTTCTTGCGAGGAGCCCTCTTCAGTTTAGGAGGCTTGCGGGGAGCTCGCTTGATGACCGTCTCGATCTCTTCTTCACTAGCAGATTCAGGCTCGGGCTGCGGTTCTGGCTCGGGCGCAGGAGTGGGCTTGGCCTTCCGGGCGGGTTTGCGAGCCTGCTTAGCCACTTCCTTCTCGCGCTCGAGACGCTTCAGGCGCTTGGCTTCTCGGGCTCTTCGCAGCTGATCCAGCTTGGCCTGACTGGTCTTCTTTTTGGGTTTGGGCTTGGGTGCATCTGCTTTCTCTACACCGGTGCCCCCTCCTCCGTCCACATCGTCTACAGGAGTAGGAGCGGGAGCAGGAGCAGGAGCGGGAGCGCTTTGAGGTGGGTCTCCCAAAGGTTCGTCGAAATCAGATTCATAGAACTCTTCAGACATGGTACAGAGAGATACAGAAGCGGTTCAGAATGTTTCAGGTAGGCGACAGTGATGGTAGTGGTTCTGAATGACTAGAGAGAGATATTTTTTGGGGCAGAACCGTAAGCAACCTCTAACCCTAACCCCTACCTGTCCTATGCATCTTACACCTAATACAGTGGTTTTGACCAAGGCAGAGTGACGCTGAAAATTAAATTATTATTTTTCATTTTATTTTTGTTACCTATACTGCTTTTCGTGCAAAAGTGATGTATTCGATGTAGGATAGGGTGAATCCATCCATCCATCAGTAACTCGCCTTACCCGCAAGCTTGGCAAGCTCCCCAATCTTCTGCTGCACAGCCTGGTTGTACTGAGATGATCCTCTGATGTAGCGTGTAGCACCGCGCTCGTCGGGGACCACATGCAAGGGCTTTTGGTGTCGCTGCACGTCGATGTCGTAGTTCTTCGGGTGGCTGCGCTGGACACTGGTGAAATGCCCCAGGATGGGTGGTGCGAGGATGCCGTTGTACATGGCTCGGTCGGTCTTGCGCTTGTCGTTCAGGTACGGGTCCCTGCGTTCCTTGCCCATGTAGAGGGAGCGGAATTTGTTGATGCGGGTGCTGTCGGGGACGGAGGACATGGTCTTTAGTTGTTGGTTGTCAAGACGAGGCGCAGAGGTGTTGTTGTGCTAGTGGACAAGAGATTTTTTAATCAAAGGCTTGCCGAGAATGGATTCATGCCACGTCCCCCAGTAAGCTGCTGCATTCGTGCTCTGGCTCGAGCCTTGATGTTCCCCTTTGGCCTAGCTTGGCTGACCTTCTTTCGACGTGCCCTGGCGGCTGCATTGCGTTTGGCCTTCTGTTCAGGGCTCAAAGCCTTGCGTTTGGCTTTCACCGACTCGTCGACAGGGATGTTCTTGTCTCGAACTTTATTCATCAGGCTTTGCTTGGACCCGGTCAGTTTGACACAATGCTTGTTGTTGTGCTTCTTGATGGCTGCCTTGAGGGCATGTACGGAAGGTCCAGATGTTCTAGGCATGGTTAGAAGAGAAGGATAATGAGGCGTGGTGCAATTCGATGCGTGACATTGTCGTAAGAAAAAAAACTGAGCCATACCATCCAACCATATCCCCATCGACAGAATCCCTTTTTTACACTGCACATCAAACCATGGTCCGAGTCACCCCCAGTCGTCCCTACGTCCTTCACACCAACTCGGCCCACCGCGCAGATGACAAGACCATCCATGACTACGAGATCCAGGTGGATATCAACTGCCGGAACGACGAGGTGATGAGCGCCACGTTGATCTCCGCGAATATCGCCGGCACTATGCTTGGATTAAGGACGATTGCGGACCGCACGTTGAAACTCTCGGTGGCGGACACGGAAGTGATCCCAGCAGACGCCACAACCACTCCACCTACACAGGAGTCGTACGCAGCAACCTTCCGCGAACTGACATGCATCCTCCCTCCCGGCACGTACGACACCGAAACCCTCCGCTCGACGCTGCAGACCACGCTGAACAACACGTGCATAGTGTCGCATGGAGCCGATGATCCCGGAACGAGTGCTAGTAACCAGGTGGACGTGCCGGCAGCAGGCAGCACCAACTTCCGCACGTTTATTCCCGATACAGCCACGGATGCTGACGTTGCCGACGCGGGAGTGACCCTCGCTGCTGGAGCTTGGTCAACCAGCCACGCCACCACCTTCGCAAACAGACGCTCCAGCTGGAATTCCAGGCCATCGTTCGAAGTGAAGTTCCACAAGACGCTGAACCAGTACCGCATTTTCCGCACCGACCAAGGGGGCAAAACCCAGTACGGGACGTTCAAACTCACCGTAGAGAGCGAGCGCCTTCAGCGTCTACTAGGATTCAGCAGCGCAACTACCCGAGACTCGTACCACTTCCGAACCGCGTTGCCTACAGGTCACGAAACAGCCGACAGCACGGTCGGTGACGGTCGCGACAAGTTCACCACCCATTACGTCAACAACGTTGCGGTCCTCGAGAGAAGCACGATCCCTACGAACACCACCGAATATGGCCATACTGTCACCAGTGACATCGCCGCAAACATGCACCACGACGACGCCGTCTACATCCATGCGGACATCGGCCAAGACGCCATCGCCAGCACAGCCGGGAAAAAGGATGGTCGAACTGGTCAGAAGAACGTGCTGGCCGTGGTCCCGCTTACAGGATCCGCCTTCTCGCAATCGTTCTACCGACCCCCAGTACCCATCTCTGTCACCACCACTAAGAGCAACATCAACGTGATCCGGTTCCAGCTCCGGGA
>Ga0099797_101122_pt1 | contig 14978 bp, 23 predicted proteins | sample Uncmet_Sort48C_1_FD_89871 | JGI IMG/M metagenome (GOLD analysis project Ga0099797, IMG submission 89871) | Marine eukaryotic communities from CALCOFI LINE 67, Pacific Ocean - C012_Sort48C_1 | ecosystem: Environmental > Aquatic > Marine > Oceanic | place: Pacific Ocean: Monterey Bay | collected... | reverse complement strand
ACGTGAGCGCATCAATGTTCAAAAAGCAAATGACATTTGTTTTTTTGATGCGACAAAAATTGTAATTTACAATAAAAAATTATTAAAACGGGGATAGTGATGATTTGGCTGCAGAGGGGTGCCTCTATGGAAATGGCCGCCCTTGTTTTTGTATAGTAAAATCAAGTTTTTGGTACGATAAGACAGACTTAATGGCTCTTTGCGGTGTTCCCGGCCCTGGATAGAGATTTTGTGGGTATTTACGGTAATCCCGCGCCCTGGAGACAGAGATTTTGGTGCTATTTATGGTGTTCCCGCTCCCTGCACAGAGATTTTGTCAATATTTACGGTGTTCCCGCTCCCTTGAGAAAGATATTGTAGGTATTTACGGTGTTCCCGCTTCCTTGAGAAAGATTTTGTTGCTATTTGCGGTGTTCCCGGACCCTGGAGAAAGATTTTGTTGATATTTACGGTGTTCCCGTGCCCTGGAGAAAGATTTTGTTGCTATTTACGGTGTTCCCGCTCCCTGGAGAAAGATTTTGTTGATATTTATGGTGTTCCCGCTCCCTTGAGAAAGATATTGTAGGTATTTACAGTGTTCCCGCTCCCTTGAGAAAGATTTTGTTAGTATTTACGGTGTTTTCGCTCCCTGGAGAGAGATTGTGTTGATTTTGTCGGTTACGGTGTTCCCGCTCCCTTGGGAAAGATTTTGTCGGTATTTACTTTGTTCCCGCTCTCTGGAAAGAGATTTCCGGGAGAGAGATTTTGTCGGTATTTACGTTGTTCCCGCTCCCTTGAGAAAGATTTTGTAGGTATTTATGGTGTTCCCGCCCCCTGGAAAGAGAGTTCCTGGACACAGATTTTGATGGTATTTATGGTGTTCCCGCTCCCCTGAGAAAGATTTTGTTCGTATTTAAAGTGTTCCCGCTCCCTGGAAAGAGAGTTCGTGGAGAGAGCTTTTGTTAGTATTTAAGGTGTTCCCGCTCCCTCGAGAAAAAGAATGTCCGTATTTACGGTGTTCCCGCTCCCTGGAAATAGATTTCCTGGAGAGAGATTTTCTCAGTATTTACGGTGTTCCCGCTCTCTTGAGAAAGATTTTGTTGGTATTTGCGGTGTTCCCGCTCCCTGGAAAGAGATTTCCTAGAGAGACCTTGTTGGTATTTACAGTGTTCCCGCTACCTCGAGAAAGATTTTGTGGATATTTACAATGTCCCCGCTCCCTGGAAAGAGATTTCTGCAGAGAGATTTTGTCGATATTTATGGTGTTCCCGATCCCTTGAGAAAGGTTTTGTTGGTTCCCGCTCCTTGGAAGGAGACTTCCTGGAGAGGGAGATTTTGTCGGTATTTACGGTGTTCCCGCTCCCTTGAGAAAGATTTTGTCGGTATTTACGGTGTTCCCCCTCCCTGGAAAGAGATTTTCTGGAGAGAGATTTTGTTTGTATTTACGGTGTTCGCGCTCCCTTGAGAAAGATTTAGTCGGTATTTACAGCGTTCCCGCTCCCTGGGAAGATATTTCCTGGAGAGAGATTTGTTGGTATTTACGGTGTTCCCGCTCCCTTAAGAAAGATTTTGTAGGTTTTTACGGTGTTCTCTGTCCTTGGAAAGGGATTTCCTTGAGAGAGATTTTGTCGGTATTTGCGGTGTTCCCGCTTCCTTGAAACATATTTTGTTTGTATTAACGGTGTTCCCGCTCCCTGGAAAGAGATTTCCTGGAGAGAGATTTTGTCAGTATTTACGGTGTTCCCGCTCCTTTGAGAAAGATTTAGTATGTATTTATGGTGTTCTCGCTCCCTGGAAAGAGATTTCCGGAGACAGATTTTGTTGGTATTTACGGTGTTCCCGCTCCCTTGAGAAAGATTTTGTATGTATTTATGGTGTTCCCGCTCCCTGGAAACAGATTTCCTGGCGAGAGATTTACTCGGTATTTACAGTGTTCCCACTCCCTTGAGAAGATTTTGTTTGTATTTACAGTGTTCCCGCTCCCTGGAAAGAAATTTCCTTGGGAGAGATTTTGTATTCACGGTGTTCCCGCTCCCTTGAGAAAGATTTTGTTAGTATTTACAGTTTTCCTGCTCCCTGGAAAAAGATTTCCGGTAAAGAGATTCTGTCATTATTTACGGTGTTCCCGCTCCCTTGAGAAAGATTTTGTTGGTATTTACGGTGTTCCCGCTCCCTGGAAAGAGATTCCCTGGAGATTTTTTGTCTGTATTTAGGGTGTTCCCGCTCCATTGAGAAAGATGTTGTTTGTATTTACGGTTTCCCGCTCCCTGGGAAAAAAGATTTTCTGGAGGGAGATGTTGTTGGTTTTTACAGTGTTCCTGCTCCCTTGAGAAAGATTTCGTTGGTATTTACGGTGTTCCCACTCCCTGAAAAAATCTGGGGAGTGTTTTATTTGTATTTTTTGTGTTCCCGCTCCCTTGGGAAAGACTTCGTCGGTATTTACGGTGTTCCCGCTCCCTGGAGAGAGAGATTTCCTGGGGAGAGATTTTGTTGGTACTTACGGTGTCCCCGCTCCCTCGAGAAAGACTTTGTTGGTGTTTATGGTCTTCCCGCTCCTTGGAACGAGATTTCCTGGAGAGAGATTTTGTCTGTATTTACGGTGTTCCCGCTCTCTGGAAAGAGACTCCCTGGAGAGAGATTTTGTCGGTAGTTACGGTGTTTCCGACCCGGCAGCAGGGTACCAGGCCGCGGGCCACCAGGCCGCCAACTAAATGCCACCAGACACACACCGCCAGCCACATGGCCCAAAAAACACACATTTGGAGTTCAGATTGCTCCGGCTCCCATGTATGAGGCCTGCTCACAAAAAACGGAACACTTCGTCGGATTCCACGAAATTGTTTGGGCTATAAAGCGAGAACCAGCAACCAGGTAATCAGTAACCCGGTAACAAGTATGAAACCAGGTCGCCAGAAACCAGCAACCAGCAACCAGCGACCCAAGATGGAACCATTGACCAGTTGATCAGGGAACCATTGGTTTCTACTCCCGGGAGGGGGTTTACCGGTAAAATATAGGATGTTTTTTCTTATATGGCATATATATATATATGTGTATAATAGGAAATATATATATATATATATATATATATATATATATATAATAAAAAATATATATATATATATATAAATATATTTATATTTATTTATTTATATATATATATATACTCCTATATATATATATATATATATATATATATATAGGAGTATATATATATATATATATACTCTAAACCCTACACCCCTGAGACTTCTTTGCAGCGCCCTTCTGTGAAAATGCGTTTTCGAAAAACACACCCCAAAACAAATCTGTTTTTTGTGTGAAAATGTTATTTTATGTTTTTATTGGGGTCTCATTGAAATGGGGATTTCACCCCGTTTAGCTTGCACCCTACTAAGGGAATATATAACGAATATGAGAAGGAATATATTCTAATGAAATGGATAGAACAGGGGGCCGCGGCTCTATATATTCCCCCTTAATGGGGTTTAAACTACATGGGATTTACTCCCCATTCTAGCTGAATCCCAGTAGTCTTTAACTCCAGTAACTATTTTTCAACCCTTGGGAAGGGGTCACAATTAACGCAAGTGTTCATTTCTCACGCAATTTGTAAAGTTACTGGCTTCCACGGTGTGAAATGCACACTGCAATGCCCAATGTGCATTGAAATTGTGCCGTTTGGTTTTGTTTTTGGATAATGCAATCTAACCCTTGCAGGGTCAATGTGGTTGTGCGCATGTGCAGCTTGTTTGTTGTATTAATTAGGTGTATGCCTCGTCGTCTGCCAGTGCTAGCTCACTACGCTTTGCAAGTGGTCCCAAATAAACAAGAAGGTATCTGTATATGTAGGAGGTTGGGGGGTGAGTCCAACCTGGAAATCGTTTGGTTTTGTTCGTGCGTGCGTGCGTACGCGCGGTTTGTTGGGGTGGGGGAAACGCAGCGAAAACGTATGTCCCCCCCTTTTCCCTTTTCCCTTATGGCCCCGAGGCGGTTTCCCTTTTCCCTTATGGCCTCGGGGCGGTTTCCCTTTCCCTTGAGTGGCGATGTTTCCCTTTCCGCTTCGAAGTGAAATCGAAGTGAACTCGGAGTGAAACCGACCTGGAACGGAATTGAATTGGAGGAGACATCGAAGTGAAACCGAAATGACTGCAAAGTGAAATCGAAGTGAAATCGAAGCTAAACCGAAGTGAAATCGAAGCGTATCCGAAGTGAAATCTAAGTGATATCGAAGTAAAAACGAAGTGGCAATTCCAAGTGAAATCAAAAGTGAAACCGAAGTGAAAGTGAAGTGATATCGAAGTGACACCGAAATGAAATTGAAGTGAAACCAAAGTGAGTTCGAAGTGAAATCAAAGTAAAACCGAAGTGAAATCGAAGTGACACCGAAGACAAATCTAAGTGAAACCGAAATGGAATCGAAATGAAATCGAAGTGAAACCGAAGTGAAATCAAAGTGAAATCGAATTGAAACCGAAACGAACTCGACATAAAATCGAAGTGAAATCTAAGTGAAACCGAAGCGACATCGAAGTGAAACCGAAGTGATATCGAAGTGAAGTCGAAGTGAAACCGAAGTGGAACCGAAGTGATATCGAATTGAAATCTAAGTGACACCCCAGTGAAATCGAAGTGGAACCGAAGTGAACTCGAAGTGAAGTCAAAGTGACAGAAATGAAATCGGCGTAAACACAAAGTGAAATCTGAGTGAAACTGAAGTGAAATCGAAGTGAAGCCGAAGGGAAAACGCAGTGACACCGAAGTGAAATCAAAGTGGCACAGACGCGAAATCTAAGTGAAACCGAAGTGAAACCGAAATGAAATCGAAGTGAAATTGAAGTGCCATCGAAGAGAAACCGAAGTGAAGTCGAAGTGAAACCACAGTGAAATCTAATTGAAACCGAAGTGACATCGAAGTGACACCGAAGCGATATCGAAGTGGAACCAAAGTGAGATCGAAGTAAAATCTAAGTGAGATTGAAGTGGAATCGAAGTGAAACCGAAGTGAACTCGAAGTGGAATCGAAGTGAAATACAAGTGAAACCGCAGTGAACCCGAAGTGAAACCGGAGTGAATCCGAAGTGAAATCGAAGTGACATCGAAGTGAAGTCACAGTGAAACCGAAGTGACATGGAAGTGACATCGAAGTGAAACCGAAGTGACATCGAACTGAAATCAAAGTGAACTCGAAGTGAATTCGAAGTGATACCGAAGTGTAACCGAAGTGAAATCCAAGTACATCGAAGTGGAGCCGAAGCGACATCGAAGTGAAATCGAAGCGAGATCCCCCCTTCCCCCCAATCCTCCTATCCAACTTTAGTTGGCTTTATCGGTATATACATACGGTTGGTGGACTACATTAAGCAACACTATGGTCAGACTTTCGTTTTGGGTGCGTTTTGGGAAAATGTGTCCTCCCGAAGGGCTGGGGACAACACTCGCCCAAATCACAAAATCTATGAATGTCTTGGGTCTTATCGATTGTACAATGGTTCTACCCAATTTCACACGCAAATTCGATGCAACAAAAATTCCCTGATTAATTTCAGCACGTCTCCGAGCTGTTTTGAAGGCCTCCGGGTCTGGAATATAGGGCTTGTGTGCTGTTTAATTATGTCCATCACCAGTACATGTAGAGATTGATTTCCTGTATACTTCCTGTATAAGGCAATGGCTGCGAGCAAGATCCAGCTGAAGGCACTGAAGTTAGCGGAGACACTCGCACCCATGGGTGCAGATGTGGTGGCACTGGGATTTCCACTCGGGCAAGATGCCCTGAAGATCTCAAAGGGCAACATTGCAGGCAACGAGGAAAGTTTGTATATTTCATTGGAACGGTCAACTTCCATGTGCCCCCCATACACTGGATCCCGTTTTTTAGAAGATGAGAAGGAATACTTGATTGTTATTGACATCACAGGGGGCCACGCCACCCTGCTCTTTCCATTCACACTACGATATACTCCTTGTCAGATTCCTTACATACGGGGTTAGGTTCAAATTGGAATAACAGAACATGCAAACATAGCACACACTTTTTTGATCGATCAGAACAGATAACACAAACTTTTTGATCCATCAAAAAAGCAAAACAGAACATACAAACAAACATAGCACAAACTTTTGATCCATCAGAAAAGAACATACAATCATAGCACAAGTTTTTGATCGATCAAACAAGAACATACAAACATATTACACACTTTTTGATCGATCAAACAAGAACATACAAACATAGCACATTTTTGATCGATCAAAAACAAACATACGAACATAGCACACATTTTTCGATCGATCAAGCAAGAACATACAAACATGGCACAAACTGTTTTGATCCATCAAAAAAAGAACATACAAACATAGCACACACTTTTTGATCGATCAACAAAAAGAACATACAAACTTAGCACACACTTTTGATCGAACAAAAAGATAGCACGACTTTTTGACCGATCAAACAAGTGTGTGCTATCTTTTCTGATCGATCGAGCAAGTTTGTGCTATGTTTGCATGTTTTTTGATCGATTAAACAAGATTGTGCTACCTTTTTGATCGATCAAACAAAGTTTGTGCTATCTGTTTGATCGATCAAACAAGTTTGTGCTATGCGTGAATGTTCTCTTTTTGATCGATCAAAAATGTGCTATGATTGTATGTGTTTTTGATGGATTTTTGATCGATCAAAAACGTTTGTGCTATGTTTGTATGTTCTGTTTTTCCTTTAGGTGTTTATTTGTTGTGCATCTGTTCCGCAATATTGTGGTTCAAGCCTTTGCACGAAACGTCCGCAAAGCTGAGGAGTGCAAGACTCTGCACCCGTCTTTTCTCTGGCAGATTGGAGGATCAGAGCCAGCCTGAGCAAACAGCGAAAACAGTTTGCATTGAGTGTACCTGGGATTCCAAATCAATTCAGTTTGTGTCCTTCGCCAGCCCTCGGGTGGCGAGAATCTCAGCTTCTTACCGATGCACCAATACAATTTCCATGGTTTGGCTGCACGAGGAGATCGAGAAGATCCGATTTTAGATTCTCCAGCAAATAAGAGGTCCAGAAGTGCTTTGGCTCCGAGTTTTGCCGAATCCACACGGTCGCTTCCCAATGTCAGGCATCAGCTGCCATCGGTCCAGCCAAACTTTCTCTTTCGAGAGATTATGTAGCAGCCTTTGCCTGCCCAACCGCACTATGGATCACGCGAGCCGGGGCCGCCACAGTACCCAGCAAACGAGTGGCCCGAATTATATTTGGAGAGGACCTGGCTCACGAAGTTCGATAAGTTCCTAGAAAAGACCAGCAGCAATGCGTTTGTGCTTCCTATGGCCAAGGTTGGCTTCGCCAACATATCATCCGTTCAGGAGAGGACCTCGATGGAAAAGCCACACAAGAAATTCAAGGACCAGCTCTTGCAGAGCAACAAGACGTATAAGCAGCGATACGAAGGGTATTTGAAGGCTCGCAGCATCTTTGAGAATAATGTCAATCATTCAGGGTCCAGCAGGTGCCGAAGAATTTAAAAGCTTCAGCCAACTACCAGTTCAAAAAGGACCAGGAGCAGGCCTAGGAAGTGCATTCCAAGGCCACCGAGAGACACCAGCTCGAAGAGTTTCGTTTGTTTCTTGAGGCTTCTGCGGAGTGGCTCGAGAAAGGCTTGGTGCCTTGCAGGTCAATGCATTTATCATTGAGCAGCTCAACGAGTTCTATGAGGTGCTTGCAAAAGCCCGCTTTGCTGGCTCCAGGCAGCAGCTCGAAGAGGGTAGAAGCTTTCTCACGGTCAAGTTGGCCGCTTCGATCACAGAGCTCCACAACCACAAGGACAAACTCCAGAAGGATGATGCGGAGAAGGCACAAAAAAACAAGAAGACACCGAACGAGAGAACACCAAGTTGCAGGAGTTCATCAAGCAGTACCCTGCGGCATCCCAAGCGGCGGTTTTTCGCGAATTAGAGGTTCGAATTGTGTCCCTTATCTCTGCGAAGAACAAAGCCGAGGCCTTGGTTGCTTACAGCAAGGCTTTGCAAGGGCAGCACCTTACGCGGCTCCAAGACCAGGTGCACACCATGTCGCCAGAACTTGCTCAAAAAAACTTTCCGTCCCTCTCGTCCAAAAAACTGATTACTTTTCTCAAGAAAAGTTTGGGCGATGGGGCACAGGCGCATGCACCAGGCAGTGCAAGGAGTTCCACACCAAGGTTTTCCAGGTCCCCAGAGCCATCGCCGAGGCAATCACAGTCTCCCAAGTCGGCTTTGCGAAAGCCTTCGCCACCTACGAGATCGAAGGGCAGAGGCAGGTCAGCCCAGCGAAAAGGGTCAGGTTCTTCGAGAACGCCTATCTCGACCCCCAGCCGGTCAACGTCAGCTCCCAAGCGGGGCAAGGGCAAAGGCAGGGGCAGAGGGCATGGCAGGGAGAAGGCAAAATCCAGGCCTTCACCGAAGCAGGTTCGCTTTCGATAGCGAAAATGCAGCTCAGAAACTTTGAAAGGGCAAACAAAAACCTTTGCAGCCGCACCGTCCAAACCAGAGACTTACATTCACAGTATTTGCCGAAGCAGTCCGAGTTTTTTCACCTTCATCTCTAAGCTCACCTTAGCGGAAGTGGCTTTCTTTCCAAAGATTGCAGCCTTGCCGGTCAGAACTTTTGACCTTGAAGACCTGCAGCTCCCGCCGTCGGTTTCGTGGACCTTGAACCTTGGGCCGAAATTTGTGCCCGGCTCTATATTCACCGCTGGAGACTACAAGAAATTGCAGACTGGCTTGGAAGATCTTGAAAGGGAGTTTCGGAACATGGTGTTCTTGAATTGGACACCAAAGTTAGGGGCTGAGCACAGGGAGAGTTTGGTTCGCACTTTGCCTGAGGCGAGATCGGTATCCACATGGATAGCGCCACGATCAGATCCGATCCTGGATGCAGCCTTTGCCGATTTCAGGGGTAAAGCGATCGATAGAGCTCCACGGCTTTTGCGAAGAGACAAAGGTCCCCCCGGAAATGTCCTTTACCGCCATGGCATGGAGGTACTTCGCCGATACCATGAGCAGCATCGCTTGTGTGTCAGGATTGCGGGCAAGGGATGTGGCTTCTCCATTGTTGCTCCAGACACTGTGTCTCGGGCAAACACTGGCTTGCACATTGATGAGAAGGTTGCCGTAATAGATCCACAGAATTATGCGCATTCCCTTTGGGAGATGAGCCACTATATCAAGTACCTCACGGATAAGGCACTTTTGGATGGCATCATTTCGCAGCGGACCCATGGTGCAATCACACCAGCCGAGCTTTGCAACATTAGGCTCGAGCAGACATCGGAGCTTGTTGCGGAATTGCCAGGATCCATTCGGGTCATGCCAAAGCTCCATAAGCTCCCTAACAGGGAGCTTAGGCAGGTGGAGAATGATATCCACAATCCTTTCGCACCGCTTGCAGCCTTCACCGCCAAAGCCATCCAGAAACTTGTGGACGAGTTTGCCTACACAACCGTGCCCTCTTCGACCAAGGTAATCAAACAGATCAACGACCTCGGAATCCCTTTGGCTCCTGGTCCATCGATGTTCTTGACTGCTTCGGACATTGTGGATTACTTCGGCTGTATCAACTTAGATGTCGATTTACCGGTGGTGCAACGCTACATTGCACAAAAAAATGCCAAGTCGGGAGGCCACCTTTCTCAACAGTTGCCTGAAGATCATTTTGTCCAATAAGTATTCCCGCCTTTATCTAGATGGTGGCATCAGGGTGGTCAAAAAGAGGAAATCACTTTCTATTGGTGAAATCATTGCAACCGCTTTTGCAAATTTGCTGAGGCACATTCGCACGGAACCCATACAGCAGCTTTCCACTTTGCATTCGCACTGGGGTTATGTAGATGATACACTTTCACTTGTGTTGGGAACCAAGCGGGCTGCAGATCTGTTTGTTTCAACTTTGGAAGCTAGCATGGCTCCTTTGCGTTGGAAGCACAGCATCAGCACCACAGAAGCAGATTTTCTGGATTTGCACATCGAAACTTCCCTGGACCAGAAACAGTTGCTCACTTGAATCATGTACAGGAAACCAACATTTATCCCGCATTACCTGCCGGCCAATTCGCAACATTCATTGGCATGTAAAGTGGGCATTTTCGAGGGAGAGGTCCGGCAAGCTCTACTGCTCTCCAGCACTCAGCACCCATTTGATTTTTCTGTTTCTAGGCTTCTTAGTTTTTTAGAAGTTGCCGGTTACCCAGCACATGCATTTAGTAATCCAGGCTACAACCCGCAGCAACGATCAGCCATCTTAGCTAAGCCCCCCGAGCCCCGGGACCCTGGTCCCAAGCGAAACTTGTGTTTTCTTAGCTTGGATTGCACGAGAGTGGGAAGGCTCTTCGCCTTCCTGGTCTGTTTGCGCGGACGGTCGGTAAGTGCATTGATGTTCGCCTAATTATGGCTTGGGGAATGAAGCCGAATATGATGAGGCAACTTTATGCCATGAATTGGCACTTTGGCCAGAGACCTTGAGCCAAGCCCTTTGGCTTGGGATCTAAGGTCCATTATTTGGACCTTAGATACCAAGCTCTTTGGCTTGAGCCGTTTTTGAGCCGAGTTTGCAAGATCTTGGCCCGAACAGGGTTCAGAATGCTCGCATAGCATGGGTAGGGATGGTGGGTTCTTTTTTGATCGATCAAAAAAAATGTGCTATGTTTGCATGTTCTGTTTTACCTTCAGGTGCTTATTCGCTGTGCATTTGTTCCGCAATATTGTGGTTCAAGCCTTTGCACGAAACGTCCGCAAAGCTGAGGAGTGCAAGACTCTGCACCCGTCTTTTCTCTCGCAGATTGGAGGATCAGAGCCAGGCTGAGCAAAAAGCGAAAACACTTTGCATTGAGTGTACCTGGGATTCCAAATCACTTCACTATATTTCATTGGAACGGGTTAACTTCCATGTGCCCCCCATACACTGAATCGCGTGTTTTAGAAGATGAGAGGGAATACTTGATTTTTATTGCCATCACAGGGGGCCACGCCACCCTGCTCTTTTTATTCACACTACAATATACTCCTTGTCATATTCCTTGGATATGGGATTAGGTTCAAATTGGAATTACTCCCCATGGGCATCAAACTCCATTGGTGTTGAACCCTGTTCGCTAACGTTCAAAAAGGGTTCCTTTCATGAGTGAAGTCTAGACTTGTTTTTGCGGGTCCGGAACCAACATCGAATTTTGCCTGGTCTGGTTTCATATCGTATCTCTGGACGCATAAATACTATCAGATATATCAAATATAATTGGTTTTTGAGTAAGAACACTGATTATATTGAAGTCAGCAGTTCATGGAATTTGGGCAAACAAATGAAACACTATATTAACATTAAATGGAAAACAATTGAGATATGTATGAGAAAAATCAGGATCATTCAATGACAAAAACGACAAATAAATGAACACTTTCAAAGTTGCTCAATAATCCTCCCGGCAGTGCGCTAAAGGGCCCCAGGCCCGGGCCCGGGCCCCAAAATTTGCGCGGGGACGACTTCAATACATATTCCGCATTACAACCCGCATTGCAATTTTTGAGACGAACCCAATGGGACCAGTCCCGGGACCTCAGAGCCAGATGACCCAGAAAAACTGTTTGCGAAGGAAGGGTAAACACCATTTAGAGCCAATGCTTTTTACAATGTTCATGACATACCCCATACCCTTCCGGAGAGGTTGCGACCATTTACACACCATTTTTGTAGCATACCTTTTTGAACGGGCTGAAGCCATGTAAACACACTTTTATAGCATATCTTTTGGACTGTCCGAAACTTCTAAATACCATTTTCTCAATATTGTAAATTTGGCGCCTGTAGGGGGACATGGCCAACATAATCCCGGGGACCTGAGAATCATATTCCCCAGAAGCTGGTTTGCGATTTGGAATTGGCATGTGGCGTGTTCGTTTTGTTTTCGAGGGTGTCAACAACAAAATTTGCATCCAGTCCATGGCTCAATCTCACTTGGCAACAGCGGCGCGCCTCTTATAACCACCGCCGGTACCTATCAACATAGCATTTTTCGATTATGATCAAAAATAGTTTGCTAGGTTTAGAGTTGCATGTAATCACAGTTAAGTTGGTATGGACGGACACCCCTCGGCCCAGGCAAGAGCCTTGGTGACCTTAGGAAATCCAGGACGATTTTGTTTTGGGTACGTTTCTCGAAAATGTATTTTCCCTGAAGGGCGTTCAAAAGAGCTCCTAAAAATGGGGCGTATGGGGGGTAGGGGTTTATTTATTTATATATATATATAATTATATATATATATATATATATTTCCCATTATATAAATAAATATATATATATATATATATATATATATATATGTCGCTCGCTGACCTTAGAACCTGACCTTATAGCCAACTTGATTGTGTAATCCAACAAGTTTGCTATCAGGAAGTCAACGACAACATTTGCATCCAGTCCACGGCGCCGATCTCTCCTGGCAACAGCGGTGGACCTCTTATGAACGCCGCTGGCACTGAGGTCGTGGGCGTCAACTTCGCTAAGGCCACGCGTGGAGAGAACATCAACTACGTCATCCCGGTGTGGCGAGTGCGCCAGCTGGTCCATCAGCACTTGCATGAGCAGCCCAAGGTGCCCAAGGATAGCCTACAAAAAATCGGCCATTACTGGTATATATATATGTGGGATTTTTTTTATGAAATATATATTTATATATATATATATATATATATATATAATAAGATAGGAAATATATATATATATATGTATATATATATATGTGATATACATGTATATATATATATATATATATATACATATATAAACCCCAATTCCTAAGCCTAAACCCCCCACACCCCATTTTTGGGAGTTGTTTTGAGCAACCTTCGGGGAAAATACATTTTCGAAAAACACACCCCCCCAAAAAGGTGTAATTTTTTTGGAAACTCAGTCATTTAGGCCCAGGCACGGTCCAAGGACTCAAATTTGTGCAGGTCCCGGGTCCGGCCCGGGCCTGGAAAGCGACCGGATGCATCAAAACTTGTTAAAAGCATAAGGAATCCTAGGAAACACTGTGCAGTATAAATACATATGTAATATAACGTTAGAATATATGAACAGAATGTGAGGCGCATACGAAAATACTACAGACATGTATGAGTTGGTATGAGTTTCGTTTGGTTTCATATGATTTTTAGATTTTGGCATTTGTAGGTACGGTTGATAGATTGAATTAAGCAACACTTTGGTGTTCTATAGCTTTACAAGTTGTTCAATACCCCAAAACACGCTTTGGGTATTGAATATCACATACCATGGCAAGATTTCCGTTTTGGGTGCGTTTTGCCAAAATGTGTGTTTCCCCGAAGGGCGGGCAAAACAAATTCCCCAAATTGTCAAAATCCCTAACTCATTTCCACATGCAAATTCTATGCACAAAACACCCCAGACTCATTCAACACACATCCCCGAGCTGTTTTGAAGGGCCACGGGGCCGGAAAATAGGGTATAGTGCCCCGGGACCGGAAAGTAGGGTTTATGGGGCTCCGCACGAAATTTACCACATAAAAATGACCGATTTGTCTTGGGTGTGTGTTTTCGAAAATGTTTTTCCCCGAAGGGCTTGCCAAAGAAGTCCCCCAAAAGGGTTTGTCTGGCGGTCAAAATCTTCATTAGCCTCCCCCACCTTCTTGCCCTATATTGAACCTTCCCAACTCCCATATAAGGCAAAGTCCGAAAAATGACAGAGAATTAATACAACAAAAACAAATCCCATGTATATATATATGTATATATTTCTTATTAATCCTTTAGGGTTTCGGGACCCGGGGCCGGAAAATAAGGTTTAGGCGTTGCTTAATTTTGTCCGTCACCGAATCTGGAAGTCAAATTTGCTGCCTAAGCGGCCAATTTCGGCGACTTAATCGCGGCCTTAAGGCCGCGATTGGGGGGGTCTGGGGGGGCGAAGCCCCCCCAGCTTGAAGGCGGGGGTTTCGGGGGCGCCAGCCCCCCCAATGCGAGGAAAAGGGTTTAGGGTTTAGGGTAACAACAGAATCCCATAATATCTTTCCTAGTAATCCCATAATATACATTTCAATACATTACACGACTCAACATATTTTAGGATTGTGGTGTTTGGATTGTCTAGTCGTTGGCAACATTTCTGGAATCCTTCAGGATGGCATGTGGAAGCGATTGCAGGTGCAGGTCCCTAAGTTGGAGCTCACCGCTACCAAACCGAACGAGGCAGAAAGTAGAAAAAGGGATGGGGTGGTCACTGATGCTAGATTGGGGACCCCCAAACATATAAGCCACCACCGGGTTTGGGCCTGGAAAACATAGGGGAATGGCTTGTGTGGACCCTTTGGTAGTGTATATGCAAACTGCTGTAAAATACAGCAGTTTGTATATGCGCCACCCCGGGGGCGCTTCGCACCCCCTGTGTGGTGTATATAGAAAATGTTGTATTTTAGAGCAGTTTGCATGTACACCACCAACTAGGCTCAAACCCTGTGGTGGTGTATATCTTTGGTCTCCCAAACTGAGGCTAGGTGCACGTGCAAACTGTAACTTTTGGGTTTAATAGGAAATATATTATGGGGTTTGTTTTCACCATAAACCCTAAACCCCTACCCCCTTCCCCCCCTCCGACTCCTCACACACCCCATTTTTGCGAGGGCTTAGGAGCGCCCTTCGGGGAAAATACATTTTCGAAAAATGCACCCCCAAAGTGGTAAATTTTAGGAAAGTCGATATCCCCGAACAGTGTTCCAACACTGAAGGGTCCTAGTGGAGGTTCAAAAGGATTTCAACTGCTATCTGGACTCCGGCACACAGCCGCGCAAATCAGGACAGCGTAAATTCTCCCCCCACTTTTGATTGCATTTACCACACTTTGTGATCATGACACCAATTTTGGTTGTCATTTATAATGGTTTGGGGGCACGATGGGTGTTTTTACTGTTTTTTTGTAATGGTTTTGGTGCTCTCCGGAGCTCCCTGGTGCTTTCTGGTGCTCTCTGGTGC
>Ga0099797_101121_pt1 | contig 14988 bp, 8 predicted proteins | sample Uncmet_Sort48C_1_FD_89871 | JGI IMG/M metagenome (GOLD analysis project Ga0099797, IMG submission 89871) | Marine eukaryotic communities from CALCOFI LINE 67, Pacific Ocean - C012_Sort48C_1 | ecosystem: Environmental > Aquatic > Marine > Oceanic | place: Pacific Ocean: Monterey Bay | collected... | reverse complement strand
AAAGAAAAAAAATGAAAGGAAAAGTGATAGCATACTAATGGACGACGAAGAAGATTCAATAGCATTACGAATGAAAAGGAATGAAAGAAGAATAAACCAACAATCAGATGGTGATGATGATGAAATCACCAGCTACGAATACTAGACTTCGCGGGAGAAAGTGTGATGGAAGGAATGAGAGAATGAATATTACTTTTTATATATATATAGTATTATTTACAGGGAGTAAAATTTTATTAAATAAATGAGTAAGAATTAATTATATATAGTATTTACAGGGAGTAAAATTTTATTAAATAAATGAGTAAGAATTAATTATATACCTATAATAATTTATTTTATATTTTTTTTATTTATTATTTATTTTGATATTACCCCATTATATTATTATACAGTATTATTATACCACAGCAGTAATAATTATTTTTTTTCTTCATAAAAAAATATGCATAATAATGTGTATTAATTTTGCTATTAAAAAAAAAATATAATTGAAATAATAATAATTGAAATAGCTCTAATAATAATATAAATATACCTCGTCTCGTACACATCACATCAGTAATAATTTTTTTTTTTATTATTATTTCGATATTTTTTTTATTTATTTTTACCTGTATAATACCTGGTAATAATAATAAATAATATTAATTATCATTGATCGTCGAGAACAGGAGGATTTGATCGGCAATAATATGTGGCATATTGCCCTACTGCAAAATGACGAGCTCTTCAATAAGCTTCAAGAGGGCATCAGATAGGCAGGATATTTTGTGTATAAAAAAATTGATCAGACTATATCTACATTCATTATTTAACATGTTGCCCCCGATACCACAACATGCAAATAAAAGCAACAACAATAATGAAATTGCTTCGTTGTCATTATCGCATAGAAAATATTATCATTATTATGTATTATTTGGATACATTTTTGTCATTTTTGTCATTGTTAATAACTTTCAATCAAATAAATTAGCTCCCTCCTCATCATCTGCATCCTTTCTAAGAAAATCATCAGCGTTTCAACATCTTCATCCTTCAAAGAAAAATAGTACTATAATCAATTTCAACAACGATATTCAAGATGTAGAATTAGAAATTAAAATATTAAAAAAAAATAAATTTGAGTTGGAAAAAATTCTACGTATGTTTAACGAAAATATACATGATAAGAAAAACGCGGATGACAGTGGCAATAGTAAGAATGAAGAAGCGACAGAATTATTAAATGACAATCCAAAATTAGCAGCAACATTAAATAAATACGCCAACACCAACATGAAGACTAGCAACAACAGAACAGTTAGTATTAAAGCACCAATTGTATTTTGCCATGTTGGCAATTCAATTAAATATGGAGCACATGTGAAAACAGCGATGAAACAAGCACGTCTCTTCAATCCTTTTGAAGCTATCTTTATAATATCATCAGCATCAACTTTAAAAAATCATGATTTTGCAAATGTAATCCATCGATTGGGTATTATACATGTTCCTATTGAAACGTTGAAACCAAACCCATATTTAGATAAATTCAACGAGTACTTTTTTATTGGCAATAACATGGCAGTTGGAAAAAATTCAGGAAACAAACATTTTAACAAATACACCATGGAAAGATTTTATCATATTTTACGATTTATGGAAATATATGACGTACATGACATTTTTCATTTAGAAAACGACAACATGCTCTTCATAAACACAGCCGAATATGTCGACCACGTTGCTAGTAAATGCAATTTAGAATTTGGTTTGCAAGCTAGGGAATTACTTGATACCCGTAGACCAAATAGGCAATTTTTAATTGCAGGTACAGTGTTTATAAAAAATGCAAATGCATTGAGAAAGATACTAAATTATAATTTAAATTTGTTGCAAAAAGGAAAAAGTTTTTTAGCTGCGAGATTAAAACATTCTTCAGTTAATGACATGACGTTAATGGCAATATATTACCAAGATCATTTTAACAAAAGAAACGGAGCATCAACTGCAATGACAATATTGCCTGAAAATCCAAATATAAATGGCCCAAATGATGGGACATGGTCTGGAAGTGACGATAAAATACAGCATTGTTTATTGGAGAAAGGCAATGGCATGATTTTTGATAATGCAGCAATCAGTATATGGAATCATGGAACGTTTCATAATAAGAAAAAATTTCATGCAAAAACTATGAAACAGGCTTGGTATGCATATAGCCGCCTTGACGCTAAATTATACAATTTAAAATGGGAAACGTGCTCTAATAAGATTAAATGCAAATGTCCATTTTTAATTGGAAAAAAGGATCAGGGCGAAGGAATTGCAAATCGTAAGAATCGAGTAGCATCATTGCATGTGCATTCAAAACAATTATTAACCATATACCAAGAAGCATGCAAAGTGTAACATAAGTGTTGTTACCCAAACTATTCTTGCACTTATAAGAATAATGTTCTTAAATTTACAGTAATGTGTCACTCGTCTGGTAATATATTGATCATAGTCAATAAAATATCGTCGTGTGTTGTCGATTGTATTGCATATTGGCTTAAGGCTTCCTCGTATTCTACTACTAGTAATAATTTTTTGATTGCACTACTTATTATTGAAATTTAGTTATTAATAATAATAATAACATTAATTACTATGCCATTTCAATTTAAATTATTTTATAGCGACGACACCAAATTTTTTTTACAAGGTTTATATTTTCGGATAATTTTGAAATAATAAAATAGTTAAATATATTTTTGGGAAGTTTCGTCATTTTTTATTAGAGGTTTGCTTCGACAATGCGTTATAGTCAAGAACAAAAAAGTACAAATAATCCTATAATATCAGTGTCGTTTTGGAATTAATATATTATTATTTTATTTTTTTTTTTTCAGAAAAAAAAAAAAGTTTATTACTATTCATACATTAAACACGCTTTTTAACTGGATCTTTCACCATGAAGACGATTGTATGTGGGTGTACTCGAATATAACCAATACTTGGCGCAATAACAACAATATGGATATTCAAAAAAAATTCAATGCGTTTACTTTTCTTGCTGCAGTATTATTTATATTATTACCCTCTTCCTCCTCTACTGCTAGTGCACTGAATACAGAGTGGACAGACTGGGACGGGAGACAAATTTGTTATCCATCCAAATATTTACAACCTAAAACGGAGGCAGAAGTTGTAAATATTGTAAAAGAAGCAAGTGCAAATAACCAACAAGTTAAAGTAGTAGGATCAGGGCATTCTTTTTCATCGATCACGTTAACTAGTAATGATAGGCCTAGTGCAATCTTATTGAATCTTGATAACTTAAATAAAGTTATTGAAGTCAGTAGTAAAAGCGTTACTGTGCAGTCTGGGATACGTGTTTATGAGTTAAATTCAGCACTGTTGAAACGTGGCTATGCCCTTGAAAACACTGGTGCAATTGCACGACAAAGCGTAGCTGGCGCAACCCAAACTGGGACACATGGGACTGGCAAAAATTTAGGTTCGATGTCAACTCAAATTTTACAGTTTAAATTATTATTAGCAAACGGTACTTTGATTTCTGTTAATAGCAATAAGAATTCAGATATTTTTTATGCTGGTAGAGTTGGTCTTGGTGCATTGGGAATAATGCTTGAAACTACGCTTAGAATTGTGCCTAGATTTAAGTTAAAACGTACCGCAATGCCCTATTCATTGAAACAATTGTTAGTTGATTTACCAATGTTGTACGAGAAATATGAACGACTGCAATGGTATTATACGCCGTTTACTGACAATGCAACTTTACTATTACGCGAACTAGTGCCTATTGATACTCCAATCATCCCGTGCTGGCCAAAAACCTTATTGGAGATAAGGAACCTGGATTCAAACATAACATGTATTGACTGGAGCTTCAAAGCTTTGTGCCATGAAGCAGATGATAAAATCAAATATACAGAAATGGAATATTTTGTAGATTTAGATCAAGCAGATACTGTTGTGAAACAATTTATGGAATACCAACTTGCTTTAAAAGATACAGCCGGGATGAAATGTCACATGGAAGCACATAGATGCAATTTGTTTACTGGATTACGGTATGCACAAAAAGATTTGAATTGGATGTCACCAATGTACAAACGTGATATAGCTGTTATTTCTAATATTGTTTTAGGAACATCTGATGTAACGGGACCGCCAGAAATCTTCCAAGCTTTTTCCAGATACGGTTTGGAAAACATTGCAACAAAGTATGGTGGAAGACCTCATTGGGGAAAACAAAATTGGGCTAATGAAACGGTACTGCGACCTGTGTATCCAAAGTTTGATGATTTTTTGAACATGCGAATGCAATTGGACCCAAAAAATATGTTTCTAAACAAATATTTAAAAAGGGTGTTAGGTTTGTAATGTAAAGATTTTTTTTTTTGTAATATTTTTAATTGAGAGCGCTGACATCACCATCAGCGTCATCGTTTTCACACTGTTGAACATTTTACTAAAGTAAAGTCCTCTAGCAAGTTTAAATTAAAATGTAATATACTCCTAGGATTAATAAATTAACAGGTAAATATAGGTGGTTATTTTTTTAATTGACCCTTAGCTCACAGCGCTCTCATTTAATTAAATGATATATATATATTTATTATTTATTAATCACAGCAGACATATGATATACTCGTACATATAAATTTTATTTAAATTAATGAGTAAAAGATACTAAATTATATATTTATCATATCATATGATACATGAAGAAAAAACTTTCTTTGTGTGAATATTTTTTTTTGTTTTTTAATCCTCCTGTGTCTAATTAATAACTGGCATATGAATTTTCTAGACGGCGCTTTTTGAATCCTTATACATGCATCAAATTTATTTTGCAAGCATGTTGATGACATTTTGCTTGTCTTCACAGCATATATTATGATTAAAATAGCAAATTAGCCTTAGTAAGTTCTGTGTGACAAAATTTATAATTTCTTTACACCTAGCAATCCACTTAGATCAAAATTCCTTCGTTGGGATTTAATGCCACCTTGCATTAGGATACCAGATTTTCTAGCTTCTTCCATATATCTACGTTTTAATTCCTCAACTATCGTACTTTTTGGCTTTCTTCTTTTGACCAAACGATTCGGTGCCGATCTGCCTACTTTCTTTCCATACGCTCCACCCCATCTTGGTTTCCTTGACATTTGCATTGGAATACCAACTGTTTGACTTAATTGACGACCAGATGAACGTGGTCTTGATCTTCCAGATCTTGGACGTTTACCACTTTGCGGTCTTACTGGAATACTATTATTACTTTGCTTTGCTTTTTTTGCAGCTTCACGTAACAGATCACGCGGTGTTTTTGGCCTTCTAAAAGATCTTGGACGAAGGTTTTGATATTCCTCTCGCTTTGATGACGGCTGAATATCATTCGCTTTTTGCTCTTTTTTACTTTCATCATTGCTTTGACTTATATTTAATTTAGGAATATTTATTTTTGGCTCATTCGTTGTAGTTTTTGTATTTTGTTCAATATGTCTAATATATCCCATCTTTATTTTACGAGCTATTACTGGTCCCTCGGAACCATCTTGGTGCGTTTTCATGGCATCAGCAAACTCTTGAAACGTCACGGAACCACTTCCATCTGAGTCAATTTCATGGAATAGTTTATCTACTATATTCGGTATACCAAGCCCTAAATTTAGGTTACGCAATGCCGTGCGGAATTCATATTTATCAATTTTCCCGTCACCACTTCCTCCCATTTTACGGAAAGCTTTACGGAAATTATCTGCCATTCCAACTACTTTTTTTTTCACATCTTTTTTCAAACGAGCAAATTTATCCCTATCAGAGCCCTTTGCGTTTGGATCGTCATCTGGAAAATCCATAATACCGCCTCCACCACGGCTAATTTCTACTGGCATGACTTCCTTAATAAATTCATCGTAAGAAATATCTCCATCTCCATCTTTATCAAATTCTTTTGTCAATGCATCCAAATCCTTGTCACTTACGTTCATTAAACCCAATCTTGTGCGTAATGCTTCTTTAAATTCATCGTAGGATAGTGTCCCGCCACCATCTGTATCAAATTCGTGAAATATTTTTTTTAATTGATGCGCACTTGTTCTGGCAAATGCACCAGTCGAGCGACCTTTACATTTTTGCTCAATTTTAACTTTTAAAACTTCCTTTAATCGCTTTACACCAATTGAAGCTACTTTTACACGTGCTTTTCCTTTAGCAGCTCGACCTCCGCCAATGAAAAAATTTCCTTCTTCCTGCTGTTCATTTGAATTTAATGCTGTACAAAATTCATCAAAATTAATGGTGCCACTTGAATCTTTATCAATTTCGGCAAATAGCATCTCCGCTGCCTTATCTAACCCATGACTTACACCGCTATTGCGTAGGCATGCTTTAAATTCGTATTTTGTTACTTCTCCGTTTCCACCCGACGCCATTTTTCTGAATACGTTGCGCATATTTTTATGTTGATCTAAATATTTTCGTACTTTTTTCTTCAGCTCCTTTAGTTTTTCCGTCGGAGAACCGTATGCCACACCATTTTCACCTTCCCAATCCATAATGCCACCATTACCGTTAACAATTTCAGGGGGTAGAACCACAGCAACAAATTCATCAAAATCAATGGAACCATCACCATCTTTGTCAAATAACTTAGCAACTGCTTCTAAATCTTTGGGACTTATGTTTAAGAGCCCAAGTTTAAATCTCATTGCTTCTGCAAACTCCTCGTGAGTTAATTCGCTAGACCCATCAGAGCAAAAAGACATGAACATGGATCTTAAAATATGTGGATTAACAGTTGCAAATGCCCCGGTCGAGCGGCCGCGTACCCGTTGCTCAATTTTATCTTTTAAAATTTCCATCACAGCACGTGCGCCAATTGATGGGACGGACTGTCCTGGCGTGCTTCTCTTTTTTTTACCACCACCAATAAAGAAATTGCTATCGTGATTTTCTTCATCTTTATTCAATACTGACGCAAACTCATCGAATGTAATATGACCACTACCGTCTTTATCAATTTGTTTGAAAAGGGCATCGACAACTTTTTCTTGTCCAATACCAAGATGCTGTTGCCGTAAACATACATCATAAAAAGCTTAATTAGCAGCAAACAAATTCATTTACATGTGTGAATGCCTGCAATGCATCAAAGGATGCGGTGAATGCCTCAATGGCTGTCGAGGAATAGCGGAATGCGCCAAAGGCTGCGAAGAAGGTGCTAAAGGTGACTGTCCAAAGTGGCTTATTCAACTTTGCGGTGTAATTGTTTGCATTGCAGTTTGTTTCTACCCATTCTTTTTATTATTTCATTTAATTTTATTTGTGCCGAACTATAGACCCGATGGTACCTCTAGTACCTCTAGTGGCGAGGATGGCAGAAAAAACAAACCAAACCAAAATCTACCAACAAGAACAACCACATCCGCTCCTGCTAACGTTCCTACTGGCAACAACAATGTTACTACAGCATCGCCACCGACAATCAAACCAAAATCGCAAGCTGATAAAAAGAAGAAGGTATGTATAAATACAATTTTTGTACACGGAAAGAATGTAACACTAAATTGTGGGAAAAAATGTCGGTACGATACATATACAAAGTTCTGTGAAGATAAATTACCATGTATAAGATCATCAGATTGTCAAGCAAAATGCGATGCAAATGGATATTGCGCCGCATATACTGTACCAGTTGTAAATGGAGAAAAACAGTTTCATTTATCAATGTCATTTATTTATACATTTTTTATGGCTATAACATGCTATATGTGGCAAAGGAAGATTGTTGGTAATAATATTGGAAAAAAATGGTTTTCTATTTTACTTGTAATGGGAACTTTATCTTGGATCATCTATATTACCGCAGAAGTTGGTGCAACAACAAAGTACAACACAAGACTCTTTTTTGTTTTCTTGACATTTGTCTTCTCGGTCATCTCTTTGTGTGGTACTTTGGACATTACGGATATTGCAGATTTTGTATATAATAAGGATAACAGCGAAATGTTTTTGCTTTTAATAATTATTGATATTACACATAGTGTCATTGGTGGTAAACAAGCAGTTTTGCATGGCAAAGATGAGTTACATATAGGCATAAAAGCTAATGAAAGATGTTATGATGTTGAATACCTTGGATATGTAATTGGTACACTTGTATTTGGTGTGTTTCTATACATATGTTGCATTATTCGACAAATTTTATATTTGAAGATGCTACCAAAAGCAATAACAACATCAGGTGCAATTATTAATGAATCAAGCATTTCAAAAACGGCCCATGATTCCTTAGCAGGTACAATAGCAGGATTCATGAATGCAATAAAGCGACCAACACAAATAATCGCATTGGTATTTATCGGATTTACATATTCTTGCAAAGATAGTGGAAAAACGAAGCTTATAACATTTCAAATTACAACCACGTTATTTTATTGTATTTTTATATCTTATGGCATTTACTATAATTATATGTATAGAAAACAGAAAAAAGAGATTAAGTTGCCTAACGTTCGAATTCTTAATATAAAAGAAGAAGGAAAGGGAGTAGTGCATAATTGGGCCAAGGTAAACGTAATATCATATACTGCACCTCAGCTTACTCTTAGGTGGTTTGATCAAGGATCTGGAGCCCAGAAAGGATACTTGTACTTCCGAAAGGCTGGGAGTACTACTTGGGAGAGGCTTGGGGGAGAAGGTGTTGTTGCACCTCATGAAGACAGCACACTTACAGTAGATATACCAAGTGGTACAGATGCACTAGGTTACAGTGTTGGAGAACCGAGGAAACGGAATGAGACTGGAAGACGGGTTGATCTTAATTATGAGTTACATTTACTTGATGGCACTATTAAAGAACGCGAAATTAAAGAAACAGAGTTGACAACGATACAAACAAATCCTATGGCAGTAGCCACACAAATGAATAATGAGACAGATGATGTTGTTATAGCCGTTACTACGCCTGTTGATTCACCAGATATGGAAAGAAACGAAGAGAGCCCGCGAATTGCAGTTGCAAGCCTTATTACATTGAACAGACCCAGTGTAAAAGAGCAAAAAAAACTTCAAGCATTGGATTCAAAATTCGACGAATGGAAAATTTATTTTACACCATTTACTATATGCATTGCTATTATGATGATTCAATTTCTATTGGTTGCATGGTCTTTCTATGTAATTAAGCAAAATGTCAACAGTTTAGTTGCAAAAAATGTAACTACTGCAGTGGAGTATGACAAATGAAACAAAGAGAGCTCGAAGAGAGGGGGGGAGGTACGAACGTATTTAATAATTAAACTCCGTTTAGTTTTATTTATATAATTAATTCTTTTACTCATTTATTTATATACCCGAGAGTAATACTTTTATTATAAATAAATAAACAGCTGTCAATCGATCATTTATTTGGTATGCCTTGTTTTATATTTATTCTAATATTATGGCCATGTTTATTGAATTCAAATTCCTTTTTGTTGTTTATATGACACGCACACATTAAATGCCACCCTGGCGGAAAAGTTTGTGAACACTTTGATCACTCTCCAGGTTTTCTTTTTTTTTTTGATCGTTAATAATAAAGAACATAGTGTTGTATAGTTCTAAATCCTTCTCACTAAATTTGGCATAATCATTGATATTGATCTCGTCTATGTTACTATGCAAATCAATTGGCCATACCAATTGAAACGATCCATAGTGACCATAGTAAACTTCAGTAAGCATTTGGAGCAGCAACGTTACAATCAAATCGTTATCACAGTCAATGATTTTATTGCAGTAATAATTATTATTTAACCACAATTTAAAATCTAAGGGTGAAGGATAAAATAATTGTGGGTGCAGTCGCTTCATTTTCCACGTTAAATCATACAAATTTGTCAACAAATATTTACGCAGCAAAAACAGGTCTTGACCAGCAATATTGTTGGGACTACCACCGGATAGTTTTGGGCTTACATCAAGGCTTTGTATATCCACGTTTATATTTCCATTAAGTTCGATTACAGTCATATTTATTTCCAATATTTGATAACATTTACTAGCGCATTTGTTTTTCATACGAAGTAAATTAAAGGATAACGACCTTATTTTTTTAAAAATAGCTTTTCGCCATCTGGATGTCTCAGTATTTTCCGTTTGAAAGTCAATTATGACACTACTGTTAATCTTACGATCAAATACAGTAGCTTTTGAAAACATCCAAATCCGTAAAGGGTCGATACTTGTAATGCTAACAAATACACTCACTTGGCTACTTTCTTCTTTGGCATTCTGCTCATTATCGAAAACATAATCATGAAGAATTTTATATGCATTTGGAAACATATTTAAAGCAATGTCAATCTCATCTACACGTAAAATATTGTCAATATTGACGTGATCAATGTGGAGAGGAGATTGATCACAAAAGAAATAATGCTTTTGGACTTTGACGAAAGAGAGACCACTAAGTAAGTTCCCGTGTTGCATCAAGTTCAATTTCATTCGTCTTTCCATCTTATCATTATCACATAAGTTATGCAACACGTCAAATCTATTGGAGGAATAATGAAAAAGAAACTCTACATCGATATATGATGCTGGTTGACAACCACATGTATGAACCAATTTAAGACCATCGTCATTAATTTCTTTAAATGTAAATAATTGATTATGAAATGGTACTCCAAGAGGCAAGATCATTGAGTTGTACTTATTGTAGACATCGTTTTCCAATATTTGATACCCAAATTGATCCATCGTTGATACCAGAAACACACCAGGATTATCAAGGTTGTTATTGTTATCATGCTCTAATTGCTTTCGCTGATATTCGCCAAGTGTCATTAGCATAGAATTGACCCAACTTGTCCATGTTTCTCCGGATACACCGTAAATGTATGCACCCCTAGCTTTAGCAAGCCGTTCTTTTGGATGCTCTATCCACCATTTTAAAGTCCTTAAAATACTTTCATCGTCATCCTCCATTGATATACTTACAATTAAATTTTCGTAGTATTTTTGTCTTGAATCTGGTATGTCCCCTACTATTAATGCACCAGATAATTGTGTTTCAGCCAGCTTTGCTGGCGCTAACTTGTATGCACTAGTAGTTACCAAATGGATTTTGGTTCGCTTCAATAATGTAGCATATTCTTCCAATTGGACTTGTGCATTTGAATAAGTTAAACCATACCCAGGGTGATGGTGGGTGTGAATACGATAAGCTGATTGAACAGCAGGTTCATTCAATAAATTAAACAATCTAGTCCGAAATGGGTAGGTGATTGGGTTTATCATACCTGTCAGTAATATGTCAATTGGCCTATCCACATCTCTAAAATAGCCATTGCATGAAAATATTTCTTTTGAAGCACTGTGTGGGGCGTGAATGATATACCGACTAGAGGTTTGTTTCGACATTAGCCACGATGGTTTTGAGTTTACGAATGCCTCTATTTCTTTTAGACTAAAATTCCAAGAAAATGGGGAGAAAGGTATAGCATTGTTAGCAGTTTAATTTAGAACTTCGATGCATGTGTATGTGCATAGATACAAGAATACGTACTCCGTTGAAAATAAGAACGTTGCATTTATGAGATTTAACCTTTGGTTTGTTACTACAGGCCTAAGTTCTGCTTGTCTAAATGCAATCGGAACTACTTTTGAAAGCGCCTTTATTTCTTCTGGAGGGATAGATGTCGGGTTAGTATACTTGTTGTAATCCTCTGGCCAAGGTGGCGGCAGAACAACTACCAGTTCGAGGCATGAAAGCCCTCCAAATCTATGCATCAAATTCTCTGTAACAGTAAGTGACATATTCCATCCAACGTGATTGGGTCCAAAAAGCCATTTTTTCAACCTTTTATTTTTGTATTTACCATTGAATTTATGTAATGCCGGCAAAAGACCCTTCTCTATAAATTTAAACGCTGGCATATTTACTCTTTTGTTTTCATCAATTACCATCTTTTCATACAGAAAGAGGACATTGAAATATTCTTTTGCCGTACTGCTTTCTGATTTCACGTGATGAACTCTCTTTTTATCTCTACTAGCCATCAAATACAAAAATAATTTTAATTTACGTTGTTGCATTTTTCTCTTATAGACCCGGAATCCCTTATGAAATCCAACGATTTTCATTTCGCTGGCAATGTAATTTGATATTTTATCTTTTATCCATCCGATAAATGCATATTTGCCGTCTTTTAGGAGAGAGGGGTTTTCTTTGAAAAATTGAAAACTATAGGAATTTTTATTTGCATTTATTTCATAGCATCTATTCTCGATAATTATAGCGTTTTGCATTTTTAAGTCAAAACAAAATTCATACTGCCGCATGACGTTTCTATCATGCTCATCGAAATGCACTTTTAAATTAATATTTGGTGTTTTATGTTCGTAATTGATAGTCATCATTGGAGAGGATATGGTGAAGGCAATATTTTTACCGGGTGAGTCAACGTGATGGTAGTAATTGTTGCTTTCGATAAAATTTTCCAACGTATTTCCTGAAGTATTTGGAGTACCAAAATTAAAGTGTTTCAAATATGAAACAGGACATACTTTTTTGACCAATGTTTCTAGAACGCTCCCGGACTTAGTATACGGCAATTGAGGGCTTATTAAACTGTTCCATAAATGAACGGTAACAGAGTTTGCATATAATTGCTGAATCAATTCTTCATGCTCTGTTACTGGCTCAAATAGAATATGCGCATCTTTCCAATGTATTGGATAAAAAACATCACTATGCCAGGAAGATACTTTATCATGGAGATTTACGTACACCCTACTCAGAAGTTGCGGGCCGTTATACCCCCATATATCCCCCCTAAACGTATCTATAAAGTTCTTTAGAAGTGCTCCCAAATATTCACTTCGATTTTCAAAGTTCACCAAGATTGCAGAGTTCACCGTTACGTCGTTCATTACTGTGTCTCCTTTTCCATTAACACTTTTTATCACATTTTCTATGCCTACTGCATTTGATGTTACTGAATCAAAGTTCCGTAAAACTAAAACATCTGTATCTAAATAGGAACCACCACCGCTTTGATGCAGTATAACTAATCGCAACGCGTCCGCTAAATTAATTACCGGGTACCCAGTCTTCCACAAGCGAGAACTATACCATTGGGTAAAAGTCGGGTACCCTTGAAATATTTCGGAAATATTGTAAGTTGTGAGGAATACATTTGGATGAAGACTTACTATATCATTTTCATTCCATGCATTACTATACACTATGATTCGCGTGGAAGGATTTTTTCTAGCCGCACTTTCGATAGCACAGCGTGAAATATTTAATATGTCTCTCTCAGCACTTGTATGCAGGAAAAAAATGGAGTTTTTTACATGAACGTCGGGCAACTTCGCGACAACTATTACAACTTCAGCCCTGAGGAAAAACAAGAGAATGTAAAGCAGCGATAAAAAATAGTGCATCTTATCACTTCTGGAAGTTATTTTCGTTTGGTTTAGGAAGCAGTCGAATGCCTCTTGAAGTAGAGAGATGTTAATTCGTTGTTTTCGCCTGTGCCAATAACTTTGGCAACTGTTGGTTGAAAATGTGCCAAAAGGGGAAAGAAGCTCTAAGAAGACGACGCTGCGCTTGAGAACGATACGATAAGTAGCCAATTAGATTTTAAATAATAATAATTTAGTAGTATTTTTTTTTATTATATATTTTATAATAATAATAAAAAAAAATAATGGTGGTGTTAGTGTGGCCAAAAAAAAAAAAAATTTATTATATTTATTATTTTTTGCGCGCTCTATACTTAGTTTCTTTTATTTATACAACACTTTAAGGTACCCGATAATCGAATGGCACTTTCCGTGACCATAATTTTTTCACATCAAAAAAAAATAACATCCGTAATTCCAAAATGACAGCACTGATATCAAAATATTTAGCCTTGACGCTTCAACCAAACATAAAAACCATAAAATTCCCAAAATATGGAATTGAAATATTATTTCCAAAAATATACGCAAAAATAATCCTTCAAAAAAATTTCTGTGGTCATTGAAAGTGCCATTCGATACCTGAGTAACTTTAAGGTATTATGATAGGAATCGTGAATCGACACATTTCGCAACGCAAAGAAATAAGATGGAAATCGCACAGTGTTTCGCACTTTGCACTTTTCAGTTACGTAATAAGTTATAGTTTGTTTTGGAAGTTAAACGACGGCCAGGCCAGCAGGGGACGGGTCAAATAACATTTTTGAGATGGTTTTTTATTTGGCCATTTTTTTATTTATATTTTAGTCTTATATTTTTTTATATTAATTATATTTATTATGTTGTAGCATTCTCTTATCATTATACATTATAGTTGTTACAACAAAAAATAAATTTATATATTATTATATAATAACATAGTATTATTATTATAAAATATATAATATTAACTTATCCATCGTTACATCACATGACGAAGAAGATGGTAATGTGTACTGTACTACTGGCATTTTTAAGCAGCAGCGATATACATTTGATATCTGTTTCCATGAACTTTCGTGTGTGCATGCGTTAAAATGTCATTGCAACCTTCGCCACCATCAAAATCACAGTTCGTAACACCGAATTCTCAATCAGATATATTCAACCGGTTATTTAAAGATGGGTCAATAAGACGAGCGAGGATTATTAGATATGAATATCAACGTCCACAACACTGTTCTTTCAACCCGGTAATTACGAGGAAAGCTAGAAATATTGTAACACCAAGTAATCGGCAAGAGACATTTGACAAATTATATAAACAAGATAAAATAAGTCGTGATAGAAGAAATAAAAGTATTAGACGTGCACAAACAGCATTACCAAGCAAATGTACGTTTAAACCAGAAATTAATAAATTGAGTAGAAAATATGGTCGTAATACTAGTAATTATACCATACCAATACACGACCGACTATATGAGCATGGCGTCAGGCATCTAGAAAAGGTAGATCATAAATATCGTAATAGGCGCCCAAGACAAT
>Ga0099797_101120_pt1 | contig 14996 bp, 10 predicted proteins | sample Uncmet_Sort48C_1_FD_89871 | JGI IMG/M metagenome (GOLD analysis project Ga0099797, IMG submission 89871) | Marine eukaryotic communities from CALCOFI LINE 67, Pacific Ocean - C012_Sort48C_1 | ecosystem: Environmental > Aquatic > Marine > Oceanic | place: Pacific Ocean: Monterey Bay | collected... | reverse complement strand
CTGAATATATAAAGGAAACATATTGTATACAAAAAACAATATATATATATATATATATATATATGGTTGCGACACAGAACACAACAGCAAGGTCAGTGCCGCTAATTAAGTGACTCCGAAATACTCCAGGAATGGTCGATGGAAAGATTGACACACAAACTGCTTTGCTCACAAATGTATGCATTTTTCAACATGATATGGCCTTGATTGGGCCAGACATGTATTTGAACGAGGTCGAATTAAAAGTGACTCGTAAAAACAAAGGTTTATGGGTGAGGGCTCTAAACCCCACACAACGACTTATGCAAACTCAATCAACTCAAAGTCATCCTTGTCAATTCGACCGGTCTGGCAAGGGGCGGCCAGGCCTTCAAATCCAGTTTTTCCGAAGTGACACGTTGGGGGGGGGCCTTTAATCGGACACTGCCACATATAACTATATTATAGTGATACATGTGCGTCAAACGCGAACAAAACGTGTTGAGGACCATTGATTTTCACGAATCATTCAACTACCCACAACACATACAGACAACTACAATTCATAAAAAAATACACACAATATTTATGATTTGCCGATCTCGGGGCTGACAAATTCTACAACATATGTATTTTGTTGCAAACACATGCCTCGTAATGGAGCATTAGTACGTACTTTGAGTTGGTGCCGCCCCCACCATCGGCAAATCTTGAGTATGGCGTAATATGTGTGATATACCGATTTGCATTGATCCAGGTTTGAATTAATGTGTTATTCGAATTCCTTGTCCACCTTGTTGTATTCAGAAGCAATGAACTTCACTTAGAAAGAAGTTTGTAGGGATGATGAGACGTTGCATGCATGCTTAAACTGCCAATGTATTCAAATGTTTACTTCGCCATTGTGCCAAAGTCGGAGCATGACCCTATTAAGTCTCGAGTCCTGTGGTCGCAGAGGACCTCTCGGCTAAGGGGCTCCTTATTGGAACCCCAAGAGCCCATTGCTGCAGGTGCGTGAGCAAAGCCATATGGTTGTACCTCCCCCACAGCAAACATAACCACATAGTTAAGCCTGCTGGGCACTTGGCCCCTACATGCTTTGGCCACTGTAGGTTCTTAGTGGGAACTTTACCCTAAAGTAGTCTCCTCAACCTTCCTCTTTGCACAGCATTGGGTGGTCTCATCTGGCACTCGTGGGTGACTTTCACCACCTTGCCAGAACCGTAGTGTGCAACAGAAGATAACTACCCTGTGCCATGCAAGCTGGTGGGTGGGACGAAGCTCTGCACTATTGTGCCAGATGCTTGACCTGGTTGGTCCCCCCCATATCTGGTTGGGAAACTCGGAGGCCTTGCCCCATACAATGGGGCCGGGGCAAACTCCTCTGTCTGGAAACTAGTTGCTGCATATTGTGTGCCATTGTTAGCCACAAGCGAAGCATGCCTGTTTGTGTGTATTTTTCCCCCCAGGTACTGGGTCATAAACATGCTGCAATTTCGTGGCAAACTTGATCATGTTGAGGCATCGGCCGACTTGTTGTTTCTTGAAGCATTCCATAGGTATTCGCAAGGCTCGCAGATTCTAGGCATTACCTGTATGCAAAGTAAAGCAAACATGTCGGTGGAGTGGCGGCTACGTATAGTACAAAAGTGTCGAAGAAGTAGACGCATGTGTTTGGGAAGCTGTGTGGCAAACCATTTTCCAACAAACATAAAAATGTGTCCGTGTGTGATTCTTTCACTTGCTTTGGCTTGGAGAAGTAAGTTTATGAGAAATGTATAAAGTCTCACTTCCCATACATATATATGCATATATGTATATACATGTATATACGTATAAATAGGAGATCCACCGTCCGATACCGTTATCATGTGTGTCATGCGTGTCACGTTTTCGAGCTCCAACAAAACTGTTGCTTAAAGGCACACACATTAAAATTGATTGGATGGGGTTCCCCTTACAGCTTGGATTTATGTTTGAGAACCTTTCAAGCGATGGACCTCATCTATTTGCCATGGAATCGTCCCTGGTATTTATCTCAAGTGTCACCTGTCGAACTGTGGCATGAGCCAGGGCGGTTGAGGTAGTATCTATATCTCTATATTTTTGTTCGCGAAGTTATATATATATATATATATATATATATATATATTATGCTTTATCCAACAAGTGCTGATATCATTAATATTTATGTCTATATGTGCCCCTGCATTTGTACTAAGTAGCCAGTACACAGCAACGCATAATCTCACAATCTGTGCAATTGTATACTCAAAGTTGCACAACAATCGGCCCGTCCAAAACAATAATACCTGCCGTCAAGATTGTGGTTTTTTGCAGGGCTGCTGAGACAAGCAAACAACTACCGTTTTTTTCTTCTCATTCTGGGTCCGTAGGGGTCACCATGGGTTTCCGTAAGGGTTTACAATGGGGGCCCTCACGGGTTTCCAATGGGTTCGGGTCGAACTTGCATCGAATTTGGCACTAGTTGTGCGTCCGCGGCTGTTATGGCGGTCAGGTTTGTGCCCCTAAACCATATGACATTATCTTGGTATTCTGAATCCCCGAAACTGTTTCAAGCATGCCTGAGTAAAACCAGGTTACGCATTTCTCCTGACGATTGCTCGATTATTTCCCACACCAGAAATAGTAACGACACACTAAGCATGGGGTTGGTGCCTGGACCCAGGGATGGTGAGGTAAGCTCCTTTGATTTATGCTTGGGGTTGGCCTACTTGAGATTCAAAGTGTTGTTTGATAGAATTCTGAGTTTTAGATACCGGGACTGGTTCCATTGGGTTCGGCCCGAACTGTCGTGACATCTGAGGTATTGAAGCATCCGCAAGTTCTATAAGGACCCCGATCGGGGAAACATGTATTTGGGGATCCTGTCCACCTTTTTGTTTTCCAGTGGGCTTGATATGGGCTGGGCCGAAATAACCTGGGTACATATTTAAATGAAACTCTGAAGGTCGCCTGGTGCTATATCTGTGTTGCTGGGGCACGTCTTGAAACTCCTGCCCTACCAGCAGATAGACATAAAGTCTGTGCCTCCTCCAGCCAAGTGTAAACGAAATCCACTATTCGTCTACCATTATTTCAAGGGAAGACTAAGGAGTATTTATCCACCACCATACCGCCAGGCACCAGAGGAGTGTCTCTAATACCCTGCAGTTTCTCAATTCTTTTGTAAGGGACATAGACCCCGATTTCCAGGCGCTCTCGGGAACTCCCTGGGCGGCCTGTGTGACTTTCACCGAAAGTGAAAACAGCGAAGGGTTACGAGGAGTCAGTAAGATTGGAACTCAACTCAAGGCATACGCCGATTTTTTCACAATTATCCATCGACAAATATGGTCAACATCCGAAGCGTCGCCATACCTGGACTGCACGATCATGCTAGTCAGAACTACAACAGCGGCATACGCCGAAGGTCAAAACAGCTAAATAGCTGCAGAAGGGTGTCGACTTTCAGGGAAAGGTGCGGCCAACGAACCGACTTTTTCTGTCCTGAATCGCATGATGGCCTTCGGGGCTCCCCTTGTACATCTTTTACTCTCCTTGGGGGTCTCTGGGGCACCTGCTTGGGATCATTCTTACACCAAATCACTCATAAAGCTACCCATACCCAAAGCCACCTACATGTCACCCACCGGTCTACGATGAACGCCACGGTGGCGGGAAGGCTGAAGGCCACTGATATGTATATACAGAGAGAGAGAGAGAGAAAGAGAGAGAGAGAGAGAGAGAAAGAGATAAAATGTATTACAGGTGCCGAATGTTATATGTATATATATATATACAACAATGATAGAGTTTATTGCCCGTAGAGTTAAATACACATCGGAGTAAACTCCATTCAGGAGTATATGTGTGGAGTATGAGAAGCAATACATTAAAATGTCATTGATCCCAAAGGAGCCCGCGGCCCAAGGCTGCGGCCCCGTGTTCTTCTGTCTATGAAGTGTACTGCATTCGAATACATTTGATTTTTTCTCGTATTTATCTTATATTCTGCCTTAATCAGGTTCTACCCTCATTTGGATTCCCATTCATGTTGAACCCTGTAACTCCATTTCATATGAATGCTGTCAGGACAATTTAGAGAGATTGGCACACTACAGGTTCAGCAAATGAATCAGACGATGCTGGCCCAAACTGGGAGTTCTTATAATGCAGGCATCATTTGAAGCTTGAATTTAACGATATGTGTTTGATTTCATGTACCTCCCATTAAGAGACATTGGGACACCCAACGGGCTAGCCAGATAGCAATGTAGTATGGCATAGCATGTTCTGAGTAAGCTTGTAGCATAAGTCATGAGCGTGGCATTCAAGATTCAAAAACGAGCATGTTCTCAAATGATAACAAGACTGCCAAGATTACGCCAAACTATGAATCTTACATGGAATCTCATGGGGGCCTTTTGATCAAATATGTTTCGGATGTTTGTCGAAACTTTGTCGAATAGTTGTCGAATCTTTCCTGGGCCTTTGCCGATATGTCGAACCTTTGTCGAGTGTGACAAATATGCCGATTTGTTGTCGGAATTTCTTCGAACATTTGCCGATTCTTGGTCGCATATGTCGAATCCTTGTCGAATGTGACCGTAGCAAAATAGACAGTCGAAATAATCCATGTAATTAACCTTTCATTTCATAACATTTCCAAACGTTTCATAAGATCTTCATGACAGATTTCATTGGGCGCAATATGTTCATGCAAAATCGCAGTATGTTCACATTGTCGGGAATACCGATGGAATATACTATTTCATTTGTACTTCGATAATGTATTATTGGGAATATTTCATATCACCCATCTTGCAAACTAAGCCAATGACTCCAGCTGCGGCGGCGGCGCGTTGCGCGCCGGCCTGGTCACTTGCGGCACAGCAGCATCGCCGCTGGCTACCGGCGCCGCAGCAGGCGCCAAGGCCAGCGCCGCCGAGAGGGGCCCAGGGGCTGCGGCAGCTGGCAACAAGCAGCGAACTCTAAGAAAAAGACAGCGGAAACCCTAAACGCTATATTGTATGTCAAGTGCTACATATATAGATAAATTACATATAACAATATATGAATATATATATATATATATACATGTTTAACTACATTATGCAAAAATCTCTCTCTCTCTCTATATATATATATATATATATATATATATATATATGTATCCACGTAGCTTCACGCATTGTGACATTTTATGTTTCAGACTTGCTTTCCATGCCGGCTCCACAAAAGTCCTCACATCCTCAACTCGCAATGATTGAGGACTGCGGAGTGCTGCTTTATAACATGTAAGAATATGGCCAATGATCAGCAAGCCACAATGAAGCTGAAACCCTAAAACTCTTCAATTTCGTACCGGGCTACATAGACAGTTTATATTCATATTCCAACTTACACATGGTCCATCTAAACTTTGAGTGATTACGATCTTATGAGGTGATGCGACAATGACCATTGGATCCGTGTCAAAATTCCGTCCATATGTTGGGTACAAATGAGCACTTTGCTTGACGTGACATCTGTAGCTGCATAACAATTATGTGCCTTGGGCAGGGGACCGGGGCCTGTGGACCAGGGATAAAAGCCATATTACATATTACATATAGAAACTATGATGTCACAATACATATACATGGTCCTAATATATATATATATATATATATATATATATATATATATATATATATGTATGTATATATAGACTATACGGCCCACATATATACAGGGTCCTATAATATGTATGGTACTATCTTGAAGATACTCCTATATATATATATATATATATATATATATATATATATATATGTATATGACGGTCCTGAAACACATGGATACTGACGATGGTAGAAATATCATATATGCTCCTCCACCGACTCATTGGTGTTCCACAAACCGTGTTGGCGGTAGATGAACCATTTGGGCGGTAGAAGATGCCGTCGTGACTGCAGGGAGGGGGGAGGGGGCCGCCAGACCTTAGGCAACCAGCTGCCCATTAAGCCCAAACCGTGTTAATGTTAATCCATTTGCACATCTGAGGGGGGAGGGGGCGGCTGGCCCCAGCTGAGGTATTATTGAATAAAATGCAAATCGTAACCGGCGGGTGAGCGGGCGGGTGAAGGCGGCCAGGCCTTAGGCAACAAACTCCTTGTGTTGACCCGACACGGCGCATTGATGTTGATCCGATGTCATATCTGTTGGGGGAGGACGGTGTCCCTGGGGCTTTTGAGTAATGAATCGCCCACTAGATTGCTAACTCATTGACACATACTTTGTTTCATGTTATTTGAAAACAGTGTGGGCACTGGATGACCACATCCACCTGTAATATCAACAACTGAAATGATGGTGCGTGGGACAATTCATGATTTGTACTGTTGGGTTGTTCTGTTTGGAACCCGACTATGCTTCTAAGTGAAGACCTTCTTGTTGCTTGTTGGGAGCACTCTAATCATGCATAAACTACGGTGCACTGAATACAGGATGTATGAATTTATATTGATGTGGAATAGGATGGCAATGGAATGTTACATACGAAGTGTCCCAATTAATGAGCGCGCTGATCACATATTTGTACATACAGATGCACAAATGGCATGTGTGCCTAGACTCATACAAGCACTGGAAAATATTCAAACGTTGTTGTCCCACCTTGGCATGTAGAGGGGTGGGTGTAGAAGTGGGTAGGTGAACACGTAGGTGTGTAGGTAGGCGGCCATGTAGGTAGGCAATGAGGGAAGAGGTTGAGCGTGTAAGTAGGTATGTAGGGAAGTGGGTAGGTGTGTAAGTGGGTCCTGTAGGTAATGTAAGTGTTATAGCTGGGTTGTGGGAGAGCAGGTGCATGCATACATGGCAAGGTGGGTAGGTATGTGGGTCCTGGCTGGGTTGACTGGGCAGCGCTAGGCAAGACTAGGCCGGGCTCGCTGAAATGGGCTGGGCTGGCTAGGCTAGCTGGGCCGGCCGGGCTGGGTGGGCTGGGCTGGCCGGGCTGGCTGGGCTAAGCTGGCTGGGCTGGCTTGGCTGGGTGAGGCTTCACAAGTTGACAAACGTCTCCAACGAAATTGATTTTTATACCAATTACGTTCACTTTACGACGTGTTTTTGACCCTGACCCCCTCACGCAATCCGCAGCCTGCGCACAAAAGTGAGGTGCCACGGGACACGCGCATGATGGAGACGGACCCACACACACGCACACACACATGCCGAATTAAAGGGCTCGGAGCTCAGACCCTCTTTCAAGGCGTATGAGAATGAAATGTATATATATATATATATATATAATGTATATGCTTCGCCAATTCACCAAGGAAGGCTTGTTATGTTTCTCATATCCTTCTTATGCAACCCATGCCACTCAAGGGAACTGCTATTGAGCAATGCATCAACAAGTCCACACCTGCCAGTATTTTTGCACCTGATGTCGGTGGCGCAGGTGGCTTAGCCTGGCATCATGTATAGCAGACATAACCCAGAGCTACATAATCTAGATTTCAATACATATGTGTATATATATATATGGATATACGTAATTTGAAAACACTCACAATGGTTTCCGGACGTGGTAGATGTTCGTTTGCGCTTTCGGGACACATTGAATTTGTGTCTGCTGCGCTTTCTTTGCATTTGGTTAGGAAAATTCGAGAATTATCCGTCAATACGCATCCTTTGTCATATTTCCCACCCGTTCCATTAAAAACAAATGTGTTTGCAGCAATTTTCAGCAAGGACAATGCTGTCTAAGCGTTTTCCGTATACATGTTTTGACATTTTCTAGATTCGGGGGGCCGCCAATGAAACCAAATACAACCCTCACATTTGGTTTGACAAGCTTAGTCTCACTCTCTCTCCCTATACATATATATATATACGGCTCATAAAGCGGTTTTGGTTTGTAAGCTATATGCACATATGCAATATTGGCGGCCTGTGGGCGACCAGTGGATTGCCGAAATCGTCACCTCCATTTTTGTCGAGCCCCCGGCCGACCTCCCGCGGTTTTATATGGAATGTTGAGTTTGGGAAATATTATTATCATTATTGTTGGTGAGCATATCTTTCATATGTTTATCTGGCTTGGGTATATAGTTAGTTTTTGTTTGTTGTTATATATATATATATATATATATATACATACATATATTGATAATTAGGTGCCCTGCTTCAGAGAAATTCACTTGGGGGTGTGGGCGGGGAACACTCCGGAGAGTTGAATGTGCTGACCGATTTCATGTTGATTGTTTCGCTGCTTACACAATGTCATGCGATGTCATGCTATCTGGTGCTAATGTAAGCGACCTGTCAAGCAACATGAATGAATGCAACCGAAATTAGCCCCTGGTCTGTGTATTATATATATATATATATATACATATATATGTATATATATATGTATATCAATGCAACTTCCAAACCGTGTGAGGCCTCTTTTCTTGGAGTCGACCCAGATTACTTGTCCGGGGTGCTTACCAATCTTTTAGAATTTTGAACTGCGTGTGTCCTATGAAACCCTTGCTACTCAATAGCTCCGCCATGTCTCTCATTGTTTGATTGCAACTTCATTTGTTGGTAACAAAGAGGCTCTGTGGGCGTTCGAATCGGCGGCTGTAGACCTCAAAATATGTGTATTACTGTAAACAAATGACGCAGCGGACACTTCGACAAGAGGTTTTGTTTTGTTTTCTCAGTGTTTGGTGCATCCGTCTAGAACAACTTCTAATGGACAACTCCGCACCACTACTCTTGCTCTGCACATGGGAATCACATTCTGGCATCTGAATGTTATATGCTCAATCTGAGCTTGAATGATCACCAGCATTACCATGATCTTCTGGGCTGGAGACTGTGCCAGACGAATGGGAAATCAGAGCTTCTGACTCATCCGCACTTGTCTGGTCATCTCGATATGCGTCAGCAATGCCATCGACCAACCCCTGAATGTCATGAAAAATTCAATATTTTCGGCAGTTGCACGGGAGCTTGGACATATATTCTTGGTGTGTCTGGCTTCCTTTGGGTGGCATTGGGGTGCCCTTGGTTCCCTGTGCGACAGCATTGGGATCCATTTGGCCTTCTTTGGGTTGATGCGGCTGCCTTTTGGGTCCCTCTGGGGCCGCCTTGAAGCATCTCCTCTGTAAGGTTGATAATGGTGGAACACTACGATTTGAGCGTTCTTGCAAACATAAGCAGGGAATGTGTGGACATGTGCGAGAAATGTAAGGGAAGGTGTAGGAAATGTGTGGGACATTTCCCTAAACCGTCCACACATTTTTCTCCACCCCTTGTCTACGGCTAGGATTCCATATTATCAACATTCCAGCACCTTCTGGATTTGGTCGGAAAATGGATGTCAGTGTCCGAGCAAAGGTGGCTCAAGGGCCGTGCCTGCTTACATAACCAAGCCTACCAGCATTCGCCCGCGGATCCCAACGGAAACGGCGTCATGAGCTGCTGACCGGAACCCCCAACACCTGCGCCGGGAGGTTAGGATGACATGTGTTGAGAACAAACTTCCTCAAATTATATGATTATATGACCATTGATGCTAGTACTCACGTTTCATATATTGTGAGTATAACATATAGTCTGCCAGAACCCACGGTAGCCCCAGAAACCCCTGGTGCATTGCAGAGTGGTATTAATAAACGCCACGCCCACCTCGACCTCCGACGGTGTTTCGGCAGTGGTCGTTGCCTCCTTTGCTTCTCCACTCTCACTTTGACCCATCGCAGCCAAATTTCCGGCCCTGGCGACAGCAATACAGAGAGCATTGAAATTATATGAAAACTATTCTAGGGACTGGCGTTGATCCTGCTGGGTTCTTTCCGGGCACCTTCTGAGTCCAAATCTCGATTTGTGATAAGAGGCACAATTTGAGATCTAAAGGTGCCACATCTAACGCAAACATGCGCCTTTGGTGACCTGCCCCCCTTCGTGGACTCCTTTATTGGTTCTGCGGAAGCAGCAAATGCAGCACACAACATGTGCTGGAATTCATTATAATAACTTCGGTGTTATTTGGGCGGAAATCGAATTGTGAGGATGCAGCCGTATAAGGGTGGGTACAACATTGGATCTTGGGAAGTGTTGACACGGAATGGTCCCTGTCTGAAACATAATTTCGACAAATTCAGAATACATATATGCTGAAACCAACTCTTGCCTGCGTACATGCCAAGATGAGAAATTCACAAGACCCGCCCATCTAGTTCCGGGCCTCGCCCCGGGGGGGTGATCACTTGAATTTCTCATCATATGTCATATAGATGAAAAGATGTCGATTGGTTTGGCGGACTAAATGTATCTTGGCAAGATTTTAGGTTAGATGTCCATGGATACCCACAGCTATCTAGAGAAATTTATGTGAACACCGACAGTGACACAAATCTGAGATGTCCCACGACAAACAAATAATTCTTAGGATAATGCACAGGTTGCAAATACACTGCACGAAATCCATATAATAGGCCCTATGTGAATAGGATCCTGGATGCACATGCAAAATCAAAGTTCCCTTCTGTCTATATGTTAGCGTGTACCTGTGCATATATGCACGGAGTAATGTGGAGCAGAGTGAAGCGGAACAAAGGTACTGAATCCTCGCGGCCCAAAAAATAATTAACTAATTGTTCAGGACCACTGCGTTTGCGTCTGCCAATTTTCCAAATTTGAACTTCCAATGTTTGTTATCTGTGCCTCCAAATTGCCTGGGGTATTGGGCTCGTATTCGTTGTCGTAATTGCTAACTTTTGAAGTTCACTTCGCTTTCGTTCCATTGACTCGTCTTTTGCCAGAGGTGGAAGAGTATGCTTTACAGAGACCGGCATCTTCGAGCAATAAGTTTTAACACCAACTTCGAAGCCTTCTCGAGCGCCCAAGAGTCTCCCAACCCAGATTAAGCGGCACTCAAGCGTTTACAGTGCATGTGCAGCGGATGTGCTGCGCGTAGCCAGATTTGCACGCCTCTGCAGCAGATTTGCGCAGAAAGACAGACAAAGACTGTAAGAGCCCAAGGGCCCCGAGGCCCCGCGCCGAATTTGTGTTTTGTTTCTAATGTGTATATATAGAGAGATATATACATATATATATATATATATGAATATGAATATAAATATGTATATCTATATATGCGTACACAAGAACTGCTGCATTTATTCAACCAGTTCGGAGATTCCTATGGATGCAGGAATGTCAGAAAATGGTTACCACATTCTAGCGATCATTGTGCATATATAATATGTATGTACACTAAAGAAAATGTTTTTTGTACAGGGTTGTATTATTTGCCTTTTTTTCCAAAAATAACGAATTTAAGTTATATGGCATCTTCCGGGAGCATCATGTGTCTTCTTCCGGCAGGCTCATTCTTCAGCCATAACCGTCTATTAGTGTCGACTTAAAAAGATAAACGAGTGCCAACTAGTGTTGATTAGCATAGCCTAACATGCTTTAGATTGAAAAAATAGAACCCACAAAGGGGGCGCGGCCGGGACCCTCCATCCATTTTCTCAATCTGCATCATGTCAGACTACACCAACCCTTGCTACTTGACACTAATGTATTTCAGGTGGATGCCAGTCGATGCTAACAGCTGAATTATATTTGTCTTATTTGTCACACAAGGCTCCCGGAAGATGCCAGAAAAACGCCACGGCCTACATAAACCTCCTGGATGTTTAGTCGACATTTGAGACCCATTTCAAACCCAATCTGATGGAAACCATATTGTTCAATAGATATATACCACGCTGCCGTTTGGAGCCTTTATTTTTTTTTGGGGGGGACAATTCCTGACGGCACCTTGAGCTCTCGGAGAGTGGTCCCCCACCCCAGTAGCCCATAGGCCAATCTCCAAAAATGCCATGATTCAGGTCGAGAATCGAAAATTTGAGCTGAAAATTTGTCCAGTATCGGTTCAAATAAGCATTTAAACCAATTAAAGCCATTAAAAACCAATACGTACAAAAACATTAAAACCCGCAAAAACTTAAAAAAACTTAAAAATACCTCCGAAGTGGAGTCAAGTTATGAGCCACTGGCTCCGTCTGATGCCCAGGTGTCGCTGCCTGCGATTGTGGCCACGCGCCCGCGGCCCCCGCCCGCAATAAAAGCGGAGGGGAAACGGGCCCGATGGGATGGGGAGAAGGCACTGAAGAAGTGAGATGCATGCATCGGAAGCAAAATATACCTATCATAGATATATAACCTTAAGCTTTATACATATTTATAGTTATTACATGGTTTTGTTGCTTATGATTTCGATGCCTTTCGCTACGTGGAGTGTGTGCTTGTGACGTCTATTCGGTTGTTTTATATATCACTCCGTGCCCTAGATATCACTCCACGTCCTCTCCGGAGGTTTAAATTGCGTGAAAATGACATCGACCAAGAAAATCGGTACTGGGAAGGGGGCCGCTCCGGAAAGCTGGGGGTGCTGGCCGTTTTTGCATTGATTTGTGAGTTTGACACCGTTACATTGTTTGTGGCATTCAAAGCAGATAAGGCTTCACCTCACAATGAATTATGGGGGGTAGACAGGGCCAAGCATTACAATAATTCATGGGGGGTCAGACCCCTCTCCCGCCCTAAATTATTGCAAGGGTAATGCGAGAATTAAAACACATGCCATAAGGAAGGATTCTGTTGCGATGGGCATTGTTGTTCACTCTTGCATTAATGTCACAATAATTTATGGAGGGGTCTGGACCGTCACTCCCAATCTAAAACTATTGGAGATAATTGATGTTGGCCCTCTGCCCCCCACCCCCCTCCCCCTCCCTATCCCCCCATATCCCCCCCCAAAAGGAAAAGAACAACAAACAAACCACAAACGACGTGCACCATTATTACATGAAACCCTATGTCCGTGCTATGTACTTTCGCATTGGGAGCCATATACTTCCTCATGTAGATTCCATGTATGTGGAGACAATACTCGTTTGAAAGCCACACTGTTTCCCAAATATGTCGAAGATCCTCACAAAATAACTCCATGACCCCCACTGTAGTATTTAGCAGGCAAATTGGCTACATTGGGATACTATGGGCAAACCGAACTTAGATGTAGCCAATTTGGTTGCGTTTTTTTGTTGAGGAATTCAGTCGAGAGGCCATTTAAATTGATGGAGACCCGCTTGGGCCCAAGGGCCCACACAAGCCCAGGAAGCAAAATGGGTCCAAGGCCCCATCCGATTTGTCATCCCAACTGGCTCTGGCTATGGCTACAGCAATTTTGGTGTTTCACAAAATACACACAATTACGCTTAAAATGTTCCTAAGCCCCACCACGAAGGCGATTTGGCCGAATACCCAACAATACTAAAATCACGTGGCAACCATACAAACCCCCGTGTGACCTAACATATGAAATACATACAATACAATCACATGCACTTCATATGAATTCTGGATTTGTGGGCCCCGCAGGTCGCCTTGGGCCTGGAACCACGACGGCCAAGGCCTGGACCCGGACTCTTCTCACACCATTGTTCCATATGTGTGCTTATACTATTTTGACAATATTTTCAGATTTGAAGTACTGCTATAAGTCACCCTGGGCGAGATACATACACACATCCCAGTGGGGATACAATTGGAAATGTGTAATGTGATTGAGGTGTGAAATTTGAGCAAAAATATTGCAGGAATGACAATTCATTGAAGCTGGGTTTAAATTATATCTTAAACTGGTTTCGCATATGACTGGTGGACCTACAGCAACTATTTGTCATCGGCTGTTCGAATATGATCAATTGGGTGTCGATGAGGTGTCAATCGTGTTTCCATGATTCGTCCATTGATCAGCATTCACCCAACTATGTCCCACTGCAATCACAATGAAACTGAAGGCTAAGTTGCAGTGACACCCAAATATGTATACTTGAAAAAGCGCTCAAACTATCCTAAAGGGAGCTGTGCCAACCCTTGTGCACATCTTCCGCGAGTTCCATGATTTGTCACGTCCCACGTGTTTCGCGAATTTGCCTTGCACAATCCTGTGCATGTGCCGTGCGCCTGAGCGAACAATAAATTACTACACCAAACCGCATATACGAAATCTTCTCAACTCTTTAAATTCAATAGTCATTGAACACTTAACATCCTATTTGTAATCAGGGGGGCAGGGGACAGCAAGCAACGTATTGGAAATAGTAAATTGCTCAACTATTATTAGCGTAAGCCGGCGCAAACGTATGACTCCCAAAGACACACATTCTTCGATCCATTCCCCATAAGGACCTTTTCTCCTAGAATTGACTTCACAACTGCGGTCTTGTGCTTACTGCTTGCATTTACCTATTCATTTTAGGTTGTGGATTGGTGAGCAAATCTAATCATATCTAATCTATCTCTTGATGTATTAAGTGCACGCGGTAACATGGAAGTGAGCTCTTTCATTCAACAACACGAATGAATATTCACTACTTAACGCTATACCAAAATGCAAGCAAGACAACATAAGACACCAAATGCGCGCAACAACGCAACCAACAAGAGAGCATTTTTGTTTTGCCGGGTAGTGAAATTCGAATGATCTTCGTCGCTGGGTGGGTAAAGGGGTAGTGACAGCAAGTTTCGTGTATACCCGGGAGCTTGTGTATAGCTGGGCTTGTCTAAAGCTGGGGGCGTGGCAGGGTGCATAGCGAGGCCGCAGCCCTGGAATCCTTGCATTTCCTTGGCTTGCAAGCAACATCAGTAGCAAATCGTCACATTTCCTCACGAACGCTTCAAATCACTTAGTGTTTCTTCACAAGGCCGCATCTTCTCATAACAAATCATTTCGCCAAGAGGCTACATAATGGTGCTGGGGTCACGGCCGGCAAAGTGCATTTAGACACTCCGACTGGGGGGCGGCGGGGGAATCAGGGGGAAATGACAACGATCACTACCCCGTGTATCAAAAGAGGGCTGTCCGACTCAATCAACATGCATCGGCGCATTCACACATGATACAAGCACACATGAACATATACATGAACTCGAAACCAAGCTTGCGACCATGAACTGTG
>Ga0099797_101119_pt1 | contig 15010 bp, 4 predicted proteins | sample Uncmet_Sort48C_1_FD_89871 | JGI IMG/M metagenome (GOLD analysis project Ga0099797, IMG submission 89871) | Marine eukaryotic communities from CALCOFI LINE 67, Pacific Ocean - C012_Sort48C_1 | ecosystem: Environmental > Aquatic > Marine > Oceanic | place: Pacific Ocean: Monterey Bay | collected... | reverse complement strand
TGTCAAAAACAGTTACAAGAGTATTCAGCCAAATACCAAGCAGCGAAAGAAAAAATTGACACGTATACCGGAAAAAACTATAGCCAAAAACTTAAAGACACGGCAATGCGGAGAGTCAAAACAGCTCAAAAAGAATTGGAAAATGCAAAACTAGAACTTAAAGAGAAAGTCATGAAGCAATATGAGGCTACCGCGCAAGCTGAAGAGAGAGTAGAAATATGCGAGAAATTTTTTGAAGAACAGCAAGACCTTGTTGGAAAAGTTCAGCGGCGGTTACCAGTGTTTAAATGCACTCCGGCGCAAGCCGATGCTGAGGTGTCAATGGCATTGGTCAAATCTCCGGCGGGTCAAGTGTTGGCACTGTCGCCAGCGGAAGCACGCGTCAAGGCGGAATATTGGGCTAAAATGTGGGCAAACAGTCACTTAAAAGGAGCCCGGGATTGTATTTCTAAGAAATCTCGAAGGCCAGACTCAAGCGATATGGAGCACCAATCTTTAGATCCGCAGCCAATCGTCGATGCTGTTGGAACTAAAGCCGAGGTTGTTTCTACTCCCTCTGAATCTCTTGGTACTACGGGAGAAGATAGTTCGGATAAGGTAGGTGCAGATGACAAAAATTCCCCAGCTGCAGGAGAAAAGAATTTTTACCAAGGAGGACTGCAAAACACATTAAGTCACGAACGAAAGATTATGGAGCTTAGATTTCAAGGGATTTTAATTGTGAACACGCTTGCAACCTTCGACAAAGAGTGGATAGGGAAAAATAAAAAAATTGTAAAATCAATTCTAATGATGTGGGAGCTTCCTGACCGGTTAGAACGCCTATCGCGCGAAGAAACCGCGGAGCTTCGGAATCGGGCTGAATCTAAGCTTCTTGTGGAATGTTTACAAGTATATTGCCGAGCGAATCCTGACGATGTAACAGTATTATTCCGGATGTTAAACGTGTTCTCGGAACGGAGCGTAATTGATTATTCGTTTTTGAAAAGGTTCTATTCCGAAGAGGTTGCGAAAACGTCATCAGTGCCAATAAAAACAAAAATTTTAAAGTTGTTTTTAACCTTCTTTAACGAAACAAAAGCGCCTGAAACAATCAAAGTGCATGCTTTACAATTGTTAGTAGTCCCTATTCTGTCTAATGTGTTCGCTGACAAGAATATCAGCAACGCAGACGTAATTAGTCCTGAGATACTTTCGTTGTTTGTCGCCACAATGATGAACAGCCATAACACTGTTGATGCATCTGACGAGCTTTTGGTCGAACTAATGAAAGTTTCAACTCTTCTTATCGAGTTTATGCCTAAAGAGTTGACAGACCATCGTAAAAATTTAATAAAATTTTCTTGGAACCACTTAAAATCGAAAGATTTATCGTGTAAAAATTGGGCATATATAAATGTTTGCAGGTTTATCGCTGAGTACGATACACCGCCAAAAATTATTTTGCAAGTGTATGTAGCACTTCTTCGCTCGCACAAGCCCGACTCGAAAGCGCTAGTGAGGAAAGCCTTGGATATCCTTGTCCCTGCACTGCGTAAAAGACTGTCTTTAGCCGAATTTGTCAAAGCCATTAAGTGGACAAAGAAGGTTATTTTTGAAGACAGTCATGCATTACCGCAAGTCATTCATGTGTGGAAAGTCTTTGTTCGAAATGCAGATATGTTCTACGGGCATAGAGAATTATTCATGCCCCAGATTCTGCAGTGCCTGAATAAACTAGCACTTACAGGAAACCCAAGCTTAGAAAACCGAACTCTTGCTATTGATTTAGTAGAAATCATCTTGGTCTGGGAAATCGACAAAGAGAAAAAAAGTCAAGATGCCCTAGTGAAGGTGAAACACGCGGAGTTTCGAAGTGCACAGCGAGATGCGAAGTTAGAAGCGAAATCAAAACTTGCAAGAAAACTACGCCGAATCGATGCAAAGAGAGCGAAAAAGGGCAAATGTCCTTTGAAAGATAGAAAATTATCCCACACCCGCTGGGCACTTACTGATGAAAGACAACCGTCAAGACAACGCTTAAACTTGCGCCCAGTACGTCGGCGAAGTGTTATGTATCGTCAAAAGAGGTCTTTCGGCTTACAAGTTGGCGTGAGCGCACGCGGTGATAAGTCCATTACATTGGTTTTGAATTTTTTAATTCGAGTAACACTTTCCAGTGCACAAGTTGGTCAGCAAGACCTCTTGTCTCGGCGCTGTCTGGATTTGCTGTCGCGTGGCCTTAGCATTTGGCCGATGACAAATATTAAAGTATTTTCCTTCAGGAAATTGCTGGAATCATTTACTGAAGATACCTCTTCGCGCCGAGATAAACCTGGGTCATCATTGGGATCAGCCAACGACGATTTGTACAAGTCGAAATCATCATCAAAATCGGCATCGACCAAAGGAGGCGCCACGAAAGGAAAAGCGCAGAGGAGCTCGACTGCAGTGAAAGCAAAAGCTGCTGCCGAAGAAGTAGCGCAACAAACGGGCAATACGAAGCCAGAAGTCTTGCTCTCTTGCTTAGGGGTGCTGAATATAATTCTTAGATATAGTTCACCGATGAGGAAAAACAAATTTATGGCACAAAGCTGCCAAGAAATAATGATGTTGCTGGAGCCATGTATTCGAACCATTGCAAAGGTAGACTACGGCGAAGTAGATCCTAAGTTGGTCGAAGTTTCTAACAATCTGTTAACCGAACCTCAGCGCCGTATGGTTACTGCCATTGATGATTTTTCAGTACAAAAGCCCCAGACACAACTCCACAATATCATTCAATTGAACAAAATATTTCGAACGTTTCTGACACGCCTCGTTTATGTGCACCCAGTCAACAACCCTCCAAAGGAATTCCAGGATTGCAGGTTTTATGCTTATTTGAAAGAGTGTCTTGAAAAGAGAGTGACCGCTGCCGTTGCAGCGCGAACCAGGGCGATCGAACAATCTCTGAGGAGCAATAGTAAAGATGAATCTCATTTGCTCACCGACGAGCAGCCAGGGCGATTCAGGGGATATTCCGCATTGCAATGCATTGCAATTCTTTGCAAAGCGCACACCACAACTGCACAAAGTTACACCTCTTTACTGAATAAGGTGGTTAAAATCCTTGCTTTGGATAAAACTGCGCTCACTGCGTCAACGAAAGACTCAAAAGGGAGGTCGAAAAGGAACAGTTTATCGAATGAAGGCTTTAATGAGGGTATGCTTTCTTTTAAATTGTCCATTCGGCTAACTGGAGTTGCAATCATTCGTCTTTCCGACAAGCCTGACAAACGGGAGTTTTTGGATATTCTAGGGCATGTTATCGCAAAAAGTGATAATACTTTTGCAATTGATGCCGTCATGGATATAGTTTCGAAGTGGGTCATCCATACATTTCACCCAACACCGTTGCAGACGAAAGAGAAAGAAGCATTTCTGACGAAAATGGAAAGCTTGATGCGTTTTCGAGACCAACATCATGCGTTGTCTGTACTGACAAAGTATTTTGATATTATTTTTAAAATGTGCTCTGCTCCAGAAACCAGCCGCCCTGAGTGGTTGAATATGCGCTTAAAAAAACCGTTTATGTCTGGGTTGCTTTCCCCCAACCCAATGCAGCGCCGTGCATTTTATGACCTCTACGTATCGCAGTTAGAAAGGGAGGGGAAACTGCGTAGTACGCACAGTCGTTTGTTGTCGATTCTAATTCAAGATTGGGAGCCAGTCACTCTCCGATTTTGGCTACCGTTAGCGTCAGAGTGCCTCACGAGTGGGCGAACACTGACCCGCTCTGTTAAATTGACCACGCCTGGGTTCCCGCCCTTTGCATGTCAACGATTCAAATCAGCTCGATCTCTGGGTAAGGCAGAACGGCGCAAAAACCATGCCATCGCAAACATACTCGCCAAAGATAGCGACTTTTTCCGTCGTGTCAGTCAAAACGGATCGATTCAAGTGAAACATTTACTTCACCCGTTGCACGAGCTTTCGCATGCCGATTCGCGTGTTGCAATGGAAATGTGGACACAGTTGTTTCCAGAGGCGTGGAAAAGTCTCGGCGATACCGCCCAAGTGTCTTTGGTAAAGCCGCTAACCACATTATTGGCGCAGCATTACCACCGGCGACAGCTCCGAGCAGGCAGTGGTTTTGGATACAGATGTAACGTTGTGCAAGGACTTTTAGGCGGAGTTGCTAGGGCGCATCCTCTGCCACTTATTCCTGCTGAATTGATATCGTTTTTAGGGAAAACCTATAACACATGGCACACTGCAATATCAATTTGCGAGCAACATGTGTTCAATCCAGTGATGGGGCGCAATGAAAATAACCTGGTTTGTTGGACGAACGCCCTTTATACGTTATATAAAGAATTGGATGAACGGGACCACATGAAAGGAATCCGCCACGCGTTTTGTCAATCACGCGAAACTACGCTAGCACTGGATCTACAAGCAAATAGACAGTGGCTAGAAGCACAGCGAGTGCTAACTAACGCTATGTCAGAGCACTCTGCTCAGTCGCTCAGCGAGTTTGAACTCGGCGGCTGGAAAGAAGACTGGGTAGAATGCTGCCGGCAACTTGGTCAGTGGGATATGCTGACGTCGTACTGCTCGCTGAGCACAGAGCCAGTGGTGTTGATGGAATGCGCGTGGAAATCAGGGGATTGGATTGGTCTAAAGAAACTATTTACGACGCCCGCAGTCCGTGCAATGTTTGAAGAGGCATTGCCAAACACCAGACTGTTGATCTACCAAATATGCTCTGCTATCCAAGATTGGAAACATGTGGAAGTAGACCATCTATGCAGGACCAGCTTTCAACTCTTCCTTCAAAAATGGCAATCTTTGCCATCGGTCACAAGCACATCACACTTATCCCTGTTGCGATCATTTCAAACCGTGTGCGAATTGCAAGAATCCAGTAAAATTTTGCAAGATCTCCAGTCTTTTCGCGCGAAGGACATGGGCAACCCTGGCACCTCGCAGTTTCCCGAGTTCGCAACTTACATGCACTCTTGGCGGGAACGACTGCCGAATTTGTGGGAAGATGCTATTGTTTGGACCGACGTGCTTTCATGGAGAATGCACATGTTTGAATTTGTTGAAGATGAGTGGAAGCGAAAGAGCCATCGCCCCGGCGCTGATTCCAAGGCTTCCAAATCCAAGTTCCAGGATACACCGTGGACAGTGCTGAAACTATGCGAAATTGCTAGGAGCCACAAACTTCATGACTTGAGCTTACAGTGCATGGATAAGGTGAAAGGTATGAATAAGGTAGAAGTTGAAATTGGTTTCCGTAAACTGGCACAGCAGATTTCCCTATGTTTGGACGAGCCACAATGGCTGTCGAACGGGTTGAGTATAGTTAACAAGACGAACTTAGACTTCTTCGAGCCACCCCAGAGAGCAGAATTGTTTCGCTTAAAAGGTCTGTTTCTGGAGAGGTTGGGAAGGGTGGACGAGGCATTGTGTGAATTTAGTAAAGGGCTACACACATGCGATTCGTACGGAGACGGCTGGTTCTCGTGGGCACAATTTTACGACCGCTTACTTTATATCGCAACTCATGGAGGTACCGATAGAGTAAATCGAGAATGTGCCGAGCTTGAGGTGGGCGCAAAGCATTTGGAAGGATTGTCTTTGGAGTATGCAGCGAACGCCATGAGCAGCTACTTACATGCAGTTCATACAATAGGTACAAGTTCTACTCGCTCAATGCTTGCACGTGTGTTAAGACTCCTGCAATGTGGCGACTCAAGCGGGCGACTCGCATCTGTGTTTGCGTCGCACGTGGAAGAAACGCCGACGTGGTGTTGGATAGTATGGCTTCCGCAGCTCTTTTCGTCACTCGATCGCCCCGAGGCCCCGCAAGTGTATACGATTTTGGTGGGGTTATTAAACATGTTCCCTCAAGCAGTGTACTACTACTTACGAACATATTTACTAGAACAGCGCGACGAGCAGAAGAACAAACGGGCGCGTGAAGGGGACGACGAAGCGTCTGGGGAAGACAAAGACACTGCCAGTGCAGGAGGAAAGAAGAAAAAGGGAGTCGATTATGCTGAGGAATTGATGAGATGCCTTCGCCGAAGTCATTCGTCATTGGTGTTTGAGATCGAATTGCTACTAGAGGAGCTAATCGTTAACTTCAAGTCAACACTGGAAGAGGAACTCTTATCAAATGTGCAGATGGTGCTCTCTTTAGTTTTAAGCGTTGATTTAGGGACGCGGACAATGGAAGAAACCGAGCCGCCGCTGGCAGTGACGGCTGGGCTAGACCGTGTGCACCAGCGCTTCTTTACCGCCGAGGCAGGTGTGGACCCAGAGTTGGATGAGTTTGCAGCGCGATATGGAAACTTGTTTGCGTCTGACTTTGATATGCTTCGATGTCCGCGAATTAGCTTAGCAGAAGTTCTACGTCTTTTGATGAAGTGGAAATGTATCTTAACCAACTGCTTAGACTCCAGGTTGTCCCGACACAACGGAGCAATGGAGTTGGAGCAACGAAGTCCTTCGATGGCATCGTATTCGAGTTGTGCAGTGGAAGTCCCTGGGCAATACACGGTTGACCACGAACCGCTTATGGAACAACACGTTTTCATCAGCGCGATAGAAGCAAATTATTACGCTGCTCAGTCACCTGGTCACTCGGAGTCACGACAATGTCGATTGACCATTCGCGCGAGTGACGGTTCGTTGACGGACTTTTTGCTCCAACTGGTCCCGCCCGAGATCACACGCAGCGATATACGTGTGTCCCAATTGTTCGAGCAGGTGAACCGCCTCATGAGTGCCCACGCCTCGTCGAGAAGCAGAAATCTCCATGCTGTCGCGCCTAATATCGTGCCAGTGACCCCGCGGATCCGTCTGCTGGAGCAAGGCAGAGATTTCAAAACAATGGCCGCCATCGTGGACGAATACTGTGCCCGGGAAGGAATCAATGCAGCGGACCCAACGATTCTATTTAAGAACGCGGCCGTACTGCCGGCCCCCGATTTTCTCATCGATGAACCTGTTGAACAACGTTTGCAACAAAAGAGAGCTGCTTTTCAGGAAATTTGCGCCACACACATACCCTCAAACATCTTAAGCGAACACGTATTTCAGCAGCTTCAGTCCCACGAAAGGTTTTGGCATGTCCGCAAGCAATTTACGAAGCACACGGCCATCGTATCTTACCTTTCGTATTTGCTCTCAATGGGTCACCAGGACCCAGGCAAAATTGCAGTATCCCTTAAGTCGGGAGTCACCATGCACACTGAGCTGCGCCCAACTTACAACGCGCGTGGATTGATTGAGAACGACGAGTCGGTTCCTTTCCGCTTGACTCGAAATATAGTACGATTTATTTCGACGGTTGGTGTGCAAGGCCCCTTGGCGAATGTGATGATGGCAGTCAGCAATGTTTTGAAGGAGAACGAAGGCTTCTTCGAAGATTTCTTGTTTCTGTTGTTCAAAGACGATCTCGCAGCGCAGTGGCCACTGATTGATGCATCGATGGAAGAGGGGGTGGACGTCGGTACCGACGCGCACGGCGAAGGGTTCGCGTTTAACACCCATGTTATCAAAAATGTGCACCGTGTGCTGAATCGGTTGGAGGAAACCACCCCCATATTAATGCCCTCGCCGCAAGACCGCTCTACTTGCATGGCCTCATCGCGCTCGATGCATGGGGTGCAGTGTATGAACACAAAGATACGCTCGCTTGTTGTGGATGCTATGGATGAGGCAAACTTGTGTGAAATGCCCGTGGCGTGGCAGCCGTGGGTATAACCGGAATAGACTTCAACTCTCTCTGCTGAAAAATATCTACAACTCATTTAAGTATGGCAAATGGTACGAGTAATAACATAAATAAATTATGATTCTTATGATACACGTACATGGGAATGTCGTACTTATGTTACACAAAAGTAGTATTGCACTGTATCGGCTTTTCTAAACAGCTTTGTACTGAGGGAAAAAAACACTAATTTTAACTATCATCTCACTTCAAAGGCTTCTTCATCACCCCGAAAGTCGGGTTCGCCACTTTATCGGCAGCGATTTTCATTCCATCTGCACCCTTTTGCTCATTAGCTCTAGCGAATTTTTCACGGTCGGCGTTTGGGCCAGAGATATCCTCGCCTGCGCGGCTCGGGGCCTTCGCGCCGCAAAAGAGCGTGCATCCGTCAACACACAGCTGCCTGTGTAGCGCGACCTCGTTGGTGCCTTGGGAGCACTTCTCCGCACAGTGCACAGCGCAAGGTGGAATGTGCCAATCACACGTAGGTTTTGGTTCTTTAACAGTGCACGTGCTCTCGCACTGCAGAGGGCCAAGCGCGGAGTAACTTCCTTTGATTGTTTGAATAACTTTGTAGCTCAATTCTTTGTTGGCGTTGGTCGGATTGTTGCTCCGGGGCGCCGTCTTCGGTGGCGGCGTAAACTTGACTTGGTTGTACGGCGTGGGCTCAGGTTGCAAGACACCACCCGCAGCCTTCGCAAATTTTTGCAAAAACTCAGTCGGGACCGTCTCCGAGTCGACCGTAACCTTCGCTTTCGACAAGGGCACCGCAGACGTCGGGGAAACGAAACATACGGCAACGGCCGCGGACAATAAAGCTAGTCTTTGCATCCTGCGTTTCCTACGAGTTCTAGTTTGTGCGCAGTGTGAGGACGTGCACGTGAAAACAACCGGGGCTGAACACCTTCACAATCAACAAAGCGCAGTGAGCACACGCAAACAAACAATGCGTCGGAGCCTGTGCATCGGGCCGGGCCGCGGCACGCAACGGAGGGCGACGGAGCCAGTCAGTCCAAACCGACGCAGTCATCGTGTTGTGCCGATCACGCAAGAACATTCATCACACACATTGTCCATCCTACGCCCAGGGCAGGGCCAGCGTACAGGGACATATCACCACATCCCAGGGGCCCCCCGTTCATGGCCTGGTTTGTTTTCCTCACTCGATTGCTTCCTTCTTTTTGAAGACCTTGCTGTGTCACTGGTATAGGTGTTGATAGCATAATTACTAGATATTAAACATACCATAATGTATATTAGTTTCGTTTTATAAGTATAACAATACCGTGTTTTGTACGTATAAGTACATTAATATCTATCAAAAGTACAGTTTTCCCGTGTTTGACTTGCAATTGAAGACACCGTTTGCTGCCACCGAGGACGGAGTCGAGGACGAGTCGAGGACGAGTCGAGGACGGAGGATGAGACTACTACAGTATGTGCATTTATGGATAGGCTATCTGTGCACGGTGATGCTGCGAGACATCACACCATCATGTGGAACGGAGGCATGCCCCCCCCCGTGTTCGTGCTTCTGTGCCCATTTATGTATTGTATGTGTATTATTACATAGGGTTTCATCCATCGAGGACGAATGGTTAGACTACTGTAATATGTAAATTCATGTATAGCATTTCTACGCACAGTGGTGCTGCAAGACATTGACACATGAAGGGGGACGGAGGAATGACCCACCCAGGTTTCGTAATCCTGCGCGTGCATTAGTACGATGTGTGTGTCTTGTAGATAGAGGTTCCGTCGGGCGTGGAACGTCTCCGTCCGAGGCTTCGTTGGTGCGTCGACGCGACCAAGGAGGTGCCGTGCGTGCGTGCGTGTGCCAGACCCGCCCCGTCCGTCCGTGCCGGGTGTCGTTCGCTTCCAACTGAACGTTCGTAGAATAGTCACTGGGAACAGTTGGTGTTTACTAGTTCGCACGATTCGATCGGCGTAACGTCTCCTTCCAAGTGTTGAGTCCAACATGGCCGAAGAACCTCGGGAAGTAAAGGTAGTCTTGTTAGGCGACACGGGCGTCGGAAAGTCCAGTCTCGTTTTGCGTTTCGTGACCAATAGTTTTAAAAGCTACTCAGAGTCGACCATCGGCGCAAGTTTCATGTCAAAGCTGATCACTGTTGATGGCAAGCCCATCAAATTCCAAATTTGGGACACGGCGGGGCAAGAAAAGTACCACAGCCTCGCACCCATGTACTACCGAGGAGCGGCGGCTGCGATCGTGGTGTACGACATCACCCGCAAGTCCTCGTTTCAAACCCTACAGAACTGGGTCAAGGAGCTCAAACAGTTAGGACCAGAAGATATCGTCATTGCGATCGCTGCAAACAAAAGTGATCTAGGCGACCAACGGGAAGTAGAGAGTGTTGCGGCGTCGGAGTACGCCTTGACTCTGGACCGTCGGGGCGCGCTATTTGTTGAAACCAGCGCCAAGGAAGACACGAATGTGTCGCAACTATTTGCGGATCTGTCCCGTCGTTTACCAGATGCGAAGAAACGGGGTAGTGTACGGAAAACGACATCGTTGAAAACTACACAAAAGAATGAATCCAAGTGTTGTTGAAAGAATCAGTGTCTACTGCGAATTTAACCTAGCATATGATAAGTTCTTATGTACAAGCTACCTTTAGGATGTATGATAATTTTAAAATTACATAAAAGTAAATTAATTAAAAATAACGTTATATACTTATCATATTATTACCTGCAGATAAAAAAGTTTTTACTGTATGATGATACTATGATAATCAGACAGATACAACAGCCACGTGTCTATCTACACCTTGGTGACGTCGAGATTCAATTGAGTATGACCTCGCTCGTTGTTTTCTTCCGCTAGGCGAGAGCTACTTACTCGTCGTCCTGTTCGTTTAGTCGAAAAGTACAGAGTCGTGCAGTCGACCGAGCAGTGCGCACGATCTCCAATCCGGTGTGGTGGTATTGTGCAATGCCTTTCGTGTGGTGGCCGACCGTCACAATAGTAATGTTGTCGGCTTCTAGTTGTTCGTACACTGCTCGTGCCATCCGCTCACTCACTGCGCTCGTCGCCTCATCCAATAACACCAGTTCCGGTCGCTCGAAAAACACGCGTGCAAGCGCAACTCGCTGCTGTTCACCGCGGCTTAATTCCATGGGCCAATCGTACGCCACGGCCCAGTCGTTAGCACAGCGCTCAACGACTCGACCCAAGTTCAACAGAGACATCACCAGTGCTTTGCGCTCAGCTGATAACGAACGTGCTTGACCGTGGGAAACACCGTACAAAACTAACTCTTGGAATGATCCAGCAAAAATGTAAGGCTCTTGGGGCACCACAAACACCGGCGTGACCATCGATTCCACACTTCCTCGAAGTGGAGGCCACAATTGCGCCATGGTTCGAACCAAAGAAGTCTTTCCAATCCCGCTTGGTCCGACGATCAAAACATTCTTCCCTTGTACAATATCGAGATCGATACTCTCCAAGAGCATTGGGCCAGAATGCCCCTGTGTGTCGTCGTCGTCCTCCTCGGCGTCGGGACTTACCCACGCGTTCGACATCTGCGCAGGGAGCGAGATGGCAACATTCTTCAAACTCATCAGAACTTTCGGCTCGGCGCTTGGTGGCCGCAATGAACGGGTTAACTCGACCTGTGTCGGCAATTTGAAATCAGGCATGGGGTGTTGTGCGGCGACCGGCGTCTTATTTTGCGCAAATGTGGCGAGCATAGGACGAACACGGCGGCTGTACCCCACGACTTGAGAGGCATAATTGCCCAAGTCGAAGAGACCCGTGAAGGCGCTGATCAAATAGAGCGTCGCAAACGTCCCTTTGCTCACGCGTTCGGCGATGGCCGACGCATCTGTCGAAGATGTGCTCGAGGACACGTAGAGCAAAAATCCACCCAATGCCCCATAGCTGACAATGGCTCCTAGGTAATCGAAGAGCTTAGAACAGGTGTACAGTGGCACGTGCAGTTTGATGATGTCCCGCCGGTTCGCCAAGACTCTATCGAAACGCTCCATCATGCGGTCTCGATCGTTGGACACTGCAGTGGACTTTTTAGATGACGAACATTCGTCATAGAACGCAACAGACTCAGCATGCGAACGAAACCAAAACAGATTAAACCTAAAATTCCCTTCGAGGTATTCTTGCTTGGTCACATAGGGCACCACGCGCCGCACACACACCCAGTTCACTAGCGAACCCAGCAGAAAAAAGACAAAACACGCGGTGGGGACAACCCAATCGAACATGACCATTAATTTTGCAGTGTAGTACACGATGATCCCCGGGGTAATGATCGCACCTGCTAAAAGTTCCGAGCATGCTACCGTCAAACGGTCAGTATCTTGTGACATGCGTTGGTCTGGGTTGTCCAAGGTGCACCGATAGTAAGCCCGGTGCGCGAAGTAATTCTTGCTTTGCTCCTTGACCAAAGTTTTTCGCCAGAGCAACGCGCACACCTCTTTCAAAACGAGTTGCCCCGCTTTCTGTATTCCCACGGCCGTGACTACAAGAAGTGCCCAACACAAGTTGGTCAAAAACAAAGATTTATCTGCAGATGTAATCGAGCGGTAGAACTCGCCGTTCGTCGTCATAATCAGTGCTGACGTGATTTCTGTGCCGATCGCGAAGCATAACAGAAGAACAATGGACACAGCCGTCCAATATTGCTTGGGGTCTAGGAACGGGCGAACAACTAACGTTCGCAAAACAAAAACGACCTCAGACCAATACGAAGTAGGCTGCGACCCGACTGTACGTTCGCTGTTTCGCCGTTTCACATGCACACCCAATGCATCCCCTTCAATATCGTCGGCAGGCGGGAGACGCACGTATGCGCTCCTACTCTCGTTCGCCGACCCGTATCCGTCCACCCTCCCGGCCCCCAAGTGCTGCTTATCTACCATACTGTAGAGCGTCCTCGACTTGCCGTCGTACACTTACAACGAAATCCAAATCGCAACTCCTTTCGAAAAAAGCACGTGCTTCCGTAAACGCTTACAGTCCCCACCCTCCCCTACATCCAGAAACGCCTCCTCCAGCCGCGTACAGCACACATGTGTTGTAGCAAGTTGTTGTGGTCGTTCGCTCGCATTCGCGGGGATCGATGACGCGATGACGCCACGCCACCGATCGACTACATGTTTCCACTCTTGCGTACTGTAGGATGGACAGTATGTACGCGAAGTCCCGATGGAACATATACTTCTTACTCGTATATGGTGACTACATACAGTATTGATCTATGCTGTGTGCCTACAAGTTGATAAAGGATGATTTGGACTCGTCTATTTGGTGTGGGTGCGGATACCAGAATATTCGACGATCTCTTGAGTGCCTTCGGGGTTCATTGTTTTAGAGAGGATCAATTCCTCAAGTAAATGCCCACGTTGCCAGGTGCCAATCGTTTCAGAACCACTTGCGGGGTCCACTAGGATGCCCTTCCCATGCGGTTGCCCACGCCTCCATTGGCCGATGTAGTACTGCCCGGTGTGCCAAATTTGCTTACCGCTCCCTGTTCGACGGCCCGACACAAACTCGCCCACGTATTGCGAGCCATCGGCCCACACGAAACTGCCCTTTCCATGCATCTTTGATGATGCACTCCAGCCACCAATGTACACGTCGCCGTTAGGCCAAATTCTTGTACCCTGGCCTTCTACAACACCCATGTTCCACTGTCCACTATACTCGCCTTTCTGCAACGAAGACATGTCTATTTTTCCAACGCCGTGGTAAAGACCATTGTGGAAGGCACCGTTGTACACGACACCATTCGCAAAGACCAGCTTGCCTTGGCCATGGAATCGCCCCTCTTGGAAAGCCCCCTCATAGACCGTCGTTTTATTTCCATCAGTCTCTACCCAAGACATTCGCCCTGAACCGATGATACTGTCGTTATAAAACTCGCCTGTATACACTTTCCGGTCTGGTGTGGGCCACTCCAAGGTTCCCCGCCCATGCATACGGTTGTCCTTTAACTGACCGTTGTATTTGAACACTTCACCGTCAACTTCGAACACGCGGATACCGGGCCCGCTGCATCCAGCTTCACCAAAACAGCCTTTTAACGTTGCCATACCCGGTCCGGAACGTTCCCCAGGCCCACGAGGAATGCCTCGGGACCATTCGCCCTGAAAGGAGGTCCCGTCCTTGTAGTGTGCAGTACCGCTCCCCTCAGGAAACCACTCCTTCAATTCCCCTTCGTACATGGACCCATTCGGTAGGATCATTTGCCCCGAGACGCACTCCTCTCGGACAAACTGTCCCTTGTACACAACATCCTCTTTAGTTTCTAACCGGCCCCGGCCTTGGCGTGTGCCGTCGCGAAATTCTCCATGGTAACGTTTCCAATGCGGGTGTGCATCGTCCCAAAGGCACTCACCTTCACCATGCATGACGCCATCCACCCAGTCCCCTTTGTACGTAAACCCATCGGCGCGCCGCAACACCCCCCGTCCGCTTCGAACGCCATCACGCCACCGACCATTGTATATATCCCCGGATGCCCAGCACCGTCGCCCTTTCCCATGGAATATGCCATTTCTAAACTCACCGGTGTAAACGTCACCGTCGACCGATATCAACTCCCCGCGTCCATGGAACAAGCCGCGGGCCCAGGTTCCCTTGTATGTTTTGCCATTCGCCCACGTTTTCACACCGACGCCAGACATCTCTCCATCCTCGAACGTCCCCACATATTTGGAGCCATCAGCTTTGAAAATATAGGTCCCCCTCCCGTGCATTCTATCGTTTCTCCATTCCCCTTCGTATGAGTTGCCATTCGCGAAAACACGCATCTCTACCCTGGGTTCATTGACTGCAACGGTCTTCTTCGTGGCACTCGCTTTCGTGGCCGTCGTCGAATGCTTCGGTTCCTTTCGTGCGGCCACGCGTTTCGGATTCGTCTCTTCGCTCGTAACACTGGCCTCGACCGGCTTCGCACTAGCCGGGCGTTGTCGACCGTTGGCAGATGCTTTATTTTCTTTCTTATCCCGGTCGATATCGACAGCTTTCTTTTTTGGTTTCTCTGCACTGCGCTGGCCGGTTGTCCTCTTCCGAGGCGGAGGTGGTTCCTTAATGGGCTGCGGCGTCGGGGGGTTGGCTGTCAGCCGGTCTTGCCCCACTCCATCGCCAAGCGAAGCTAAGTAAAACTCCCCTGCCCCGGTGACTCTTCTACCGGTAATCAAACGGTTCACGGTTAGCCCCACAGTGTCCCTTCTGACCGCCCCGAAGGCTGCCGTCGCGCGTTTCCTATTCGC
>Ga0099797_101118_pt1 | contig 15016 bp, 13 predicted proteins | sample Uncmet_Sort48C_1_FD_89871 | JGI IMG/M metagenome (GOLD analysis project Ga0099797, IMG submission 89871) | Marine eukaryotic communities from CALCOFI LINE 67, Pacific Ocean - C012_Sort48C_1 | ecosystem: Environmental > Aquatic > Marine > Oceanic | place: Pacific Ocean: Monterey Bay | collected... | reverse complement strand
AACCGGTGCACGACTCTGAAAAAACCCTCACAGCATTTTAATTGAAACTAATTTATATATATTTTTATATATACATATATTTGTATGTAAATACAAGCTGAGACAATCTATAGCTGGGACATTGTATATGTACAGGCGGTGGCCCTGGAGCGGAGTAAATCAAGGTGGCATTTTCCTGCTCACCCTCTGATAGGTAGCTTGCTGATTCAAACAGTACAATCATATATATATATATATGTATTATCTATTTATTTCTCCATGGTACACACAGATCTATCTCGGGTGATGGCGCACCAATAAGGCCTGATGTCTACACATGCAGCGCGCACGAATTATGTTATTGTGTTATCATGTTATCATGAACATAAGAGACTTATGCCACACCTGTATTCCGAGCTAATGTCTCCTAGGGACACATCACACTGTATTGAGACAGAATCAGAGTTATCAGAAGGCCAGGAGGGCTCCGATGGTTCTAATTCTTCTTGAGCCAGCTTCAACTGCTTAGCTTGAAGCATGTCTGACTGGGACTGGAAGGTTTTGATAAAAACCTTTTGAGACAGCTTTATTTTGTTGTACGGCCATGCCGGAAACCCTCTGGATGGTTTTCCTGCATCGTACCTATTTATATTGTCAAGACCATATTGATTAAGGTCTTGCCTTGCAGGTATACAGGGTCTGTTAAGGTTGATAGCCTTGTTGACACCTGTGGACCCACACTGTTTGCATAGCAACACACCTCCGTACAGCACTACTTGTTGAGGTGTGTGTGTGCATGTTACCGGTTGCATATGACATATACTTCTCCTCAGTGAGGCAAGATGAGCCTATAAAGTCAAATATATGATTTGCCTTTATTGGGACCGACACATGACACTTGAGGCAATGGACTCTACGACCTTCAATGAGAAGTGAGTGTTTGGATTGACAAACAGCTTCTTCTACTTTTTGAAGATGAGTTGGTTGCTCTCTCACCTTTTGTATTGTACTCCCTCTGGGGATACAACTTTATTGCATGTATGATTCTGCTTTGAATCGACATGAAGTTTGCATACCTATCTAGCACCGGCCTAGCTTTGTCTTCCGGAATTGCATGAACTGCCGCTCCATTGTTAGCACATTTATCTGCAGCATTATTGCCTTGCACATGCCACTCTTGCATCCATGACGGAGCTTTCTTCTTTTTAGCTGGTTGAGTTTCTGTATGACAAGGCATCCAGTACACTCTTACCAACAGATTTTTTATGCTTATGCTCTGAGAAAACTGGCACCAAAGATCTGCATTGGATGCGAATTTGGCTCTGTCAGGACCTTTATTGAATGTATTTGCAGTTATTAGCCTATCTGGGAAGAAGTCAATAACTCCATTTACCTCTACATGCAGCACTGCTAGAAGGACCGCAACCAGTTCTGCCCTAGGGACTGTCTGTTGCTGTCCTGGTAATGCCTACCAGAAGTTACACTTTTTTTTTATCTGGGCTTGTGTAGGGTAGGCCTACTCCTACTCTTCTGAGAGTAGGGTATTTAGAGTATGCCCCACCAGATCCGTCTCCAAAGTAGTAGCCTGATGGCCACGGTTCTGGGACGAGTGATGGGTTTAGTGTGTTCACTGTGTTATCTATGTCTTGAGTAGGGGCTTGTGGTGCCGGGTCAGTGGAGGATCTACCTGTACTAGACCCTCCGGCTGGTATGGTTGCAAGCCCTCTAACCATTTTGGCAAGAAATGAGATAGCACAAGTCTTCCTTCTGGCACGAAGCAGTCGAATTCGGACAAGTCTCTTACTCTTTCTTTAACTTCTTAAGTTTTTGGCTGAGGTTCTGGCACTGCCTTTACCTCTGTTATTATAGGGTCAATTACTTCTGTGAACAACACATCTTCTTCGAGTGGTGTGAAGCCACTAGATGAAAAGATATGATGCTCACATAGTAATGCTCTGTGATAAAGTGCAACATCATCCTGGTCTAACTCATCTATGAGATGATTAGAGTTCTTTACATAAGGACTCATATATATATATATGTCATTATATATATATATATATATATATATACCCATATATTTCGGACATTGTGTATGTACAGGCGGTGGCACTGGAGCGCAATGAATCAAATGGGTAGCTTGATGACTCCACGAAAATGAGTTGCTGAGATCAATGCCAACATAAGACGGATTTGACTCCTTGAAGCCCAATCTGGGACCGCCACAAAAGTAAATGCTCAAATGGCCTATAGAATTGTTGCGGCCATTATTGTTGTTCCATAGGGGCGAATTAACTGTTCCATGGGGCCCATGGGGGTCATGGGGCCGTTTGGACCAGGCGGACAGATGGCGGGAGGACGGCGGCGGACGGGCGGAACACTAATCGGAACAATAATATTAGCCAGTGGATCATCCAATTTGTGGAAACTCAATGCATGTGAGCGCTAACTAACAAAACCATACGACGGACAAAACCCATTCATGGGACAGATGCTAAAATGTCGAACTGGGCAAATCACACAACATGAGCGTCAATGGAAAATAGCAAATGTCAAAAAATGCTCTGAAATTGAAAGAACGACTATAGTGGGACGTGCTCGATGTGCAGTGAACTTACTGGGCCCTGTGAGGGTCCACAAACTGCAAAATGCTGGCTCGGTCGAGTCCACCATGATATAATCAAAATCCTGGGACTGCTCGGGTAAGCAACATAAAGTTTAAACCTTTTTTCCTCCGGCCTTTTGGCCGATTCCTGGTCCGGGATGTCTTCCATTGGGTTCGGCTCGTGGAGTCGTTGAATTTTCCGGTGTGTTTGCGTCTGTAGCATCCTTATAGGTCAGTGTCGTGCACGAGCGCATATTTTGGAACCCTGCAAATAAAAGTTTTAGAGTATGCCCGAGCAATGGCGGGAGTTGACACACACGTGACAAGCTGAGTGGTTGTCTATGGAACCCTTTAAGGGAAAATAGGGGTGAGATTTAAGGTATATTTTCTCGGATCGGGTATGTCACACATGACTTTGAATCCGGGATTTGGTACGTTAGATTACACTAAATTACGTTTAATCTAGGATTCGATACGTTAAATTACGACAGATCTTTGATTTTATACACAGAATTACCTTATTTTGCTCGTTAAGTCTTGGATTTGCTACGCTAAATGACGCTCTCGGATCTGATACGCAAACTTACCTTCAAGCTGTACTCAAACGATTGAGAAGGGTTTCATAATAATCCATCTCAAACAAGTGTCAAGTGACTGGAGTTGCACAAATAACGACCTCCAACCTCAAGCTGTCATGATTCAAACTCATGTCCTCTCTTGTTGATGCAATCCGGGCACAAATGGGCTATGCAAATCCGCACTGGAACGCTCGCTTGCGTGTATGCCTGCAAACAGGTGCACACACACACGCACGGGACGCACACACAGACACACTTGTAAATCAGTTATTATATGGAATCTCATGAGGGCCGATTTTTGTCAAATATGTGTCGGAACTTCGTCGAATTTTCGTCGAAACTTTGTCGTCGTGTCGAATATTGTTGATACAATTCACGAATATGTGTCGAATGTTGATCGACTATTTTATATATTTGGGGAATATTTGTCGGATCTTCATCGAATCTGATGAATATTTGTCAAACCGAACCATCATATATATATATATATAGATATATTTGTTTTTAAGCTCCTGTATGCATGGGGAATTGCTGGAATGGTACTTATGACTAGCTTGGGAACGAAATGCGTCCAGAATCAAGAACTCCCGCAATTAGGAAATGACTTACCCACCGAATTTCGACACACAAGTGCCACCAAATTGCAAACACATACAATGCAACAGACTAAACAACTTTTCAATAAATTTATTGAAAAGAAGCTGAATGCAACAAACTAAACAACTTTCAATAATTTTATTGAAAAGATGTTTAGTCCTTTCAATATTTTTATTGAACAAGTTTTGAGGTTGTTGCATTAATGTGCAACCAAATTGCAAATAACTACATACAATGCATTCGGACATGCTCGTGCTCTGGGGTCTGGGGTTCGGGGGTCTGGAATGCACAAGCAAAAACAACTTTGAAAGAACACCCACGAGACTCTCTATAGCGCAGCGCACCATGTCGAAGGAAAACGACCTTCGGCATTCTGCAGCACTTCTGGAAAACCGAAACCGCAACCTGCGGCCGGTGGGGACGAGTCCGCCTGTGGCAAAGACAGCACATAGCAAACCAAGCAAACCGAGATTCACAAGACTTGCAAACAAAAACGGCATATTGTACGAAGGCAACAATAGGGTCGTACGTATATCATATGCAGTTACACGCTCTTGATTGAAGTTCTCTGAAAATCATGGAGTTATTAGGTTTCCAGCTTATTTTATAGATTTCTTTGATGTTCATACAGTTTCTCCGAATTTTGGCATTTCAAGAAAACCTGTGATGATATTTGATGTGTGTTCGTAGGAAATCTGTGATTTTCTGTAACTTTCCAGAGGTAGGCCACCGAGATTCACCAGGCTGGTAAACAAGAGCGGTGCGTGTGAACGAAGCAGCAATAGGTGAAACTACCCAGCCTTATGCGTTCCTTATGATATATGAACCCATCCTGTGCGAGACTGTCTTTTGAAAGACTGTCATTTGACATTTCAAAAGACAATAGTCCTGCGCATTCTGGACCAATAATCCTGCTTTGGGACGCAATTCTTTACAGCATGCTGAGCTCAAAGCAAGTGGTCCCCCACCCCAGTAAGCATAATTTGCATAACTATGACGATTTGGGTCCAGAATCGACGGTGTGAGCTGAAACTTGGTCCAAATCAATCCGTATCGGTGCAAATAACCTCAAAATTGCATTCCCGAGGCCTGGGGACCGACCCAGGGACCGGAAAATAACAATTAGGGGTCCGGGACCGCATAAATCAAAAGGCAGTCTTTTAAAAGACGGTCCCGAGCAGGTTGGGATAAAGGGAAACTGCAAAATTTCATGTGTTTCTGTAGGCCTCAAGCCACACAAGGGCCTACCAACAAAACGCCCATATTGGAAGGTAGTTAACGGGGTTTAATACTAATGGGGTTTGATTAGAATGGGGATTAAACCCCATTTAGATTAAACCCCATTAATAGAGAATATATAAGGAATATGAGAAGGAATATATTCTAATTTTATTGACACCACAGAGAGAGAGCGGCCAAAGCCGATAAAATAAGCCGAGGCCAAAACAACAAAAAACAATAGGTGGCCACATAATGAGGGGCGGCCGCTTCTGACAACATGGTGGTGTGCGCCTTCGGTGCCCGCCACCATGTGGTGATTCATTATAGATAGGATATTGGTGGTGGTGGTGGGGGGGGGGATTCACTTGCACTCGCTTGCACTTTCTATCTCTCTTTTTTTTTTTCTCTCTCTCTCTCTCTCCCCTCTCGTCTCTCTCACTCTCTCTCTCTATCTCTCTATCTCTTCCTCTCTCTCTCTCTCTCTCTCTCTTTGTCTCTCTCTCTCTCTCTCTCTCTGTGATTCACCTGAGGTTCTTGGCTTCATTGGGATTGACTTGGACTCACTGCCACCGCATAAGGGAGAAGGGAAACATCGCCTCTCAAAGGAAAAGGCAAAACACACTGGGACCAAATGGAAAAGGGAAAGGGCTATCCTGAGTGGGACCAAATGGAAAAGGGAAAGGGCTATCCTGAGAAAAAAATGGACTCACCCCCCCCCCACCCCAACCTCCGATATATATATATATATATATATATATATATATTAGTTATTTAAATGCTGATTTGTTTGAGCCTCGTAAACTCACCCACCATGAATAAACATACAATGTCATAGGTTTCATTATTCCATGCCTGTGTTGAACCTTCAGATCGTGATGTGAGTGAAAACTGGAGTCACCGATTGAATTATTCAAAACATGTCGAAACACATTGGCAAGTAATGGCGACTGCTGGTCGTATGGCTGTCGGAACTACTTTTGTTTTTTCTTGTTTCAACTTGTTTCCAATTCGATTCAAACTAAATTTCAAACCCTAAACATGTGTCAAGCCATTGAATGAGCCGGGATGTGGAGTAGGATGTTTAGGGTGCTGAGGGCTTAACATCCTAGTCCCAGACCCATCATCCTAACGAGTGGGAGATGTCCCCAATATGCAACAAAAAAAGGACATGTTAAATTGGGACCCCAAAGATATACACCACCACCGGGTTGTGGCCTAGAAAATATAGGGAAATGGCTGGCGTGGACGATTAGGTGGTGTATATGCAAACTGCTGTAAAATACAACACTTTCTATATACCCCATCAAATCGTCCACACCAGCCATTTCCCTATTTTTTCTAAGTCCAAACCCGGTGGTGGTGTATATATTTGGGGTCCCAATTAAAAAACAACACCTCCGATGCGCGCCGTGCCCCGGCGGGGCGCAGGCGAGGGCCGCGCTTTTCTTTGAAATATTTGGACCTATTCGACCCAACATCCCGCTCTGTAGGATGTTGGGCCTCGGAGTAGGATGTTGAGCCCTCAGCATCCTAAACATCCTGCAGAACACCCCAACTCATGCAATGGCCTTCCTATTGACCTTAATGTGCCCACTTCCGTTGCACTGAAAGTGCAGCGCCTGTGGCAACGCTGCCGCAGAGAGAAGGAAGGTGGCGGCCGACAAAACAAAAAAAAAAGGGGAGCTGAAGCCAGCGGCCAGCGGCCAGCAGCGCGGTGATGAAGTTGCACTCGAATAGATACTCAAATATATAATTGTTCGGGCCATTACAGTCGCTCTATGTACCATGTCGGGCCCATGGGGCCGAATTAATTGTTTCATGGGTCCCCATGGGGGCCATGGGGCCATTTGGCCTATAGGGCGGTCGGCGGGCGGGCGGGCGGACGGGTGCACGGGCGGAACACTGGAACATTGAACGAAGAAATAATATTGGCCAACGCATATTGGCCAACGCAATAACACGTACCTTTGACATTATATATATATATATATATGTATCAACACACACACATACATGTATAAGATCTCATATACAAATATACATAAATATATTTTTTGTTTGTTCTATCTACCTCTATCTCTCTCTCTATATATATATGTATATATATACATATATATATATACAAATATCAATTAATAGCTATGCACAACTAGGTGCCATCTCGATGTCTCAGCAACATATAAGTTCGTTGAGCATTCACTTTAGGAACAATTTATACTAATATATGTACATTTTTTGCACTCCCACAGACTGCGGATCGCTTCTTCGCAGACCAAAAAGAAAAAAGGGGAAACAGATGACCAAGGCAACTGCGGAAGGCCGGATAAGCCGTAGCCAACCAGAAGTTCGGTATAATTAAGCCAACCTTGCAAATGCATTGTATTGTAATTGCAATATAAATACATATACATAGAATGAGCAGTGGCAATTATACCAAGCCGAGCTGTTCGCAGAGCTCCTGCTCCAGCTCCTCCTCAAAATCAGCCCCAAGTTCCCCAATACAAGGACCAGCAGCTTCTAGGTCCTCTTGGGTGGGCTTAAGCTCGGGAAAGTTGGGTTCAGGCAATGCGAGCTCCTCCCCGGTTAACGGGTGGAGCCCTGCATGCAACCACCTCCTAGCATGAGTCAAGTGTAATGTGTTAGCTCTGCCGGGGCATGGCTTCGACAGGAGGCCAAGGCGCCCAAAACTGTATGCTCCACACACTGCACAAAAATGCACCGCTCCTGTGGTCCATATCCGGTGCCCTAATTCGAGTACATTCTGCCTACACTTAGTGGCAGCCCTGCCATCGCTAGAACTGGCTAAGCACAGGATGCAACGAAATCCACCCCTAGACAAAGCCCTGAAGCTGTGCTTGCCACTTTGGCTTGCACTTGCATCAGGAACCGCCCGAGGCCCTGGAGGTATTCTCTCAAAGTCTTCTCGGGGAAACTTGTCTACATGCTCGCAAAAGACCCTAGCCAAGAATTTCGCATTTTCGACAACTAGCTGCTTCTGGCTCTTAAGCTTGTCGTACCACAGTTTATTGGCGAAATGCTTGGCAGCTGCCTCTTTGCAAAGCACATCAGCCCGGCAATTGGCTAATATTTTTAGGCTATCATACATATTAAGCGATGTTTTGATAGACCTATGTGCCTTAACCTTAAACACCCTTATGGACTGAATGCCTAGGTCAAGGGCCTTGTCGAAGTTCTGTTGCCACAAGTTGCAATAAATGGCCCAACTCGAGCAACAAGCTTGCTGACCTTTTCGCCAGCCATTGACAACAAACGAACTGTCGCTATAGTAAGTATACTCGTTGTCATATGAAAATGCATTACTTAGGTACTGATACAGGGCAAAGAGCTCGGCATAGTTGACCTCCTGCAAGGGGCCCACACAAAGGCCACTGACCTCGGCCGTTATAACAATCTGGCCACCCAAAAACTGGCTAGAGACAACCGCCCATCCACAACGAAGTGTGTCCCGAGAGGCCCCATGGATCCCGGAGCCGTCCCCAAAACCAAAACCTACAAACTGGGATGCCAACCTAGGGTTCCATGTGACCCTTGGCGCTAGCGAGGGCGGGGGCATCTCTAAAAAGGAGCTCGGGGCAAGTGCATCAGCCCACAACTGCAACTGTGGCTGCTGCCTCCTAGCCTCCCCTAGTGCCTTCGAGAGCCCATAAGTTTCCCGAAAGACCCTAGTAACCGGGCACTCATAGGCCCTATGGGCTATGGTATCTATATCCCCACATATACATAACCCATCAGTACTATAACCCATATCTTTGAGCCGCTGCCTAGTCCAAACTCCATGGCTCGCTAGAGTTCGAAGCAAGGCCTTCTCTTTCGGCCCCCAACGGGGCGAATCTTTGGCCCCAAGCAAGCTCTGCAATGGCTCCAGCCAAGGCTCTGCCCCAAGCTGGCCATACTGGCTAGATTGCTCAAACAAAAACTTCTGAATCCCTCAATGCAGGAATTTCTCGATAGACTTGGGTGCCAACTCATCTATGTTGTATTCGTTGCCTTGGCTCTCCTTAGGTACATTAAGTTTAGAGAAGGACCACCCAATCCTACCTAAAGCTTGCACTGCTGCATGTAGAGGGCCTGTAGGAGCACCCCCTTTGAGGCCCTTATCGGCCTGCTGCAAAACAGAAGACATAGAGCGAAAAAGCAACGAGCGAGGGAGAACGCTATCTCTCAAACAAGCCAGGTACATAACCACTGGCCCAGCGATTGCCCCAAGGGCCGGGTCAGCACCTTTTGCACTGAGTGCCAAATCCATTGTGCACGAGCGAGCCTGTGCATTTTTGCACTGGGCCTTGTGTATTAAGGCCCTAAATCTGGCCAAATTGTGTGGCGATACACCATATATATTGGCTGCATACATGTAAGCTGGAACTATCCCAGTTCTAACTACTTTTGCCACATCTTTGCCAGACCTTGCCAGCCACTTAAGTCTGGCAACTCTGGCTTTGACCTTGGAAAACCTTTGATTGCGAATAACCGGCCTACACCGGCCACCAGCAGCAAAGTCAGAGCCGAGATTTCGAGCTTGGGCTTTGAATGCATGCCTCAACCTCTTGGTGTGCCAATATATGTACATCTGACTATATACATATATATATATATTGATATCTCATATTCGCTGCAAAGACACTGCAATTTTTTTTGTGGGCCCGCGCTCAAAAATCCGCTGCACGAGCGCTGCAAGTATGCACAATCGCTTCCAAACCGCTGCAGCGACGCCGCAAATCCGCACAAGTGCCACAAAGCGGCTGTACAAGCACCGCAACTCCATTGCAAATACGCTCACACCGGCACATCTCTGCTGCACAAGCTCTCGAAAATTTCGGAGGTTTCCGGCTGTTCGGGGGGCCCGCGCTCCAAACTCGCAAAGTGCTCGCAAAGTGCTAGCAATCCGCAGCCTTCAGTTAATAAACCGCCGAGTTCATAAAGTAAGGCGCCTTTTCCTAGTGTTTGGGGGCTGGCGCCCCCAAAACCCCTGCTTTCAAGCGGGGGGATTCGCCCCCCTCAGACCCCCCCAATTGCGGCCTTAGGGCCGCGATCAAGTCGGCGAGATTTGCCGCTTAGGCGGCAAATTTCACCTGCATTTAACCCCCGAGTTAATAATGTATGCTTCCAAGCAAGCGGGAGATCAAAGCAAATCCTTTCTAAAACCATGACAGGCCGAATCAATAAAGAAGTAGCTGATCGTATTGATAAAAGCGCCGGTTCATCGCAAAAACTGTCATTTACTATGCAAGAGCCGACGTAATTCGCAAACACCGCTACTTACTATGCTTGAATGAAACAACCCCACTTATAACATAATGGCTCGAAAACACTGAGACTTATTGCACAATGCCTCGAATACCCTCCTATTTGTCCAAACCCGCTGTGCGACTTCTGCGTACTTTGAACCGCTTGCGCAACAATGACATATGTCTAGTTAAACATGCAAATCACTCGTTTGGGGCCTCCACTCGATGTGTGTGTATGGGTACGCCGTGAACACCAACTTCATCAAGATGTATACAGATAGACAAATCAGAGTTTTTTTGTGTATCGTGTTGAGGTTAAAACAGGCCTACATAATCTCAGGCAATCTCAAAACGAAACTTACTTAGATACATGTCTATCAAAGAGAATCCTGGATACCCAGATGTTACGTAGCTACTCACGGAGTCAGAGCGTCACCCGGAGAAGGCCCATTAACGAACAATTAACGGATTATTAACGGACGATAACAGACATCAATGACAAGAACGGACAATTAACGTACGACTGCCAGGGCGGCGGTGGGGCTAGAACAAAAATGAAAATGAAATTTGACGCATAAGCGGCTAATTTTGCATACGAACAGTCTATAAAACAAAGGACGGCTAAGACCAAATTCATGGTAATTTGCTACTCAACAGAATTATTAGTATCTAGTGCGATGGGTATTGCTGCTGTGAGACATTTGGTAAGTCTGCAGACAAACTAACAACCAACCGCCGGGCGGCAAAGTCAACAACGCAAGTGAAAGCCTCCCAACAAAAATCAAGGAGCTGCAATGCACCACATCAACAAGCCACCAATCAAAGCAACCAAACGCCGGGCGGCAAAGCCAACAATGCCAGTGAAAGTCTCCCAACAAACAATCAAGGAGCTACCACATAGACAAGCCATCAAACAAAGCAACCGATCAACGACCAATAAAGCAAGAAAGCATGACCATGGGGCAATACATAGACGAATTCAACGTAGTTGCGAGAGGGTGCAGTTCCAAGCACTCGTCACCCAACCAAACCCCCAGCACCCGCCACCCCATTGCCTAGAATCTGCGTCCTCCATGAACATATATATATATATATATATATTGGAAAAACATCTCTCTCTATATATATATATATATATATATATATATATGTGTGAGTGTCCGAAACAGACCGGCGGATCCTAAGTAATCCGGCCGACCAAATATCAAACCGTAAACCTTCATTGGCCCATGGGGGGCCCATAGGGACCCATGGGGCCCATGGGGCCCATGCAGCGCATGGGGCACATGGGGCCCGAGGGGCCCAAGGCGCCCATGGGGCCCATTGGGCCCACGGGCCCCATGGGCCCATGGGGCCCATGGGGCCCATGGGGCCAATGAGGCCCATGGGGCACATGGGGCCCGAGGGCCCCATGGGCCCTTAGGGCCCGAGCCGGCGGCGCGGCGGCGGCCGGCCGGCTCTACAACTCAATTTGGTGCCCTACGTGGTCGTATTTTTTTAAACAAGATACAACACATTTGTTTCGGACGCCCACATATATAAACTATATATATATATATGTGTGTCTGTGTATGGTCCCTATGTATTATAAGAACGGCTTTTCCCCTTTACCCCCACGGGATGCGTAATCAACACAAAACACAATATAGGCTTAATTAAGCATGACTGAATCAAGATATGCGACATAAAAAAAAACATCTAATATTTTATAAGAGCATCTGATAGTGTCCAAGGAGGTACAAGGCAATCGAAAACACTCGAACAATTCCAACAACTTTCCAATAAATCACATCACATTCAAAAATGGTAGGAAACTCAACGAACACGAAAGGACATCCGATGGCTTGCAAGAAACTTCGACATTTGGTAAGCACTAACAAGACAATCATGATATACCAAAGGCAAAGGACCTTATCACTGCATAAATCAGATAGAGTGTACCCCACGAGAAGCAGACTCATAAACCCACGCAAGACAGAGGCGATTAATTACCCACAACAACTGACAAAACCCATGAATAGAGCAACACCCACGAGACATCCAATGCTTGCAAAGAAACTAAAAGGAACTTCAACGAACCAACCGCAATTTCACATACTGTACACCATTTAATAGGCGCCTCTTACTGCCTAAATGCGATAGCGAACTATCCATGAGCAACAGACCCATAAACCAATGATAACCAGAAATCAAACAGGACCCATGACAGCTTAACGAACCAACCAAGGCTCGGGAGGCCCAGGCCCGGACCCTAAAATTGGCGCGGGGCTGGAGCCGGGCCTTGGGCCGCGCCAATTTTGGGGTCCCGGCCCGGGCCTGGGGCCCCAGCTTCTCTAATTGGCATTTGGCCTTGCTAGTTTTGTTCCTTTATGACAACTTGTTGCTTTTCAGCATTTGGCCTGCACTCGGTTTCAATTACCAAATTTCGTGAGTGGCATATGTAACAGATTTTGAATTAATTGGGCTTCCAAGGCCAAGCAAGGACTAACGAACCAATGAATAATGCATAACCAATGAGTTTAGGGTTTAGGGTTTAGGGGGCAATGAATAATGCATAACCAATGAGAAGCCCAAAGTATACTGCACCACTCATGCACTTTTTACTCGCCGCTGCTAGTCTCCAGCCCCGCCAGAAGCCGTTGTTGAGTAGTTTTCCTGGCCCTCACATGCACACAGATCATTGTATTCAAAAACAGTCTACTCCATTGGCCCATATAATTGTTCCGGTCATTATTGTTGTTCCATGGGCCCTGTTGGGCCCATGGGCCCCATCAGTATCAGTATCAGATGGATAGCCCCGACTGGCGGGGAAGGCTGTGGGCACAGCAACAACGAGGGCATAGACCCAGCCCCAGATCCAAAGCAGTCAACTGGGACGTGACCAGAAGACTAATATTGGACCTGGGGACCAATAGCACCTCTGGATAAACAGCAGACATAGTATTACAGCCAGGGGTTGAACATTGCACCCACAAGGGACATAGTATTCAGCCAATGCGTTGTCATTGTTTTTTTTACATTTTACAAGTGACATAGTATCACAAACAGGGCCACAAACGTTCAAAATAGAATGGACATCGAGGCTCCACCCGTGGTCATTAAAAACATACGTGGCCATACATAGCAGACATGCGGAGAAGAGAAGACACCGGCATCTGTGAGCAATACAGAGGCAAACCATAGGCAAAAGAGTACTATAGAGTTCAAACATATCCAACATAGTTACCCAACAGCCCAGTCCCTAAAAATGTGGGTTCAAACCGAGTGTGCGAGCCAGAGAAATCCACAAGGGGCACCTGTTGGGTCAAGAGAGACCTACTAGGAAGCAGCACAGCAGGCTGGGGCATCTGCTCTTTCCAGGCGTAAGTATGGGACTATACAACTGACATAACTGATGCATTGATAACACCTGAAGCATCATCCATGTATGAACTCTGAGCAGCCCAGTGCCTACAAACTGGATATTCCATTAGGTCACCATGTTACGAAACAGAAGCGAATCTCTCCGCATGACATCAAAAACTACATGTATGCTACGCAGTGATCATTTCAAGTGCATTTAAACCATTTGACATAGAAACACGGTCCACAGTCCTCTGGAAATCATAACTGCGAAAGTTGCTCTGAACTCATATACATAAAATACAAATGGATGACGAGAACCGCACATACAAATCGACATCCACACATCAGGGAACATGCAGGCAAGCAACTTAATCATTTCCTTACCTTCAATGTAAATGAGAGCATCCATATATCAATTCACCTGGTCATCGATATGCAAGCACACATAGCTCAAACTGCATGTTTGCAACATGAGGAACATTGAAATCATGAGGCTGGGCAACATCGCCAGCCAATGAGACATAGGGGAATGACAGCTATATCGCAAGACATCGTACACACGCTTCCCCGGGGACGCTCGGACAAGGATACTGGATGGGAATTTCCAGTCCCGAGAGCGAACAGGCCGACTGGGCCCAAGAGAGCAGCAAGCGGCGTCGCACAAGGTTTCTACAAACATCCTGACCACAACATAGGTTGAACATGAAGTACATGATCACAGCCAGCTGCAACACCCAAGGGCAGAGTAAGAGAACCCATCGACCCAACGCCCCACTGCAAATCAGCACGACTTGATCGATAAACTCACATCCTCCAACACCCTGAGTGTCGCACTGATCTGCTTTGGTTCACCATGAGATACATTAAGATCAAGCGGCTGAGCAACATCACCAGCCGATGAAACATAGGAGGATGACAGCTCCATCGCAAGACATCGTAAGCACACATCCCCGGGAACATTCGGATTTGAAATATGAGACACATATCATGCGGCTGAGCAACATCACCAGCCGATGAAACATAGGAGAATGTTTGCCACATGAGGAACATGGAAATCATGCGGCTGAGCAACATCACCAGCCGATGAAACATAGGAGAATGTTTGCAACATGAGGAACATGGAAATCATCCGGCTGAGCAACATCACCAGCCGATGAAACATAGGAGAATGTTTGCAACATGAGGAACATGGAAATCGTGCGGCTCAGCAACATCACCAGCCGATGAAACATAGGAGAATGTTTGCAACATGTGGAACATGGAAATCATGCGGCTGAGCAACATCACCAGCCGATGAAACATAGGAGAATGTTTGCAACATGAGGAACATGGAAATCATGCGGCTGAACAACATCGCCAGCCGATGAAACATAGGAGATTTTTGCAACATGAGGAACATGGAAATCATGCGGCTGAGCAACATCACCAGCCGATGAAACATAGGA
>Ga0099797_101117_pt1 | contig 15022 bp, 15 predicted proteins | sample Uncmet_Sort48C_1_FD_89871 | JGI IMG/M metagenome (GOLD analysis project Ga0099797, IMG submission 89871) | Marine eukaryotic communities from CALCOFI LINE 67, Pacific Ocean - C012_Sort48C_1 | ecosystem: Environmental > Aquatic > Marine > Oceanic | place: Pacific Ocean: Monterey Bay | collected... | reverse complement strand
CCCCACACTCCAGTGCCAAACGAACGTGCCCCCAGTCCCCAACAGCAAGTCGGACCCCAAGACCCGAAGCACAAACACACGTTTTATGCTCACGCCAATACGCCAACGCACACAACATACAACCTTGCGAGATTTCCACAACCGCATCGAGTCAAATCGAACTATCAGCGATCACTGCACGAGCTCCTACAAGGCGCTGTTGTCGAAATGTCGATGTACAGGGAACCAGACGACCAGCCACATGCGAATGGAATCGCGCGGTGCATTCGCTCGTAATGGAACACTCCTGTTCCTCCATGGGTGACTGTGATCGTACCACACATCTCTGCCCTGACTCCAGGATTCAGTCGCTCGCCACAAGCGATCCCAGTCTGCGTCCAGGTCGGGCCCGAGCACATACCCGCTCTGGTGCCATATGTCCACGAACACCTGCCGGGAGATCCACACACGGAGATAGATTTCCATGATGGTATGAAAGATTGCGAAGGCTCTCGAGCTCGAAACCACAAAGGCCAAGCAAATCACGACGTCAATCAACCTCAGGCAATACAATCCAATGTAAAACGATGACAAGATCAACCCACACACAGAAACACACACACACACACACACACACACACACACACAGAAACATACACACACCCACACTCGCACACACATACTCCTCACACACACAAATACAACCACACACAACACAAACACAAACATACACACGCAGACACACACACAAACACAAACATACACACACAGATACACACAATTCATCATGGAAAGTGGTTCGTTAATCATGAATTCACTCATTCGTGAATTCCTGATAAACTCGTGCAAAAATCCCAGACAACAGGAACACAAAGACACACACACACACACACAAACAAAAACACACAACATAAACACACACACACAAACCACCCCCGAACGCACAATCAACATCGCAAACATCATGGGCACCACCAGCATGTACCGTCCCGTCCCCACTCTCCTTGGTTGTGTCCCATGCAACCACCACATGGGTTGGGGTCCAAAAGACGCCGTGTCAAAATGCACAGTGGCGGCATGCAACCACGTGGGCGGGGGCAAGGTCGAAAAGACGCCGTGTCATCATGCACAGTGGTGGCGTGTACCTCAGCAGGAGTGCGACCCCGAGTCATGGTCCAGCCGTGGGCACGGTAGGAGGTGATGACGCTGTCACCCTGTGTCACATATTATGAAACCACACGTTTAGTCACGACGTGTAGAGTAACGAATAGGTCATGAACACACATTTATATATGTACATATTTTATACATAGTTTATACATAAATATATACAAGCACTTGATCACTCACTCATATACGCGCTCACTCACTCACACATTCACCCAGACCCCTACCACAACCCCTTAGCCCAACGCCCCACCCCCTGCCCCAGTGCCACCACCAGTAAGGTTTTGTTTTTGCGGGTTTAGGGTTGGGGTTCGGTTTATTGGGTCAGGTTGGGTTGGGTTGGGTTTTGTGAGGTTTGGGTGGGGTCAGCGAGACGGGCACACCGGGATCAGAGCCGCCTCAATGCCCGTGGCGACTGCTTCTTGGCCCGTGTAAAGGTGGCAGAAGCCGCGAATGTACTTGGCCTTGTAAAGCTCTCCTGCGGCCGTTTCTAGACGCCGGATGCGCTACCCCCGCCGCCAACGAAACGTCCACCACAACCACCACAACCACCACAACCACCACAACCACCACAACCACCACAACCACCACAACCACCACCACAACCACCACCACAACCACCACAACCACCACCACAACCACCACCACAACCACCACCACACCCCAGAGAGAGAGTGTGTGTGTGTGTGTGTGCGTCAGTACGATAAACTCCGCTGTACACTTCCAGCTACCGTGGGCCAGTGTCCACCACACAGCACAATCCAAAACAATCCAAAACAAAACATCGCTTTACAATGGTCCACCAACATTAGATGTGTACCATGCCTATAGATTTGCATATCAGGCACCACTATATATATATATATATATATATACGCAAGTAGTGTGTGTCCATGTGTGTTTGTGTGGTACGGGTGTGTGGAAATAAGCTGGGTATGAATAGGAAGAAGAGTGGGAGTGGAAGTGCCTCAGAAATATTCAAATGAGTTTTCCAAGACGGTCACAACCATACTGGCTCCCGCATGAAACAAATGATTTCCTCATAGGTCACAGAAAAAACCCGTCTCTAAGGTCAAATGTGAATGTATGCACATGAATATGTGAGAAAGGGTGTGTGTGAGCGAGATAATTTATAATATATAAGTGAGAATGAGAGAGAGTGAAAGTGAATGAGATCAGACGAGGGTCGATTGCGCTCAGTCCCACACTGGCGGCGCATTGGGCACTATCGAGAGGAATGGGCCTATCATGAGCAATCGATGTCTCCCAGCGTGTTTTCTGCACATAAATACATACCATATAATATCATATATAGCTTCGCAATGGAATATAATATATATATACATATATATTGTATATGACTTCACAATGGAGATCAACCTGCATGGTGGTATAGTAGCTGAGCATTTCATCACGGGTCACGGTTGCTTCCATCGGCGGGCCCTCGTCATCGATATTATGGAGTTTGTGCTCCACCTACAATGGACGGCAAATGCAAACAAACAAACGAACACGGGTATTCAGATATGTAGAGGTATAGACTGCTACACGCAAGACACGATGATGCCACGGCGCATGCTACAATCATATATATGATGTGGAAGTACCCACAGCATGCAACTACAACGGAATAGATTGTGCGGAACTGTCTACACCTTCGTCGCGGGGGCTTGACAAACGTTCAAACTTCACTGATATTCAGCACCCCACCCCTACCCTCATGCCCGCACATACACACACATGAACGCGCACACACTCTCTCACTCTCACTCTCACTCTCACTCTCACTCTCACTCACTCACTCACTCACTCACACTTACAATCACACTCTCACTCTCACTCACTCACTCACTCACTCACACTTACAATCACACTCATACTCACACTCACACTCGCACTCACACTCACACTCACACTCACACTCACAATCACACTCACAATCACACTCACACTCACACTCACACTCACAATCACACTCACACTCGCACTCACACTCGCACTCACACTCACACTCACACTCACACTCACACTCACACTCACATTCACACTCACACTCACACTCACACTCACACTCACACTCACACTCGCACTCACACTCACACTCACACACATGGTCATGGATATGGGCCTTACCGAAAAGCGAAACTTTGCCTCAGTTGTAGTCGAGAGGCTCCGGATTGCAGCCCCAGAGAGCGCGGGGCCCCTCGGGGAAGCCGACGACAAGAGACGTAGCATTGCGACGGTGATTTGGGTTCCAACTGTTTTGCGCCCATGTATGTTCGTGTGTGTGTGCGAGCGCGTATGAATGACATGTATTTGTGAGCACATGCACGTTTGTGAAGTAAACGAAGAATACACACTTTCTCACGCAAAAATCCACATATATATAATTATCTCTCGCTTAATCACACACTCAAACAAGAGAATGTATATCTTTACAAACATACTCTCGCTCACTCATACACTCACACAAGAGCTTTACTCTCGAAGGGTTGCAATCGCGTGTCACCTTGCACAATGCGGTTGTAGTGTCACTGATCTGATACGGGATTCTTGGACGGCAGGTTCTCTGTGTTACATGCTGTGTTAAAACATCCTGTTGGGGGCTCTTGTGGAGACATCTGTGGAGCACTGGTACCTCTGGGCCGATCTGGGCCTCCGAGATCTCCGAGATCTCTCTCAGAGTTTCTACGGGCCAAAAAACCACAGCGGGCCTGCAAAAACGTGCCAAAAATGATGGGGAAGACGTGGGGTGGCAGACAGCGTCAAAATTCAGCCAATTCAGTGTCCAGAATGATGCAAGATGACATCATCACCTCTACTAGCCTCTACTAGCTACTACCGTAGAGACGTCTACTAGAGCGTCTAGTGATCGTCCAGAACTTCTCAGCGCGAGCTCGTAGAGAGAGAGTGCTACCAGGCTCTACCAGCCCTCTACCTCTACCAGCTCTCTCTCTCCCCTCTGGCTAGAGAGACTATAGAGACATCCTACTTAACTAACCCAAGGAGCCTCCGTACGTTCTTGTAGCACTGACGGTGGTGGTAGGTCTCCACTAGAGTAGACCATGGAAGCAGGTTTCTAGAGCTGACCCCCGGTTACTTAGTTCGCCGCACCTAAAACAACTGGTGTAAGTTGTCCCAGGCATACCCCATAGCCGGTCTAGTAGTACGTACTAATAGTTTTTAATGGTTCTGATGTTGTGTCATTATGTGCATTCAATCGCATTTTCCTTTCAGTTCCCTAGTGGTGGTACATTGACCATCGCTCGGGCCTTAAGTAGGCATCTGCCTATCGTTGCATCAATTGCCTTCGCCACATACTGAGTGGTCTTGGTCGTTAAGTGAGCCATGTTTCGAACCTTCCATGAACCACCCCCAATGTTGTAGTGACCCATCATGATGGCTCCACGTTTGTACCCCATCCCCCGTTTCTTGTATTCTTTGGCTGTCTTCACAGCTTTCTCCTCCAGTTGTCTATCCGTCTGCGCTTTCGCTCTACGGTAGAGTGTGTCCTCCAGTTCCGTCCTTTTACCAGCCAGTCATCCCCCCTTGCTCTGTTGTACGTCTCCATAGCTGTCTTGGAGTCTGCCTCTAGTAAAGTACAATCTTGAGGTCTGAGTACACCTTGACTGTTTTGCTGATTGTAGTAGTAGACTATTATGATGATGGACTGGCAATTCATGCAACGATAGGCAGATGTCTACTCAAGGCCCGAGCGATAGTCAATGCACCACCACTACTAGGGAGCTGAAAGGAAAATGCGATTGAAAGCACATAATGATACAACATCAGAACCATTAACAACTACTCTAGTAGTACTTAGTTTAATACCACTCTGCCTACCTGCCGTGAGTGGGTGCCTTTCGCTCGGGCAGCCACTCAGATTATAATAAGAGAATAAACTTAGTTAAGTTCCGTACTAATTTTTAATGGTTCTGATGTTGTGTCATTACTATGTGCTTTCAATCGCATTTTCCTTTCAGTTCCCTACCGTAGTGGTCGGTGGTGCATTGACCATCGCTTGGGCCTTGAGTAGTAGGCCACTGTACTGGCTGAGTGACGATTCGGCAATAACGAACTAACTGAACAACTACACTAACTGAACAACTAACAATACAAACGGTAGTACCGGTAGTAGCAGTGTAAGCTATTTTACGGCGGCGGGGCAATGACTGGACCATCACAACTGGCAAAGGCGATTTATGCAACGATAGGCAGATGCCTACTCAAGGCTCGAGCGATGGTCAATGCACCACCACTCACTAGGGAACTGAAAGGACATTGCGATTGAAAGCACACAAGGATACAACATCAGAACCATTAAAAACTAGTTTACTTACCACATATCGTTAGTCTAGTACTACTAAAGATCCGTAGCACCTCGAGCCTTTTGAGTTCTAGTCCCTGTCTGAAGTACGTACCCTACTAAGATACTATAAGCCGGCGGACGTAAGTCACGGTATCATAGATTCTGTATCTACTAGGGTATGACGGTATGCAACACATACCAACAAATGTTTCTACAGCTAGACTACTAACAAAATACGTGTTAAATTTACAGGAGCAAAAGCTCAAAAACATAGTCTAACTTAAAAATTTAAATGCGTCATCTTTGGTGCTTTGGAAAAAAGCGCACACAAATGCGTCATTTTTTCGGGAGGAATATGTGGGTGGCCATTGAACTAAGGCGCACCACCTTTTCTCTTCGTTGCTGCTCCACCGACATAGTAGTAATGATGGCTGACTTGGCATAGTCACTCACGGACACTACTACTCTAGTAGTACTAGAGTAATACTACGTCCGTCACGCACCTCAATGGCTGGCTGACCTGACGAAACCCCACCCATTACTAGTTACGACACTACTAGTAGTTGTCTTGCAGGAGTACTACTACACCACCGACCAGTGTGAGTTATCACCCTTACCGGCTCCAGTCCGTCCAGTCGCTGGATCACGAACTAATGAAACAGTCAGTCGTGGCACTCACTCACTCACTCACTGTCTCACTCTAACTCAGTGAGTCCGACTGGACTGTTGACGCTCGCTGACTGACTGACTGACTCAGTCCAATCCGTCATTCTACCACTCACCACACGCCGCTTGCCTCTCCGTCCCTTCACTCAGTTACCGACCGACCCCAAGGTGGTCCAACCCCGCCTCAGGCTTTCCTACTACCGACTAGTAGTACTACTACTGGCTCCATTCTCAGGCACTCCAGTCGGTCCACACGGAACTACTAAAGACAGTCGACTCTGGTGCGGGTCGGGTGCACTGACAGTGGACTGAACTGCTCGCTAGCAACCGCTAAGTATGAGCTAGTAAGTAGGTCTACTACTACTATGACAGCGTGCCGTCTGTCAACTGAATAGGCAGCTGTCAACAAGCCCCCCCACCGAAGGGAGCGACGGACTGAGGCACTTACTGACTACTACACTTACTACGTACGTACATACAAGACGTGACTCGCCGACGGACCACGATGACATTTTTAGGGAAATTCTTTGGCTTTCTTGATCGTGGCAATGTTGTCAACCTGTCGGTTGCGTTTGTTGTTGGTCGGGTGTTCAGCACAGTGCTCATGAGCTTGGTGAAAGACGTGGTCACACCTCTGATCGGTCTCCTTTCCAAGAAAGAGAACTTTGATGCCCAGTTTCATGTGCTCCGGGGGGCAGATCTGGGTAAATTCAACACCCCAGAGCAGGCGACTGAGGCCGGGCAGACGGTGCTTCTCTACGGCAGGTTCATCGATAATCTCATTACATTTGGCATCACAATTTTTGTTGTTTTCTTTGTGGTAATGGTCTTCGAAATCGCGCGCGCGAAGAAGCTGGGTGCTGAATGCCCTTTTTGCCGTGAGAGAGTGCATGTTCACGCCACCAAATGCAAGTATTGCACGTCAACCTTGTTTAAGATGCCATCGAAGCCTCGGAAGGAACAAACAACGCAGCCAATGGATCGTGGAAGAAAGAATCCCGGAAGAGTTGTCATTCCGTTTCCAAAAGAGCTCGATGAAGATGTTCGCGGTAGTAATAGCCAGCACCCCGCCCGCTAAATCGCTTAACTCCATGGTATAATGATGACCTAGTACTAGTAACCACTCATGAATGAATGAACGAAGCCATTCCGTCAGTCAGGCACACTCAGGGCCAAAGAATCATCGTGGCGCACGCCCGTCGTGACGAATCAAACTAAATAAAATTGAAGTGAACTAAGGTGCATCGACTGGTCAACTGAGTGCCCGAGTCAAACTACTACTACCTACTACTTGTAACTAATAGAGGCTTCCCAAGGCGCCGGCCAACATGATGCTCACTCCGTGTGTTAAATTGGACTGATTAGTCACCAGTGGATGCCTCGACTGAGACTTACTGAGTAGCGGGCGCCTGACGGATGGAGGTTCTCACGACGGACTGAGTATTAATTGAATGTTAATGAACTAAGGCCACTCCGTCAGACATATCACTCTGTACATGCCCCCGTAGTTACTACTTAGTTGAGTGCCCTTCGATGGGTGGAAGTATTTAAACTGCAATCATAAACTAGTAACTTAACTTACCTTAGTAGGTCTAGTTCAGTTGTAATTGAACTCCCAACACTTTCGTTGACTTAGTTAGTCACGTTCATGGAAGATTCGAAACATGGCTAAGTAACCTAGACTAATATGTGGCCAAGGCAATTTGTGCAACGATAGGCAGATGCCTAGTACTAGTCCGTCAAGGCCCGAGCGATGGTCAATGCACCACCACTACTAGGGAACTGAAAGGACAATGCGATTGAAAGCACACAACTAATGATACAACATCAGAACCATTAAAAACTAGCCAGTACTACCCGGTACTAGTTTTTAATGGTTCTGATGTTGTATCGTTGTGTGCTTTCAATCGCGTTTTCCTTTCAGTTCCCTAGTGGTGGTGCATTGACCATCGCTCGGGCCTTGAGTAGGCATCTGCCTATCGTTGCATAAATTGCCTTGGCCAAATGTTTGTAGTACATCTCAGCCTCACCCTGGTCACATCATGATCCAACCGACTGACGGCCGGTCAGGCAGAGATCCCTCACCTGACTGCCGGGTGTGGTACGCGGCGATCCGTCAGTCAGTCGATGAGGCTTCATCTCTGCCCCCGCCTGTGATCATAAGGAATGAAGAGCATACAAGCAGGCAGACACCACTCAGTGGCGCCCGCTCCGGCCACACACTTTCCTGGCAACCGACCCCACTCAGTCTGGAAGTCCCTCTGGATTCATTCATTCATTCACACTCACTCAAGTTCAGTCATTAATAGTACTAGTTACTAGTTGGAGTGTCTACTGTTGTCTACTACTCGTACTAGTTTTTAATGGTTCTGATGTTGTATCGTTGTGTGCTTTCAATCGCGTTGTCCTTTCAGTTCCCTAGTGGTGGTGCATTGACCATCGCTCGGGCCTTGAGTAGGCATCTGCCTATCGTTGCATAAATTGCCTTGGCCAAATACAAGACGGGCCGGTCATGCCTGACGGAGCGTCAGTGCCATGAGCTGAGTGCTGAAGTGACTTTTTGAAATACACGCTAATAGTTGTGTTAGTTACGTACCAGTAACGATCATCCAATGTTTCTACAGCAAGCGGCCGGGGCTCTCCAGCTCTCCATACTAGTTTTTAATGGTTCTGATGTTGTATCATTGTGTGCTTTCAATCGCATTGTCCTTTCAGTTCCCTAGTGGTGGTGCATTGACCATCGCTCGGGCCTTGAGTAGGCATCTGCCTATCGTTGCATAAATTGCCTTTGCCACATATTGGTCTAGTCTAGGTTACTTAGCCATGTTTCGAATCTTCCATGAACCACCCCCAGTGTTGTTATGACCCATGGCTCCACGTACCCCATCCCCTTTTTCTTGTATTCTTTGGCTGTCTTTCCGCTTTGTCCTCCATTAGCCTCTCCGTCTGTGCTTTCGCTCTGTCTTCCAGTTCTTGCCCCTCCACCTCCCTTGCTCTGTTGTACATCACCAGTGCTGTCTTGGAATCCGCCTCCACAATCTTGAGGTCCGTCGGCGACCACCTGGACTGCTTTGCTGGTTTCCTTAGTCGGGGTGATCTGGAAGTCCGCCCTGTGAGTGTGCGTCTCGCTTGTAAGCGTTGGGTTGAGGGTGACCTTTTAGGAGTGGCTTAGTTCTGCTTTGATTCTACTAGTATGCATGATGCAGTTGTGTCTTTTGCTGTGGATGCGTTTTGCGCACTCCATGGCGTGGCCCTCTTCCCTGTGTTCCTTTCCGCACTTCCTGCAGAACTTCGTGAGCTCGTCCGGTACCAGCATCCTGCTGCGTAGGAACATTGCCCATTGTGATGGGTCCAGGGTCCTCACTGTCGCTCCCCAGTGAGAGCAGACCGTACTGTTTGCTCTTGAGACATTGGCGTGGAGTAGGCGTGCCTGGGCCTCATCCACCAGTTCCATGATCTTATCTCTGTTTTCGTAGTGTATCATGATCATTCGGTCCTTCTGGGGTGGGATGCCCCCATCCGCTGCCAGTGCATATCTCGTCAATAGGTTGTTGTAGTCCGTAGGGTCAATGAGGGATCGTTTCGCAAGGGTCGCGATGCTTTCCTGATGCGCTGTATCAGCTGCCACCGGCACTGTGGTCGCCAGGGGCGCCATGCCTGCCTGCTCCGCCTAGTCGCTTGGGTAGGTGAAGAGCCAAGCGGCCCTGTGCTGTCAGGTCCTGTGTCGTCATTCCGGCTTTGCGTAGGTAGAAGTCCTGTCTTTCCTCCTCCAGTGCTTCCCGCTCGTTGATGATGCACTCCTTCCATGCTTGTGCCGGGTCCGTTGTACGCATAATGAAGGTGAGTTCATGGTTCACGCAGACATCAAATATGCGTAGGGCGCTGTCCCAGTCCACCGTCTCCAGTTCCGCCAACTTGCGCCTGTGTTCCTCCAGCTTCCCACGTATAAACGCCACTGTCGCTTCCAGTGGTCCCACTTGGGCGCCCAGGAGCTCCACCCCCGTCCTCGCGATTGCCTCAAGGGAGACGCACTTGGTCTTGCTCGTGTTGAGCTCCATTCCTATAGGGGCAGCGTTCGGCTGCTCTTCCTGCTCTTGTAGGACCTCCTTCCAAATCTCCAGTAGTGCCTGCCTCGTTAGGTCGGTCTCGCCGTTGACATCGTCCAGGTATGCGAGGAGCCATGCTTCCTTGTCCAGTGCGAGGATCCTTTCCTTGAACGCTTCGAGAGTGTCTCTGATGCCGATGGAGAAAAGCAGCGGTTCAAAGACCCATTCCTGAGGCACACCCTGTTTGGTCGATATTATGGTCTCGCCCATGCTGACCCATCTGGGGCCGTTGCCCAGTGTCTGGTGTGCTAGTTGCACAAGATCCGGACAGTGTTTACGGCATCCTTGTAGAAGTGCCTTGGTGTTGATTGTATTGCAAGCGTCCTTGAAGTCCAGCATATGGATGTTACGTTTGCCCTGCTTCTTTCGATCGTTCTCTGACATTTTCTCCAACTCCCTGATTCTTCCGTGCAGGCGGTGAACAATGGCTTCCACCCCCCCCTTCGAAGAGACCCCCAATTGTTCTGGCATGAGGGCATCTGTTGTTGAGATCAAGGCCTTCATGGTGCGAGACATACATCGTTCCAGCAACGACCCAATGCAGATTGGCCTGACCTGTAAGCCCGGTGTTGTACTAGTAGACCCGGGTTTATTCTTGTCCAGTGGTAGGAGCTGCGATACCATGGTTAATTGAACCAGTGGTGCGGTGCCTGCGAGCCACATTTGCATGTATTTCACTGTCGCCTTTGTGAACGGAGTGGCTTTCTTGATGGTTTGTCCTTTGTTCGAGTGGTGGACGATTGGGCGGCACACGAGCTTGAGGAGGCTGGGGGCCCACCCAATTACGCCTAGCCCGGCGTCGCTTTTGGTACGAGAGATGACCTTCCGCAGCTGTCCGGCGCCCGCTGCGGCCCAGTCACCCGAGTTGGTGCTGGTCGGTGGCTTCCCTCCCTCCGGGTTCCCGTCCTCCTCTTCGTCGTTAGGGTCATTCGGAAATAGCGCTTCCACCGCTTCCTGGAGCGCTGGCGAGTGTGGCAGGATGCGTGACGCTTTGAATAGTTGCCTTGCCGCCGTGCCATAGCGTTACTTCCTCACCAGCCTTTGTGCTAGACCTAGTCAAAGTTGCTAAAATGGTTTAGTACCCGTAGGGTAGCTACAAGTACGTAGTAGCTTTTCGAAAAACTTAAATTGTGTTACCTGCGAGGAGCGCGAGGAGCCCTTATGCAATGTTTCAACAACAAGCGGGGTGGGTCACTCTTTATGCTACTCTCTAGAGTAAGCGTGACTCTAGTGACGATCTGCCGCCCGTCTGAGGGTACATGACCCTATCCCTGGATTTGTTCAGCACCGAGTCCCGTAGTTGATCGCGCATTTTGATCGATCGTGAAAACTTCCATGAAGTAGCAGTGTCACTTCATGCATTTGCAAGAAAACTGAATAGGGTACCCAATTGTTGTCGAACAAATGTATGGCCATAACAGCTAGTAGAGAGAAACACATGATAAAATAAAAGACCTTTTCAAGTATTTTGATGATAAATATCAGAAGATCTATCATAATGATCATTGGAATACTATGGAAAACTCATTGTCAAGCGACACACACCAAAGCAAGGCTTGAACAAAAATGATAATACTAAGTTCTCTCGAGTTTTGACCCGCTGATTCAATCCTAATGCAAATGCATCTCCGATCATTGACGTGGACCCCTCCACGTCGTGATGGTAAAAAGCTCCTTCCTCATCATACCATGTACACGACCCCTTTTATTCTTTCCAGATACCGTCGTCTGGTACACCGGGGGGCACGTTTCTTTTGAGAACGGAACTGAGGGGGCGAGCGATGGCGCTCGGGACAGGATTGCCACGGTGTTGGCATAGCAACCAGTGGGTTTTCACTTCTTTCGTTTAAGTTGGAGTCGGTATTGGTGGAAACCAACACCAAACCACCCACAATACCAAAACAGTTCACCCATGCGGTATAGGACAGATTGTTACGATGACATGGGCGGAGTCGAAAAGTAAGGTCGCTTCCGTCGATCAATCAAGAATCTCGTAGTCATTATCGAGACGTCTTTTGCGCGCCCGAGGCGGTGTTGAAGGTAACACGTCTTCGTCGGCGGAGCAGTAGTCGTCCCCAGTGGTGCCGCCCACCTAAGCATACGTAAAAACAACGACATCCACACAGTAAACATCGTTTATTGAACTCATTGATTCTCATAATAGAAAGGCAAACTATAGAGAGGTATTTTCTACCCGAAATGCGAAGGAAAACAAAAAGGAAAACCAGTATTTTCCTCTACAAAGATTTGCTTTGCATCAAGCAAGAGCTGTCGGTCCGGAACCCCAACCCCCACAGGGGGTGACCCACATCTCCACTACACCGTACCCGGGACGGGGTGTCCTCGTTACTATCGTCACTGAATCCATACGAAGCAAACGTTGCGTCGCCGTCATCGCTGAAGTAGACGTCATCGTCCGCTTTCACCGTCTGTTGCCCACGAATAGCAGTATGTTGGGACACCTAAGCAAGCCATCGAGTCCAATCGCAAACGTACAGCGGGAATGGTAGACTAGTTTTGGCCTGCTTAGCTACACATTCGCTAGTAGGGGACGGGGGACGATTGGGATGGAAGCCACATGCAACAACAGCAAATCCACCCACCCTCCAACCACACCATTATAGCCACCACCAACCGCATCACCAACCTTCTTTGCTTCGGGCATGCGAGTAGTGCTGTACAACGGTATCAAGGTGAGGTCAAATGATATAAGTGACATGCGGTCATTTCAAGAAACACAGTAGAGTTGCCGTGAAACATTGTTTCAATAGCACAAGAACAAAGGAGAACAAAGTAGACGCGCTCTTCAACAGAAAAAACTAAATACCAAGAAAGGGTACCAACCATTGGCAAACACCGGAGCTGGGGGAAATGAATGGACAGCGAAGAAACAAGAAATGGGGCTGCACAAATTCAAACCACTTGAAACACATGGTCATATTTACTACATGCATGTATTGCTTGGCGAACCTCGATGGGTGTGATTTTGTAGTCTCCCTTGTAATTTCTCGTGTGCGTGGTTGCCTTTCTACTGTTCTTACATGCGCGCTTTGCGCACGTCCTTGCGACCTCATAGGTTCTTGCTGTTCTGATTGTCGGCGTTGCTGTTGCGGTTGTTGCGATTGCTGTCGTGATTGCTGCTTTGACTGTTGTGGTTGTTGTTGTGGCTGACTGGGAATATGAAGTCCTTCCCCAACCAGGGTCGACACCACAAACTCGGCAGAAAAATGCTGCACAATATTGGTCCGCCCGGTAACCATTGCATCTTTCTTCGCCTCCTCGACCTCCATGATCACTGGGTCTCCTGCCGTGCCAAACGAGCACAACATGTCCCACCCATACGCCTTGTCCACCCCCCCCCCAAACCCGACCACAAAAAAAGGAAAAGAGGCCAGGTGATTAACCGGCATGATGGCAATACAGTGAAAACGGTGCATCACTACATAAACAAATACGGAAGCCGAAATACAGACGGTGCATCACTACAGAAACAAACATGCAAGCCGAAATCAAGAGACACATACGGTGAGGGTAAGACAAACGTCAAAACTATGAATTGACATTTTTTTATTGCAAGCCGAAATCAAGAGACACATACGGTAAGGGTAAGACAAACGTCAAAACTATGAATTGACATTTTTTTATTGGAAGTTGCCGAGCTGATGATGTAATTCTCTACTTTCTCTTACCTCACAGAACGCAGAAAACGACCGAAATTCCTTCAAGCAAAATGTCACCGCTTTCGGATACGACGAGAGAACACAAGAAAGCAACAATGGTAAGGTCTAAATGTTTCGTTAAATACATCTTCATAGAAGGGCCCCACCATTGAAAGAAATGTGGGCACACTCATAATAGAGCTGGTAACCACTTGTTAACGGATCGTCACCAAATATGCAAAAGGACCAGAGGACAATGGATAAGGCAAATACGCTGTTTTATACCATTTTCGTTTGGTATTTCGAAATTTAAGAACTCGCTTGAAGAAACTGTGTATTCGGTGAAGTACAGGGGAGGCTACCGACACACCCACAACAGCAAAATGTGCACACCCACCCGCTCTGAAGTGTTAAAAGCAGCAACCGCCGCCACCTTTAAGTCTGCCGTTCCTTCACCAACAAATGTGTGATCTGGCATCCTCTCTGATGTAAACTGAATAATAATATGAAGTAATGTTTCGGGGATAACGATATCACTCTCCTGCCAACCATTTCGTTTTGTGCATTGGAGCAGTGTTGTACACAACCTTGCCTGGCGTTTCCTCTTCGTAACTGCGGAACTTCACAAACGAAGGTGTCGTATGCACTGTCATCTGTGTGGTCATTATGAAACACAAATAAATAAATAAATCAAAGCAAACAAGCACATGGGACCTTGACGGGGTAAAAAACGCGCAGCATAGAAATTGCTACAGCCAGGCCACCAGGGCTTTGAAACAACTTACCTCTTCAAGATTGGGATGGAATGCAGTGATGGTTTCACAGAGCAGATGGCTGGCCATGGTGATCCTGCCATATCCACATATTTTGGTGAGTTTTTTTTTCTAGTAAACCTTCCTCTCTCAAAGTTTGTTCAACTGGTGCAAACTTTGGCCCGAATCCCAGTAATCCATCGATATACTTACCGTCAAACGACATCACGGTGGTAACATGAGACAGCTTCTACGTACAAATTCATATTACATTGCATCTCCCCATACCCCCAAATTCATATTACATCGCATCTCCCCACCCCCATTACTTGTGAGTGACTAAAGACTTGTCCACGATAGACTCCGCATGCTCGCAATCGTCCA
>Ga0099797_101116_pt1 | contig 15031 bp, 19 predicted proteins | sample Uncmet_Sort48C_1_FD_89871 | JGI IMG/M metagenome (GOLD analysis project Ga0099797, IMG submission 89871) | Marine eukaryotic communities from CALCOFI LINE 67, Pacific Ocean - C012_Sort48C_1 | ecosystem: Environmental > Aquatic > Marine > Oceanic | place: Pacific Ocean: Monterey Bay | collected... | reverse complement strand
CATTTTGGTGATATCCGGATAAGCTTGGTAAGCAGATTTTGTCGCTATTTATCGTGTTCGCGCTCATTGTGGTGACATCCCGCTAAGCTTGGTAAGCAGATTTTGTCGCTATTTATCGTGTTCGCGCTCACAAAAAAACTCCCACAGTTGGACTTCAGAGAACTCCGGCCCCCATGTGTGAAACATATTCACAAAACGACAGATTTCATCGGATTCCGTGAAATTGACGAGCTATCAAATGAGAACCAGTGACCAGGCAATCAGTAACCCGGTAACCAGTATATAACCAGGTCATCAGCAACCTGCAACCAGCAACCTAAGATGGAATCATTGACCAGTTGATCACTGAACCATTGGTTTCTACTCCCGGGAGGGGGTTTACCGGTATTTTTTTTTGCAATGCCTATTGCTTACCCAGCCACCCCCATATATTGAAAGGTAGTCAATAAGGTTCAACACTAATGCGTTGCCCATTGAGTTTACCACTTGTTTGGATTAAACCTCATGCGTATAAAAATCTTGTCCGGCAACCTTCCAATATGCGGAGCGGATTTGTGTTAAGGGCCAGGGACCCCCGCTATCCTCAGAGCTGGCCGCTACACACCAGGTCCGCCGCCTCCGTCTGCATGAGGAGGCCCTGGCAGGTGTGCCTGAGAAGTTCGTTACCCAGGCTCTCGCTCCCTGGAATTAGAGTTGCAATGCGATTGAGGTGGGACACATCAGGATTAATATGGGATAGTTCACTATCATTGAGCAATGCTTGAAAACATTGAACCTTTCAGAGATACATCCATTGCGATTGATGATTCTTTGACCACTGATTTGGACCATCAATATGGTTTCAAGTGTGCTTCAACATGTCTTGAACGACTTCTCAATCATTGGATACCCTACTCAATTGTAAATAATTGTATTCCCAATTCAATCACTTTCCCTAGGCACACGCATACATTTTAATGTGCAATGCATGAGTATGAACGAAGGCTTAGAGCATAGAGTCCAGGGTAAAGTCGTAAGAAATCTCACATGTGGAAGACACGTGAACACCATTAGACAAACATGTGCAAGTAGTATGCCGACCCTTAACATGTGCGAACAATGTGCGTCGAATTAGAAAGTCAGATGCGAACCCATTTTCACATGTGTTGCACATGTTCCACACATGTCCAGGTGTAGCATTAGATTTGCACATTGGTTTTACCTTTAATGAGTTTCATGGTTTCGGGAGACTCTGTAGGTGTACACAAAGCATACACAAATGCATGCGTACTTTACAATATGATGGGTTACTGTGTAATCGTTTGAGCCATTTCCATAAATATTGTGTGATTTTGTTGGAGGAGCTAGTATATGCAATGTGATATGTGGCTGCAGCAATAGTCTCATATATTCAAACCCATACGAGCTCCATAAAATTCCCTCAACAATACAAGTGATTCAACAGCATACTCCGTTTCGGATAGTTTCCTTTATGCTACGAGCCCCTCGTGGTCGACAGCGATTTGTTTCCGGTGAGCCATACGTGCATTTGTTTGGTGATCGGAGTGATGGATGATGCAGGAATATGAGTATGGTCAAAGAGTAAGTGTATGTTTGAAAATGCATAAGATCTACACATTTATGTATAGATGCATAATCATTGTCTATTTGTAGTTCAATTACTTACAGGACTGTTCAAGGCAACACTTGCACCCATCCTTCAATCTATTTGCATTATATATGTCGCCCAAAATGTTCAATTCGGACTACACTTGAACACGCGTACCACTTCCTGTGACACTTAGATACATGTAGAGATGTGGCGATTTTTTGTACACATTTGACTAAGTTGCATGAGTTTGCATTACTTCTAAGTCAACTAAACTCATCACAATGCGATTAATTATTGTAACTCCAATCAGTTCCAATGCAGCAGCCAACCCAATTCTGCTGAACTGGGATACATTTCTATGAGAAACTCCTTTCGATCCAGCTAGCATGTTTTCTGGAGTTCTTCCGATTCTCCACGCTAGAAAATGTCCGGGTGTAGGCTTGGCCGCGTAGGCCGGCAGCTACTCACAAGGTCCACTCTTTGCGTGCACCACATGCTAGCTGTGTTCAGGGAGATGAATTCCAGGGTATTCAAGAATACGGTTTCTTTTCTCTGTGGTGCAGGACGAGTCTCATTGGATCCGGGTCACAACTCTATGCATTCCGATGCTAGAGTGGCCTGATACCCATGCCATGACGACCCAGTTCATTGTCTCAATTCTGCAACCTTGCTGATTTGCTACCGTCATTCTTACTTCCGCTCTGTATTCCATCTGGGGGGGGGGGGGGGGTATGATATTGTTTCTCATTTGTTCAGCATTCTAGTTCGTGAGGAACATATAAATACATAACCATATAGATGTGTTTTCTGTTTATCTGTTCATCTCCAATATAGTCACGTAGTTTCAGGCAACATTATACTTGTGTCTATACGTGTTACCTCCAATATTACAAAGCAAATCCTATCAACCTGCTTTTCGTTGAAGTCTGTATTTTTGCAAGCGCTTCCTAATGCATTTCATTCCATGCCGCAGCTTTTCTGATCCTCCGGGCAAGGAAGTGGGGGGGAGGGTGGGCCGAATAGGCCGGCCGCTGCTCGCCAAGTCCCCCCTTTGCGCACGGACAGTGGCTTCACCAGGTATGCTTGCAGCAGAAGCTGCGGCCTAGAAAGATCAATATTTCTTGGAAAATACAAACAGGATACATTCTGCGAAGAGCATCCGGAAATTAGATCATAAACCCACACCCTCTCTGACAACACATAACCCATAACCCAACCAACCCTGCCCACCATAACCCACCATAACTCAGCGCCTCCCACAATCATTAGCGTACAGTCAAGTTGGTATGGACGGACACCCCTCGGCCCATGCAAGAGCCTTGGTGACCTTAGGAAATTCAGGCCGATGTTTTTTTGGGTGTGTTTTTTCGAAAATATATTTATCCCGAAGGGCGCTCAAAAGAGCTCCCCAAAATGGGGTGCATGGGGGGGTTTAGGAGCTTAGGGTTCATATATATATATATATATATATATATATATATAAATATATATGTCCTATTCTCTCTCTGTATATATATATATATATATAAATATTTCTCATTAGCCACTTGGCTAATTCCAAGCTTGCTGACCTTAGAACTTGACCTTATATAGCCAACTTGACTGTACTAGTAGTCGAAGAGCTGACTTATGAAAGTATCTCGTTATGGAGTTTGTGTCTTCCAATGTCCTTCACTACGTACCAAAGGATAAAGTCAATGTGCTTAGTGCCGAAGGAAGTGCATCTTTCCAAGATCAAGACACAGCTTTCCAATATTATTGCACGTGTAGTCCAAATTTGCTTGGGCAGCCAGATGTCTGCTTTTTTACCTGCTCCTGCGCGCCTGGACAGTTTCCAGTCACTACCCCAATAGTCCTAACAATTTGCCATGATTTATTGGGTACCCGTCCAAGACGGCACCGAGCAATTCCGATTACTTACTTTGTGTCGCCTTCAATTTCCACCACCTGTGCGTTGTGGCAGTAAGTTATGATAATCAGTTAGAGTTGAAGGATTTATGGGGTACATATTGCATATGGGCCATACATCGAATTATTAAAGAAGGTACACAACCCCTATGAATAATTGTGAGCTAAGTGTAACAAATGCACAACACATTTGTTTCGTCATCATCGGGTGCAAAAATTGCCGCAGTGCTAACATGACCCTATAAGTCATTCAGGCCTAGGCAAAACCACCAAACCACTTTTTCGGCCCAGATCTAGGCGTGGGGTAATTTGCAGCCTAAAGCGACAAAAAAAAATAAAAAAAAAACATTGGGAATCCGGTTGTCCTTCACAGAACGATCAAATTTATTTATTATTTGCTCATGTGCCACACTGGCCGTTGGAATCATTTCGAATCCGTTCAAATTATGACATAATGCCGGACAGTGGACGGGAATGGGAAGTTTGTTTCAAGGTTCCAAATGCAATCTGTCACATATACGAATTCACATAAACTTCTTCTTATTTATAGATTTGGGTTCAAGTTTTGCTCCGATGGCGCTCTGGATTGCCAGCCATCCAGATGGCAGTCATCGCAATGCCAAGAGTCGCATTGTTTTGCCACCAACTGATTTTTTAAAACAGAAGCTGCACGATATCGGTGGCAAAACATTGGTAAAGGAGAGCTTGTATGTGTATGGTGGTGGGGCGGCGATCACTGGCCTGACAAATTCCTCCATTCAATTACGATCTCTTGTTAAGGTGGCTGATATTAATAATGATTGAGGTGATGCATTGTATTTTTTAAAGAAAACAGCCGGGATTCCATGTAATTACATGTGTCATACTTCAACTTAATGATGTCGAATACGAAACAAGCAGTGCAATTTCATTTTTGAATTCCAAAGGTATGTAATAACATGCAGCAATGCAGGAATCCACACCTTGTGCATACTGTAAATGAAAATGAATGGGGTGAGATTTCCATCTGTACCAAACAACTCCAACATGTGAATAATTATACCACATCCTGTTACGTCTAAAACAATTGTTTCATCACAAAGTTGTCAGTGGATCCCAAAGATGACACATGTTCTCTTTGGAAAGTTTGCAGATTTGCTTACTTGGTGGAGACCCCCTGGGGCAGCCTGGAACCCTAGGGCCCCCCGTGGGCCTCCGGGGTTGCAGCTGGGACTATTGCCACCCACCAGACCCAGGGGGTTCTGAAAACGTCAAAAATGACCACTTGTATTGGCACTTTTGGTGAAATCTTTGAAATCCATTGATTTTCTTTGTTTTTTGTATGTTTTTACCAAAAAAAAACGTGATTTTTAATGTTTTTTATTGTTTTTTCATAGTTTTTGATGGATTTCTTTGATTTTCATTGAAAAAACTACTTTTCTTTTATTTTTTGTGATTTTCTGGTTTTTTTTGAATAAATCAACAGAAAAAACGTGATTTTGACAAGTATTTCATTATTTTATAATGTTTTTAAAGATTTCGGATGTGTTTCGGCAAAATCTTGTGGTGGTTCTGGGGCCCGGATTTCTAGGCTTGGGGCTTGGATTTTGAGGCCAAATTGCCTCCCCCTGGGCGGGGATTAATCTCCCTGGGCGGGGATTAATAGGCTCTCAGCGGGGATTAATCGCCCTGGGCGGGGATTAATCGCCCTGGGCGGGGATTAATAGGTTCCTGGCGGGGATTAATCGGCTCTGGAAACGGCCTGGCGGGGATTAATCGTTTTGACCTAGTTTTCGGAGGGTCCAAAAACCGCATTGGATTTCGAGCTTGAATTTGTTATGTTTTCTTAGTTTTTTCGTTTTTTGATTTTTATGGATTTTGATTAAAATGTTTTAAAAAATCAAAAAATCATATAAAAACGCTGAAAATCAATAAAAACATAAAAAACATAAAAACACATATTTTTAAATGATTTTTATAGAAAATCATTGAAAATCATTCAATTTTTGTGAAAAAACAAGAAAAACGTGAAAATCAGCAGAGTGCCAATACAAATGACATTTTCGAACGTTTTTCGGACCAGTTTGTGGCCATCCCAAGCTTCAAACCGCATGGATTTCTGAGGTCAAACACCAGGGTTCCCAGCCGAAATCTGGAAACTGAGGGGGGCAAATCAGGGGAGAGGAAAGGGTAGGGGGGGGGGGATGACCAGGAATCAATGCATTGTGGGCCGAAGGCCTTGGTGGGATTGTGAGCAAGATTTATCATACCCACCGATGGAGGGGGTGGTGAGACTTGCTTCATTTGAAAGATGGTCAACATATTGATGCAACTTATGGGTGTCCGATTGCCATGGGTCTCAAACCCGGCATCATATTCCAGTTGCATGTAACACAGCATGCCTCGATTAAGAAGAAAAAAACTTCATCATGAGCACCCCACTACGCAGCATAAAGTTTAAGGTGGGGGCAAAAGGTCAAACACAAATAATATCATATTTATATGTGGGTTTCCAGCATATTGTAGTTTGAGTTCGTCGTATAGCCTGTGGTCCTCACCCAGTGCAGATACGGGGAGGTCGATATTCACTAAGAGTTATAGGATCGCTAATTTCGCCCTCTCTCTGTATCTATATATAAATACATTTATTCATGTATACATACATATATATATATATATTAGATATAATTCGTTTTCTGTGTGTATACAGGACCCTGTAGGAGCTCGGATGCCGAAAACATTGGCACAGTTCTTGCAATTTCAGGTTGTTGCAAAGCACCAATGCGCATCAGTACACACATCTTCAATTGAGAAGTGCAATCAGATTGATGGTGCAAAACATTGAGTCCCTCGTGAATGCATTGAGTCCCTTTTCTATCAAGTAAGGGTGGGTCAGAGATTGCGTGATCGGCCATTAATGGGAATCTACAATATGTTTTATCTGTCTCTCTTGTTCTCTCTCTCTCTCTATCTTTCTCTCTGTATATATAGATATATGCACATATGTGTCTGTTGCACTGGGCGTTTGGGTCTATAAGTGTGTGGTGGGAGACTCCTTATGCATTTGTGCAGCTATTATGATGTAACTTGATGGATTTGTTGGTTGACAGTGCCCGAATGTATGGTGATTTGGGCTGTTTTGGTAAGATTGGAAACTTGAGATGTGCATTAATTGTGGTGTGGTACTAGATTCTTGTAATTTCGGTCCGGAAGCTTAAATTTAGCTTAAATCCGTTGGGGAAATTGTCCGGGTGGTTTTGCCTATTCAGGCCACAGGCCACCCGGCAACGATTTCAATAGATGACAAACGAAACTTGCAACTTGCTAAGTAGTTGACCTGAAGCCCATTGATTCTTACCCCTGGGAGATGGTGTATCGGTATATATATATATATATATATATATATATATATATATAGGTGAAGAATACATGTAAAATGAGGTTGAAACGGCCATTTCAGATGTGTATCTTGTATTTGTTGATTGTGCAGCAATTATGCACAATAGTCCTATGCTTCTTAACATGCATGTCATGTTCGCTTTGCTTGCAGGGACTTGTCAGGAATCCTATGATTTGTGATATATATATATATATATATATATATATATATATGGACATTTCTAGGGCACCTGGTTTCTGCAAAAGATATGCTTGTGTGGTTTTAAGTTCAAGGTTGCTAACCCAGAGCCCCATTCAGTCACATCCTGCTGATAGCAGCGTTCGCAATGGGCACCAATTTTGTTTCAAATTCTTTCAGGGGAGGCCCTGACGTTACCCCCTCAAGAGGATCTTGCACTGGGTGGTGGTGGGGTGGGGATGGTGTACCCCTCTGCAGCTTGGCTTACACTCGACATTCAGCTGACACAGGGAGCTTGTCTTCTAGAGTCCTTGTAACCGTGGCCACTGAGGTTGAGGCAGCTTTCTTGAACCTGCAACCTGTGTCTGTGGCTTGCCCGACTCAGGTTGGCTGTGCAGGTCCACCCATTACCCAGTGACCTTGCCCATCCTCGAGCTGGCCTCAATTTGTCATGTTCAGGTGCACGTCGTCAGTCAAGATCAAGGTCGAGTTCCCCAAGTAGTCAATCACGATCAAGGTTCCGCAGCAGCTCTGGCAGCATCCCAAGGCAAAGTGTGAGTCTCACAGGAAGCAGTTCCAACGCAGGGCAAAGTGTCAGTTACACAGGAAGCCAGTCCTTTGCCGAATCTGATGTGGAGATTTTGTTAGGTGGGCGCGACGAGCGACCTGTGCGGATGTGGTTGTTGCCTGGCAAAAAGGACAGCTCGGTCATGTCATTACGGGTAACATTGAGAGAGTATGTCGCGTTGCCCCGCAATGAAGAGAGACAGATAATGTCATTAGGGTCTCTCCAGCATAGGGTCTCTCCAGTAAGACTGGGTCTTGTGTGGCAGGGGCCCTATGTTATTATTGCCATGCGGACCCTGGCCCTATAGCAGGAGTGCGACCAAGAGGACCTAAGCGGCGTTTGTAAGCTAATTGTTCTTGGCTGAATCAGACCTCACGCCAGAGTTTAACGAAAATCTGGTAACACTGATCACGCATAGATATTGAGAGAGGAAGTGGGAGGTTGCTTCTCCCTTCCCCATTGAAGCCTCCCCATCTTACGTAGGATATGCGCAGGGAAGTATGCGGAAGAGGCTAGGGGTGGTTAGACCCTCACAAAATGCAAGCGTTTTCTACCGGGCCATGGTAACCCAGCGCTTGACATGGATGGAGTTCATGTTTCTCGTTGGGGAAATATGTTGTCTCTATCTCTCTCTCTCTCCGTCTCTTTTTATTGTTGTTAAGCACTGTCACCTTCCTCCCTTTACATAGGGTTTGTTCTCAAAGTGCAGTTGCCAGCCCCTGGCATGGATGAAATTCATATTTCGCTGGAGGAGTTCATACAGGATCTTGAAGGTGCAGCCCGCACCAGGCTCCTTCCAGCCATAATGGCTCTGCTGGGAAAGGTCCTTGCAATGTGAACAAAATCATTCAATCCAGGCACAATGGTCATGATCTAGCAACACTACCCTCAGTTTTTGAGAAGTAGTTTCCGAATCACCGAATCAGGGATATACTTTGATAAGGTTTTGACGATATTTTTTCAATGATGGATTTGGCGACCTGCACCAGGATCACTTTTAACGAGATTTGTTGTGCAAGAGGGATTCTCCAGTGTCTTTCCCATGGAGGCCTCCAGTAAAGAAAAATCAAGTTGTTTTTTAAGCGTCTAGTGACCGTCTCATGACCAAAGAACGACCACATGACATTCAAAGCACCTGCGCCTATGCTCGTAGTTTTTTTGCTTGGTGTCGTTCAGTCGTTGTTTTGTTGTTGTTGTTGTTGTTGTTGTTGTTGTTGTTGTTGTTGTTGTTGTTGTTGTTGTTGTTGTTGTTGTTGTTTGGTCGTTGTTCCGTCGTTCGGTCATCAATGGGCTTGCATTTGGCCCTGAATTGCCGCGAATAGGCTCCCATACATGGGACACCTAATGATTTGGCGATTTGCGGCATGGCTAAATTAAACGAATCAAAAATATATCTCAAAGGGCCTCAATGTCACAATGTGTGTATCTTTCTATGTAAGTGTTTATGCCGACCCTGTGCCTTTTGCATTTCTCAGCACTCGTCTGGTGAAGGTGGTATCTTGCACCTCTGTCGGGCTTGCGGAGGCGGCATGGATGGTTTTCCCCTGGCATCTGATGGCAGCTTCCTCGGTGCAAGAGGGGGCCGGTGCCCAGATTCAGAGCATCGCAAAACAAGAGATGCATGTTGGTCCAGGGTGTGGTCATGCATGACTCCGTTCGAACAAACAAATTACTCATACGCAATAATAAGGCCCGCCGCTGATGAACAAGTGGGCACAAGGACCATGATGTCAACACCATGCCCTGCCGAGATGTCGACCGGCCGAGTTTGAGATGAGAAGGCAAGCATCAGATGGCAATGCTGTTCACAGACGCTTGCATCGTTATGAAATCAGGCATCCGATAGCTTCGTGTTCTAATCTGCCCTTCATGAAAAGTCATCCTAGCCTTGTCGACTTTTCAAGGTGGCCTTTGGCTACCTATTGCAGGATTGTTATGGGGATTTTGGTTGTGCCCTCATATGCTGCTCGTCTTGAAAAAGTGTTTTTCTCCTCGGCGTTGAGTTGAATATGTCCTCGGCCACGCTACATTTGAAGAATCATAATGCGTTTGTTTGCATTGTGTTCTCATCTCATGCTTGCCTGGTCATCTGATTGTACCCTTGTCATGTTTATGACGACCACAGCGTTCTGCTTGAGTCCCATCCGATTGTGGCCTTTTAATTTAGAGCTCCCCTTGCCATTTATTGAAAGCGGCCTTCGGCCAACTAATTTCATGAGTTATGTGTATTCTGGCGTTAGTTTGTCTAACAATTTATGTATGTTGCTCATAACATTTGCATAACACTTGTAGATACCTATATAGCACTCGCAGCTAGGTCGCTCTCATCAAGTTGAAATCTTCGGGGCGGTTGTTGTGAGTATTTCGATGTACGGCTTGATAGTTGCATGGTAAAACAATAGTGATCGACGAAAATCGAACAGCTTCCAGAACAGATGTCTGTGAAGGGGCACCCAGCTAGCTTATATGTCAAGAGTTGGGGGGATTATGGGCCACCGTCCCCCGACGGCATTCTTAGAAAAACAGCAGTTGATGCTATATGGCAAAGGGGCGCTACAGAGTAATGGAAACCTTGGGATTGCCGGGACCACAGCGAATGGGTATTTCTTTGGAATTGGTTTTTATACCCCCAACTTTTATTTCCAAAAGTAAATGTGATGTCATGAAGGTCTTTACAACTTTTATTTTCGCGGCGAAAAACAAGTTGGGTGCTCAACTTTTATTTCCCCATGAACAAAGTTGGGACGAAGCCCCAACTTATTTTTCATGGGGAAAACAACAGTTGAACACCCAAACTTATTTTTCGCCGCAAAAATAAAAGTTGTAAAGACCTTCATGGCATCAAGTTTACTTTTTATTCTTGAAAATAAAAGTTGGGGTATAAAATCCAATCCTAAGCAAATTCCAAAGAGCTGTGATCCCATGCAATCTCAATGGAACCCCCATGCGGGCAGCTACCTTTGGACCCTGATCCCTGAGGCCAGCTGTTGATATGTATTGATCGGAAGATCGGTGAGCCACGCCTGGCATGGGCACCTGAAGTGGGGAAGCTAGCATTACAAGCTGCCGATGGGGTGCGGAGGCTGGATGGCACAACAACTGTGGAATAATTCTCCTTGGAACTCAATGTGCTCTGATATGTTGTTTTCTCCAAGCCTATCTCCCTGTGCTTCCTTGCTCGAAGTCGGCTCCAGAAAAGATTGCACTCATCAGCTACGAATATTTCGTGCAGGCTGTAGGTGTTGAGCCAGTGCATGCAGGCAACACCAATGATAATAAAACAAACTAACAGAGAAAATTACATGCAACACTAAACATAACAAACTTTTTTGATTTTAATCAAAAAAGAACCCACCAAACCCCAAACCCATGCTATGTTAGCATGGGCACCTGAAGTGCGGAAGCTAGCATTACAAGCTGCCGATGGGGTGCGGAGGCTGGATGGCACAATTTCCGAAGAATGTGCGTGGCGAAATTTCATGGATGTTTTCACGAACTACCTTGGGATTGCCGGGACCACAGCGAATAGGCATTTCTTTGGAATGGGGTTTTATACCCCCAACTTTTATTTCCAAGAATAAAAAGTAAATTTGATGCCATGAAGGTCCTTACAACTTTTATTTTCGCGGCGAAAAATCAGTTGGGTGCCCAACTTCTATTTTCCCCATGAAAAAATAAGTTGGGGCTTCGCCCAACTGATTTTTTCATTGGGAAAATAAAAGTTGGGCACCCAACTTATTTGTTCACCGCGAAAATAAAAGTTGTAAAGACCTTCATGGCGTCAAATTCACTTTTTATTCTTGAAAATAAAAGTTGGGGGTATAAATCCAATCCTAAGCAAATTCCAAAGAGCTGTGGTCCCAGGCAATCCCAAAGAATGTGCATGGCGAAATTTCATGGATGTTTTCACGAACTACCCAGTGTCTGTTGATATCAGGGCGGCAGGACCTGATGGTGCGAGTTGCTGGCCTTAGTCTATGGTCAAAGCGAGTGAGTACTGTCTGCATGGGCTGCGGGGCTCAATTTCCAAATCGAGGTTAATATTAGCTAGATATTAGTAGGTGTTTCTGACACAGTCTTGTGCACACGTGCCCATGGGGCATATTGCAGTGAATAAGTGAGTGATATATTATTGTATATATATATGTATCAATATGTAGGTTTGGCTCAGTTAGCTTGGCCAGGGGCGCCTGCACGGAAGCCATGGCGCCGGGCGACCTCGATGAGAGGCTCACCACCTCAGGTGCCACCGGGGCGCCAGGGCCTGAGCGTTGCCCTCTTCGTCATCGATGAGGTGGGTGAGCAGGGCGTCAAATAACCGGCCTTGTCCCGGCCGGACCCGTTAGAGGGCATTGCACATCGCCCTCGCCGTTAACGAGGCCGCACCTCGCCGTGTGCTTGTGCCTCGCGCGCGAGCCCTTGGCCGCGCCGCCTCCCGTTAAAGAGGCCGCCCTCATCGACATGAAGGGCACCGTTGGCCGCCGTCCTCATGGTCAAGGAGGACAATGCGATGCAGCAGGCCGTACGAGGAGCCCGGCCTTAGCAAGCGCTAGGGGGTTTCCCTCGGTTCGAAAGCCTGCTCGCAGTCGCCAAGAACGAGTTGCAGTGCCAGGAGTGACCGCTGAGCCCAGCTGCTGCTTAGGCCTGCATTTGTAAAGACACTAAAGCCGCTAAAGACATGCTAAAGATTTAAAGGGGCTGAATTTAAAATGCATGCTTAAAGATTCATAAAGTATTTATCTTGACCGGTTGGCATTCTATCCATAAGGGTAGAGTTGGAATGCATATTCTATGCCAACAATAGGCGGTGCCCAGTTTGATAATAAAGGGTAAAGCATTATGGCTAGGGTGTGGGAACTCGTAGGCAAGGCTTGCCCATTTAGTACTTCTAGGGGTGCTGAGATCCATGACGTAGCAAGAAGTGCTCCGATAAAGGCTCCACAAGGCAGAGTTAGTCGCTCATGCACTTGAGGGAGCACATATACATGGCGCCACAGGCCCATTTTCCAAAGGGAGCGGTGTTTGGAAGCCCAAACCACCTTCTGCACGGATATGAGGCGAGCCCTCCTGTTTTACTAAATTGCCAAATCCTTGCCTTCGCCCCTCCTGGGCCTGTGTCATAATGTTGTATGTTTTATTTCTATTGGGATGAGGGGAATTATATTCTCCTGCCTATAAGTAACAAATAACAAGGGACAACCTGTGCTATAGCCTGCTCCACTGTACATCTACCGGCAGAGGTAGGAGTTTGGCTGTTGTGCCTGCACCATGTGTGTGGCGCCACAGTTGTAAAGCAATAAAGTGAATTCATCTGCTAGATTAGTGAACCTCCTCATGTGAGAGTCACCTTAGGTGCTCTCGTTAGAGCCAGTCTTAATGGAGAGGATTCAACCACTGTGAAAACCAAAACCAATGTATCAATATGTGAGCAACTCCTCACAGAATCCTATCAACCTGGGCCTATCCAGGTTGCTGCAGTTATTGGTTGAAAAGAGCAGACTCTTTAAACTGCGGCCACATTGGCAATACGTTAATCAATGCCTGGAAGACATTTCAGTCACCGTTAGCGCAATATGAGCGCAACCCTTTGAAAACAACACCAAGTGGGAGTTCCATGCAAAACTAATGTGCTTTTGCTTGTCTCGTCCTGTGTTTCTTTTAAGCACATCTCCCATTTCATATCTTTGCTTTACATGTTGCGATTGAGTTGGGTTTAGAGTTAATTTGCATTTCCCCTGAGTAGGCAGGCCTAGAAAATCTGTCAGTATCTTCTCAATCGTCTTCTTGAAACTGAGGCGTAGAACGGAGCTCGCCTCTGAGGGTTCGCCCAGCCCTGCCAGTGGTTTCCACAGCCTCCTGAGCGAAGTTCCGATCCCAAAGAGGTGTTCGAAGTATACTTCCCCAAGCACGTTGAATGACGAATTGAGCATATATGGGGCAGACGACTTCCAAAGAGCAGTTCCAAATGCAAATTCCAAAGACATGTTCCAAAGGAAAGCTTCAAATAACCATTCCCAAGAAAGCTTCCCAGTATTGCAGATGTAAGTCCCAAGGAGGCACAGTTGTAAATCAGCTATGCAATGCGCAGTTCAAAGTCACGATCCCAAGAGCAAGTTGCGAAGGTCAACTTTCAAGATGAACTCCAAATCCAATATATATATATATATATATATATATATATATATATATAATAGCTCCAAAAAGCGGTGCCAACACACATGTATTTGCAACCATAAACAACATGTCAACGGCAAGGCTAACTTGACAATCCAACCGGTCCAAACAAACTAATTCGGCAATTCTTGCTAGGGTCACCTTGGGATGCTTGTCGAATCAATAGTTTCGGTACGCTCAAACCTAACTATATAAAATGGTGTGCAAACAAGGAGCTGCGAACTCTTGCACTAGCATAGCTTATACGCTTCCCTTCCCAAGGTTGTCGTTTTTGAGTAATCCGGTCTTGTTTCATATGTGCATGAACATGTGAACAAACATGTTTACAACCAGGGTCGACATGGTTGACCATGGGTTCACACTCAGTCAGGACGAAGCTACGGTAACTGCATCGCTTTCTAAGATTGTCTCTTCCCTAGTTTGTTCATGGCTCGATCATTTGTTCAGAACGCGTTGGTGAGTTTTATCTTTGTGGCCTCATGGATGACATATATATATATATATGTATATATATATATATATATATATGTATGTATCCAGTAGCTTCGCATCCCGCCACCGTGCTAGTCGGACATGCCCTTATTTACGTCCATTTTTTAGCAGTCAGTGGTTACATCTTAGTGGATTGGTTGGTCTGTGTGTCTGTTTGTGATGCCTTGCTTTCGATGTCTCTCTTAATCACTTTCTATCGATTGCATTGTAACGGGATCGTTAAGGGACCGATTTTGGAGCGATTTGGGGATCATTTGGAGACATTTGGGGGTCATTTGGGGGTAATTTAGATTCCGTTTGGTAGCATTTTGGGAAATTCGGGACGGGACCATGTTGAGAGCCATGTCGATTTGAATTGAATTTCGGGGCCATTAGGGATACATTTAGGTATTTTTCGATGACAATTCCGCACTTAGGGGCTCATGTGTGGCGGTTCAGTCGTTAAAAGTGTAGTAGTTTTTATGGTGACGGTTTTTATAGGGTCTCGGGGACCCCCCGTGGATAGGCCAATGTGCTTCCCGTACAGTGAATACTGTTGAGATTTCGCATGGTGTGGAATTAGGTGATTTATGGTAGGTTTGGGAACGCTTTTGGTACGAATCGGCGTCACTTGTGGCACACTTGGGGCACCATTGTGGGTAAATTTGTAAGTCCGCGGACCACTTAAAATCATACGGTTTTCGGAACCGATTTTTGGGGAAAAGAGTGAGTTGCGACCTGGTACAGCAAATTGCAAGACGAG
>Ga0099797_101115_pt1 | contig 15041 bp, 12 predicted proteins | sample Uncmet_Sort48C_1_FD_89871 | JGI IMG/M metagenome (GOLD analysis project Ga0099797, IMG submission 89871) | Marine eukaryotic communities from CALCOFI LINE 67, Pacific Ocean - C012_Sort48C_1 | ecosystem: Environmental > Aquatic > Marine > Oceanic | place: Pacific Ocean: Monterey Bay | collected... | reverse complement strand
TTAAGACAGTCTTCAACAAAACCGCGCCACAATCTAATCCAGGCAAGGGGGTGGGCGGTATGTCCGACATTTCTTGCGTTAGCGAGGACGTGTGCTACGCCGCGACGTCTTGCTTCGAGGACAATTGCGAGCCCTTGTACGGCTCCTTTCTCTTCAAAACTTCGAACGGCGGGGTCACGTGGGAACAAGTCGGCGATTTATTTTACGAAGTCATTATCAATGTGGTGCAGATGGTCTCGCAGAATGAAATTATTTTGGCTGGGGGAGGAGTTTCCTTGTTTGACAAGGCCCGTGTCTGGCACACATTGGACGGTGGTTCCACCTGGACGAATTCTAGCCTCGCGATGGGCCAAGTCACTGCACTAGACGTGTTGCCCGATGGCTCTGCTGGGCATTTGACTATCCTCAATGCGGCAGCGAGCGAGTCGTCGCTATACCGGTACAGTAAATAGTTTTCAAGCGTAAGATGGACACGATAAATTACGTCATCGAGACGGAGAGGTAGCACAATGTTACCGTTTTCATCAATACTTGTGAAACACTCATCCCCCAGAGAAACACTCGACGAAGATAGTAGTCATCAAATAGTACTTCGTACGTACACTGTCCTCAGAAAACCAGAACTTGGAATGCGAACTCTAAATTTTAATCCATGGGCGTGTTTAATGCTTAACAGACTACTATTTATCAATAGTTTTAACCAAAAATTTATAAGATATCGTAAATGAGTTCGTTCACTAAACCCCACACCGAATCTATCCTCTAGAGACTCCATCAGCTCCATGACATCATCAGATTACATATTGCTAATAACTACGTCTCTAAACTACGTACATACCGTAGTGTCGGTCGTTGTTCGCTTGCCTCCTAGTGCGCCCTACCTCATGTCGATTGTAACGATTGTTCACAAAGAAGAGAATGGTTGTGTTCATATACACACGGACGAGCATGCGTCTCCACCTTTCCCTCAAGGTCCATTACCCCTTGTACTGGTGATTCGTAAACGGGTGTGATCGGGCACAAAATTTCGCCACTGGGCCCGCAGCACATAGGCATGATACGGTTCGTCTGGTTGTTATGTTTCCTGAATGTCGTGGTGGCAAATATGGGCGGCGAAGCTCCGCATCGAGCTCCGTACAAACGGACATGTGGGAAAGGGCGGGGATGGGCGTGCGACCCGGACGATGCATCTTGTCTAAACAAACAGTTCGGAAAAGTAGCTCAGTACTCCGCTCGGTCCTTGTTCAAACTTGATTCTCAAAAAGACTTGCCTGACAACTTATACTTGCGAGCGATGAAGTCGGTCAATTACGAGCGGTGCAACCAAAGAAAGGTTGTGTGGCCAGAACATCCTCTTTGCGGAAAACAGGACACAAAATACTATGGTGGGGTTGTCGACCGAGTTGGCCGAATTCTGGAGTGCGCCAGCACATACGCCTTTGCCTTCGAGCTGGGTGGGAATACAACACGGTCAGTGAATACCACCCAATGCCATGCACTCACGTTGGCTTCGTGGAACGCGACTGCATATCCAATCCCCCCTGAGGCGACTGTCATTGGTTTGGACCAACTCCATGCATGGTGCAAGTGTTTGGAGGGGAAGTATGTTGCAATTGTTGGAGTGTGCAGCCCTACTTCGGGAGCGATGAAACTGCATGTACTATGCATGCTTCTCACCTTTGGCATTGCACTTCCGGTGGGCTACTCCATCAACGGGAGGAACACACGGGCTCGAACGCGATCCCACATGGCTGGAGGCTGCACGGCAGTCTTAGCCGTTCTTTGCGGGTGGGTATCGCCGGAGTTTTTAGCTGGATGGCGATATAGTACCCTCAGTACTGTGCTACTTGTGCTGATTATTGGATACATTATTGTCATAGAATGGTGCCCAAGCCGTCAGCCTAATAATTTCTGCTCGCGTACGCTACAGCGAATTCATTGGTACCCCTGTGCCGTGTTTGGTGTCGGCCCCTTTTGTGTGGTTCTAGGGTCGTTGAAGGCACTAAAAATTTGCTTTCCCGACGAAGTACTGGCTCCGCGTGATCGTAACGAATGTCCGGCGCATGTAGGAGTTGGGTTTGTCCTGTCAGCATATGGAATTGCACATGCCCTATACTCGATGAAAGCCCTGCGGCTTGAGAAGCCGCCTGTGTGGTACGAAAACCGAGCGCTGTGTTTGGGCGGCGCCATTTTATTTTCCCTCAGTTTTGTTTTTCAACCTGAGCAGACATCGTGGCCATGGACAGGGTTTTCCTACGCAGACAACCAGCACATGGGTTTGTACCTGGTCTTGCTTTTATTTCCACTCCTTGGCATAGCAGCAATCAATCTCAATCTCGTCCCTCAGACGTGGAATCTTCCCGCCGTCTGTTCCGCCGGCATGATTGGTCTGTTGTTGGTTCTGCACGACCCGCTATCGCATGGGTTCCACAAGCAATTGCATGTTTTCACTGGGTACACGTGGATGGTGACTTTAGTGTGCCGTGCCATGGAAAAGTCCTACTTAGTTGGTTTGATGGCCTCATTAACCGGGATCCTGTTCTCGTCCGTCACATTTGCTCACTCTTTGATGAACACGTTTACGCAAATTGACGTTTTGGCTTGGTTTTTTTTATGCGGTGCTTTCGGGGCCGTCCTCAACTTATTTGTCCTCTCCATGTGGGGAGTGATCTGCTATTTGAACCGAGATGGAGCATCTCTTTACACTGATATACACCTACATGATGATGATAGCGAAAGCAATGCTACTGCAGGTCACTAAGTTCAACCAATGATATTGAGTTTAACAAAGCTTTGAAAAGCTCATGATAAGCTGAGATATATGATATCATATAAAACTAATATAATGGTTGTATTAAATTAAACAACAATGTTTGTCGTAATCACAATTCTTCATCAGTATTCTCCTCCGTAAATAGAGCCCTTGCAGCTAAATCTTGATCATCAACTGAGGTCCTGCCCCATTTCGGATTTTTCTTCTTAAAATCATACGTAGTAGATAAGTGAGTTAAAAGCATCTTTATATGCAGGATTATCATTCTGCTTTTACGTTAGAACCCTAACCCGACTTTTCTAACCCGTTTAGATGGTGTGGCTTTATCTCCATTCTCCTAATGAGATTCTATGTGACATTCCAAGCACTTGTAATATAAAAAAGAAATAAGAGAATGAGACAGAAAACGTTTAATTAAATACAGCCTTTATACACGTACTTATTTTTATAAGAAAATGACTGTAAAATAATATTAAATTAACCTAAAAAATGTGTGTCGCATAAATCAAATTATATATATTAATGGCTGTTATACGTAATTTTAAAGAATTTCTTCATCTAATCATGCCGTGATTCCTTTTATGAGATTCGAACCGAACGAATGTCCTCAGTTTTTTAAGCAACGTATAGTTCAGTTTCCACCCATGTTGGATGTTCCATCTTCATTTTCGTTCTCCAACAACTCCCACGATCGTGAATACGAGTTCCTGTGTTCCTGTGTTCCTGTGTGATTTTTCAAGTAGTGGCGTGAATTGTATATAGAATTACGGTCTGGATGCAACAATATCATCCTCAAATGCGGATCCGTCGACCATTTCCGATGTCAGACCCTGGCCAACTTCAAACAACTCAGAATGGAGAACGCTTAAATTGATGATGTTTGAGACCGAAAACGTTTAATTAAAATATGATACTAGTATGCATAGTAAAGATACGAAAGTGTAAGGAAGGGGAAGAGTGTAAAATAATAATAATAATATATTACGATTCGAAAATATTTATGATTTATGATGCTACGCACGTTTATGTGATGATGAAAAGAAAATTTCTCCTTCAAAAGTATCGAGACAGTAAATTATACTAGTATGTGTGTGTATGGGCGTACATTTAAAATGTCTCGTGAATGTCTATTGCACCAGCACTTACGGGTGCCTTTAGTACATGATCAAAGTCTTCATTACTTCTCCCATCCAGCCGCTTCATAAATTGCGAAGAGGACCGTGTTACTGGCGCCGACGCGCCAATGGCACCTAAGTCTGGATTTGTGTTGCCGCTAAAGCTATATGGATCACGAAATTGGTTCACCAAGTCTGATGCTTTGCTATGACGTCGGTGTTCGTGGGCTTTCTTCATGCGCAGCATATGTTTCCTCTCCGACTCCTTCTGTCGACGGGCGCGCGCAGCATCAGGTGTTTCCGCTGCCATCGTGGCCGGAAGGGGCACTCTTCCGTTGTTCATAGCACGGTCCACCATTTCGTAATCGACACCAAAATTTCGCAAATTGTCTTCGTCATCTTGGTCAGTACGGCCTTCGTCGTCGGACTCGTTCTGAACATAAGGGCTGGAGATAATATTAAAATCACGATCGGCAAGCTTTTGCATCGTTGCCAATTGTTGGTCAGCCCGCCGCTGTTTGTTCCACTCCACGCGGCTTTGTACATTCACGGGAGCGCCCGTCCCCGGTTTAACCTTGCGTTTGATGGCAGTCTTGCTTCTTTTGTCGATGTTTGGCTCAAATGTACACCCCTTGGTTTTACCATCATGTTGTTCTTTCATTTTCCGTTCAATCTTCTGGTCACGCTTTCGTAACCACTTGTTCAACCTTTGCTCGGGTCGGCCATCACCGTTCCCGCGGCCCATCGTGTTGCTAGTACCCAGGCGTTCATACGTCCGCTTAGATTGAGATCTATCAGGGGTGAAAGTGCATTCTTTCATCTCTTTGGCCTCTTTTTCTTTTCGCAATGTCCCTAAATCTTTGTGCCAGTGTTTATGATCTCGGTGCAAGCGAGCACCAAAATCAATCTCCTTCTCACCCGGATAGACATTCTTGGTAGAGTGTTTGACTGCCGCGATGCGCTCAGAAATTTTGTTAATTTGTGGGCTGAACGTGAGCTCTGGATCTAATATATCGCTGGGTAAGTGTCCTTTATGCGCGGTTTCATGGTGTGATTGACTCCGTGACCCCACGTTCTCTTGCTCGAACGCATTGATTTCCCGTTTGATGTTCATTAGTTGGAGTTCCCGCACTTGCTTCGGGCGCAACTTTGTCAACCGCTCAATGGGAGCCTCGTCCAACTTCTTCGCGATGTTCAACGACCGCTTTGACAAGCGCGGACGCGCTTGTGCCTCCTTGGCTTTGTTTTCTAATTGCCGCAACTTGTCCTTTTTCTTCAACGTGTTTTGTGCGCGATGATACAGGCTGTGTCCTTGTGGCTGTTTGGGCCCGCCTACCTCGCGGTTGTTCGCATGCTTACGCATCGCGGCTTGAGTCTTGCTGTGGAACTCGGCTGCAGCCTTGGCCCGTGCGATGGCTTCAATCTCGGCCTGGGCAACGCGCTCACGATGACGTCGTTGCTGTTCCATTGCATCGAAGTAAAGTCTCTCGCCTACAGGCCCTTCGCGTTGCAGTCCAGCAGCCATACGAGTGATCGCTGGGTTCCCTGGAACGCTGTCCACAAGGTGCCTTTCCGCCATCTCCTCACGTGCTTGGTGGAGGGCGGGAGCCAAATTGTACAAATTCGTGTATATGTCGTCGCCACCAGTGCCCCGCCCATTCGCCTCGGCTAGCGCGACACTCCGTGGGTTGACTGACGGCCTATACGTCGCCTCTTCGCTTTCACGGATGCGCTGCTCGTGTGTAAGCATATGTCGCTTGCGCTCCTTTGCGGACTCCCAGGCCATGGCCCGCTCGACGACATCTCCAGGTCCCAAGTCGATCGAAATATGCTTGTTGATAGACGGGGTGAAGTTCGGAAATTCGCGGCGTTCTTCTTCCTCGCGTTGCTCCCGTTTCAAACGAAGTCGTTCCTCAGCTCGTTTCGTTTCTTTTGCCATGCGCACTTCCACCGGCTCGTTCACAGTGTCATCTTCTCCTTCGTTGCGGGTAATGTTCGGACGGAACGAGAAATTGGCCAAGTTCATTTCCTCCCGACGTCGCCGCTCTGTCTCTAAGTATTCTTGGCGCAAGCGGCCGCGCTCTAATAAGTGGTCTTCGATGTTTTCGTGCTCTTCCCTCCCTGCTCGGCCAAGACCTCGGACAGCATACCCGCTCCGTTTGGTCTGTGGCGACGTATGACCTTCGTCGTCACCCGCGCCACGGTCCGCAAACTCCTCCGCTAGTGACTGGCGCCCGGGGTCGTCGGAGACCGCCGACGTCCGACCTTTCAACAGCTGTTTGTGCTCTTCTAATTTGGCGCGAATTTTTTGTTTTAGTTCTTCTGTCTCCGAATCATCGATGCGTGAATTGCGCACCCGTTGGTTGTGGCGCTCCAGTAACATTGCAGTGCGCTCTTGGATGCTTTCTACGTTGTTGTCGTCGTCGCCGTCGCCGTGGTACTGACCACCGCCAGCAGCCGCCATAGACGTCATCGTTCCGAAGTGCACGATAGAAATAACGATGCACGACGAGTCCACGGCTAACTTAAGAGTGATCAAACAACCAGTGCAATTGAAGAAAGCATATGATGATGGACCTGTTGTCATTCCCGGGACATGGAAGGTGTGTCCACTCTGTCGCGCACACAACAATCGACGCGGACGAAAGAGGGAGAAAGGTTGCACCAAGCGAGCCGATGAGACCCAATGGGGTATACTAATACCGTTACAACTATGTATATTATATAGGAATCACACATGACAGAGCCATGGGAGAAGAAATAAGTTAACGAAACTGTCATTCATGGACATGGACACAGGATGAGCGACACACGATTTCTAAACGGATCCGAGATGAGGTCGGGCGGTCGGGCCTCGGATACCTGCCTGCTGCCTGCTGCCTGCTGCCTGTCTCGAGTCTCGAGGTCTTGGTGCGGTGGATGGAGTGTACTTGTAGTGGATTGTGTGTAGACTCGTCTCCTGTCCACACGCGCGTGTACACCACACAGCGTTGGATACGTTCAATTCTTCTGGTCATATAATAACAGGGCCACAGGATCGGAAGACACGCACGCCACGCACATTTATTATCTGCCGGCCTGGCGGGGATGACATGCACTGCATGCACTGCACGGCACACACAGACGATACACATACACAGCCATCCATCCATTCCATTCCAGCTCCACAGAGTTGAAGCGACTGACTTCTTCCCCGCCCGTGATCCACAACTGCCATTTCTATACGTTGTTTGCAACCACATTCTGTGTTCCTTCAGCTATCCATCTCGAAGGAAGTTTCAGTCGAGCACACTAGGCGAGCGCAAAGCATAACACTCTTCGTCACCATGACGTCGACTGACAAGAAGTACGAAATGTTCGAGTCAAGGTTCTCCAATCCCGAGGAAAGGTTTATTCTCTACCTCAGACGCTTATACCCTAACTTTACACAAGAGCTTGCGAATGAAGTGTACAAACAACATGGGAAAGAAGGCTACGAGGAGCAGAAATCGTGCGACGAAGGCGACACGAAAGAAGAACAGGCTGTGGCCACCAACATGGAGACGCTTTCGGAGCGCCAACACGAATACTCTGAAATTGAAAACAAGAAGTTCTTCTTCTTTTTGACAACGAGGTTGACATTTTACGAGATATGTCAAAAGCACCAATCGTATGCATATCCAGCACACCATTCTACAAGAAACGGAGCATACGGAGTTTCGTCTCGCAGTGGTGGTGCGGCCGCCTCAACCGCACATTACCCGCGGTCTGTACACAACAACAACAACAACTATGGCGGTGGCAAAAAAGACGATGACTACGACAATCGCAATCGCAAAAGGGTACATGTCGCTTCGAATGCGGATAACGTAAATATCGAAGTCCATAATACATCCATGGTGCTATACGAGGGCCCTGTGTGTGTCTAATATGGTCAAGGTTGCTTGGTTGCGAGAACGATGTTCGCGTTCAGAACTTGCAGTTCCGTGTACCTACCTTGAATTCCTCTGTCATGGAGATTCAAAACAAGCGCAAAGTCCGTATTAAATTGTTATTGACAGAAGTGTGCTTTCACTAGCATAAAAACAAAGTAAACATAAATGTGAATCAAACCACTGTTGTGCAACGTAATCTTAATTTAATTAAAACATTTTTGAGTATTTTTTATGATACTTATTATTTATGTTAAGATAATTTATCATAAAGTCAGAAAATCCAACATGGAGTAGGACCACGCTTAATTATGAACGTTCAGTGACAAGGACACTTTTTATGGAAGAAAATAGTGATGGAGATCGCTAAATCTGATATTTAAGACAGTAAGTGTTTAATTAAATACAGCCTTAACTATAATTTTCATAAAGACAGTCATTTCCCAAACACTGAAAATTGAGGAAGAAGGCACATACAGACAGGCACGGTTTTGTGATAATTATCTCATGCTCGAGAGTTGTCGTTTTGCAACTGAAGGTCAACATCTCAAGGTCGTCTGGCCGTATCATGGTTTTGATTTGTTCTCTTGACAATGAAGCTTCTCCAAGTCTGAGGGTAGGCTTTGGAAATTCAATTCTGTTAGTTTGTTCCCATTCCAATATCAGCCGTCTTCAATGAAGCGTTCTGCCCCGTTATGTCCTTTAAAAGAGTCTAATCGACGGTCCAACGATACCGACATTTTTGTCGCTCACCCCGTTTGTATTGGTCGTTTTCAGGCGGTAGGTCCACGATCTCCACCAGGGTGGCACCCAAACGTTCGCATGTCTTTCTCGAGGCCCAATTGTCAGGATTGCAGGTGATCCAGAGCACATCCATTCCGTGAGCTTTCGCTACAGGTTTCAACAAGGAACATGCTTTGGCCGCAAAGCGGCGTCCACGCCACTCAGGGTCGATTCCATAGCCGATATGCCCGCCGTACTGGACCACGCTTGTTGTGTTGCCAATCCTCAAATTAATTGCACCTACCGTATCTCCGGTCTCGGCACGTGTGACGGCATAATCCAGTGCTCGCAACCACCCCTTGGTCGGGTCCGCTGGGGTGTCGCGGACTAAGCACAGAACGATTTGATCACCGGGTATTACATCCACGTTAGCGCTTGCACCATCCATGTTGTCACCGTTGGTGGAACTGGGGGTGGCGTCAACATTTCGGGTTCAATCAGCTCTATCGGCTCCATGGAATGCTATGATTTGAGCACTTATTTACTTCTTGAGCATATGGTACATATGACATACGTAGATCTCGTGTCTGAGAGTCCGGACAGTCCTTCGCTTCAGAATTTTGGATATAATAATACTTCCTAGGCGAAGTCTAGGAAGTGCGGTCAAGAACTGTATAATATAATAATATATACATCAAACATACTGCAGTATAATATTAATATTACGAGGTTATAATAAACGTATAATAAACATATAATAAACGCCTGAAATTCAAGGGACCAGACACGCTCGCAATATTTTCTTTATGACACGCATTACATCGCCAAAACGTGAACACACACACATGCTGCTGTGTCTATATCATGACCAGAATGGATTTTGGACGAACAAGGTAACAAGGTACATATTATAGAAATGTATGAGCGACCGTCGTCGGGGTCAGACCAGACCACATGCACGCACTCACGCACTCACGCACCACCCCCCACGCTATGCTCGGCGACTCCCCGCAAAGTCGACATTGCTTAGTTAACCAACTGCCACAACACAGTTCGAAAAGCCTCTTCGCATATTTGTCGACGCAGTTCACGAAGACTAGCGCAGCGCACGACAACGATGGGGAACACGCAAACACGGATACCAGATACCAAATTCCCCGACGCCGTTCAGGGGAATAACATTGCTATCGATGCCCAGCATGGAGGGGAATGGCTTGTTGGCACAATCGTTGAGGTTTGCAACGATACAGGCGTTTGTACAGTTGAGATCGGACCTTGGAAGGAGTACATGAAAGTGGCTCTTAGCAAAAAAACAGAGCATCGTCAAGGCGAGTACGAGGTCTCGACTGTCTACGACTGTTCTCATGAAAGCTGTACGTCAAAAGAAGAGCCGCACCTTCATGGAACGACGTGGTCTTGTATGCCCACTATCACTGCGGCACCAAAACGAGCCTACATTGGTAAAGGCTTAGAAGAAAACTCATCGACTCTTCCATCTTCTTATTGTGTTGAAATCACTGTTCCAGAAAATTCAAGCCCGGCAGACTTTGCAAACGCAACCGGAAATAACGTCAAAATGTGCCTAGGGCGACCATCCCGACTCACCCCGACGGATGGGAGTGGTGGGAGCGAGGAATGGCAGGCAGCGAGCCCCACTTTCGGCATCTCTACATAGATGCCATCATCAGATCAAAGTCCTGTATCGTCGCATACCGCCAAACAAAAGAACATGCCTTGTCTCTCCTAGGCGAGCTCAACAAGGCTGGTATATCATCTGCAACAATGCGTGAAGTTCCTTGCGGTATGCCGATCTCAGAGTTGGGGGTAAAGAATATGCATGAATGTAGAAGCCAACTCCAGCTACGTCTTCGTGTAGCAGCAGCAAATTTCTCAACAAGTGCCACAGATGAACCTAGCCCTGGTGGTGACTTTGGCGACTTTTTGATGCAGCGGCTCCGCGGCCAGCTTGGAGGACTCAACCCCCCCCCGGGATTGCTTGAAGCGCTTTCAGGCTCTTCTGGTGGAATGGAAGGACTCTTTGAAGCAATGGCACTCAGGATGGCAGGCGAAACCAGTAACGATGAGGATGATGATCAAAGCGCCCCTTTGGTTGAAATGAAAGACGTTCTTCAGCAATACGCACCAGAGCTGAAAACATTTGCGGAAGATACCCTCAACAACGGATACGATACGGCAGAGTTGAGGCAAAAATATTCCAGTACACTTCAGCACAACAAGTCCGACTTGCACTGTTCTATGTGCCAAGAAACCCTCGCTGTGGGCAGTACTGTCATAACCTTACCAACATGCGGTCATGTCTTCCACGCAGATGAATCTGACGATTGCGTTGGTGTTTTAGGCTGGTTCAAAGACAACCACACATGCCCTGATTGCCGCGAGCCGTTTGAAAAGTGCGAAGCACATTATCGCACAATTGCGAAAGGCGATTCCTTGAATGCTGATGGTACTTACCCTTGTCTGTGCTGCGGTGAGATGCACGTGTCGTTCGATGGCGACATTAGCGACGCAAGGTGTACAAAGTGCAGAGCGTCGCATGGTGCGGCTGTCATGGCAGCAAGAAACGAAAACTTTTTCGTTGACGCTGCTGTCCTAGTCTGCCTGCGGGAAAAGCTGGAATCCTTGCCTATAAAGACCGAGGACAATAATAATTTTTCATTCGCCCTCCAAAGAGTAAGACGTGAAATTTCCAACATAATTTCGTCAAAAACATTGAAACGGTTTGATAAGGGTAACTGGGATGTGCGCGATACGATGGTCAGTGTGTTAATTGAAGGCACCGGCCCATATTCGACCTGGCAAAAGAAAATGGCCCAAGAAGACCCCAACACAAAAGGGCTGCTCAACCGTTTCAAAACGTTGTTGGAAAGAGCTCAAAACGTTGTACTAGCAGGGCAAAAGGAACATGTACAAGAGACCACAGAAGCTGAATCTGTTGGTCCTCTGCCGCTGCCGCTGCCGCAGCTTGTGCGATCGTTGAGTGCTGCTTTAGACACACTTGACCTTGCAGAGTATAAGCCGGTATTGAAAGAAAACGGTTACAAGACTCTAGATCACGTCAAAGCCGCTCGAGTAGATGATTTGGTACAGAAGTGTGGTATGAAAGAGCACGATGCCTCAGCACTCTTGCGCTCGGCCGTCCCACCAGCCTAATCCAGGCTTCAACCAGCACTTCCGTTAAAGACAGGAAACAAAAACGGGGCTCAAAGCACTATTAGGGAAGAAACTTCTCTCTCTTTGTGTCTTTCATTCGTGTATCGTGTATGATACGAGTATCAAAGCCATAAGTACATAATGTAGTGATTATGTAAACTAAGATACGATATCAATTCGCGTGTATATCATAGGCTATTTATAACGATATTTTAAGTCATATAAAATAAAAGTGATAAAACTAATAATGACTGTAAATAACTAGCAATAGAAATGTTCGTCACATACATGAAATTAATCATGATCCTTCATTTGTTATGGTCATCTTCCTTACTTGCACTCATGCGTGTACGTTGTCGCTTCTCCTTTTCCCCTCATACACACGCAAACTCGCATTTTTCCTGTTTACACACGGGAGAGGCATGAGACACTACTAGCAGTGATCGATTCAAGATGAACTCATCCTCAATTCGTTGATGCAATCCACTCGTCAACACTATCCAAACACCGACTCATTGTTGCAAACCCTTCTACAATCTCCTCCCCCGTTATAGTTAATGGAGGAGTGCAATGAACGTGGTGTCCACGCATGATCGTTAAAATTCCTTCTTCCCGCATGCGCCGTTTTAACAAGGACTGGCCTTCAGAGGTTTCGTGCATATTCATCATAAAATTGCCATCTTTGCCAGCTAGATCGAAACCAGCGCCGAGACCGACCACACGGCCTTGCTTGACACTTGGGTGTTTTCGTACAAGTTTTGCCATCTCTTTTTTCATAATAGGCTCCATGTTCATGACGTGCCCAACAATGTCATGCTCAATCATATATTTTAATGTGGCATACCCGGCCGCCATACAAACAGGGTGAGCAAAATATGTGGACCCGTAACCCAAAGGAGCTTTCCTGAAATGATCATATATATGTTTCCTAGTGGCAACCCCACTCAAAGGTAAATACGAAGATGTGACACCTTTCGCAAACGTATACATATCTGGCAGCACCCCGTCGTAATGCTGAAACCCAAACATTTTCCCAGTACGCCCGAAGCCCGTCATAACCTCATCAGAAACCAGCAGGATTCCATACTTGTCGCACAACGCACGAACGCCTTGCATAAATGATTGGTGTGGCAGCAGCCATCCGTTCGCGCCGGTGACGGGCTCTAAAAAGATGGCAGCAATCGCCTCTGGGCCTTCCCATAAAATTTGATCGTGCAATGCGTTGAGACACTTTTCCACTGATTTAATAGGGTCTTCGTCCCATTGAAAATGAAAGGGAAAGGGGTCTAACATTTTGACAAACCCACTTGAAGTTGAGTCGACCGCCCACGTCCGCGGATCCCCCGTCATGGCAAGTGAAGACGTACTCCCACCATGGTACGAGCGATATCTGCTCATAATCTTGGGACGACCTGTGTAACGGCGAGCCATTCGCATTGCCGCCTCGTTCGCTTCAGACCCCCCAGAAGCAAAGAAAAAACTATCAATGTCGCCAGGCGACAAGTCTTTCAAGAGGCTGCACAAGCGAGCACGCGGGTTGTGTGTAGATATATCGCCGTACACAAATGCGGTACTGTCTAATTGATCGGAGATTGCCTTTTTGATCGTATCGGGGACTGTATGCCCTAAATTGGTGCAAACAGCGCCTGCACTCCAGTCAAAGTAACGCTTCCCATTTTCATCGTAAATGTAAATGCCCTCGGACCGACTGGCGTGAACACACGTTTCGCGCAAAGGATCGCTCGCTCCCCACGAAAAAATAGAGCTTTCTTCAATGGCGTTGGCAATGTCTGAGTGTTCCCAAACCTCCTTGTTATGCTTCCGTTCGTCATAGACACCGGTCGAATTGTCTTTTGAATGAAATTCCGGGAACGCATTTACATTCCCATGGAACTCTGTGTGCGCGCTGAAAGAGCGAAAGCCTAAAGAAATATGGCGTCGAACCGAGCCGAAAACTGATCCTGCAGTACTTCGCAACATGTTAAACTCAAAATAAGTAAGACGATAGAAATAATCAACGGAAGGTAAAACTAGGTGAAACGCCAATGCTGGCACTGGATCCCCGTCCGATCGCCTTGCGCCCACCACGATGAAGGCATGAACCAACCATAGCCGCCGCAGCAACCAACGATCGATGCTTCAGAGAACACAGAGCACACTTCAGAACACATTCTTATCACCGTAACGCCGGCTGCGATTTCATCAACCATTTTAAGGATGAAACTTTCACTTCGAAAATAGATTTCGACTACACCACAGAGCATCGCTACGAGTGAAACTTGACACAAATGTATGGGGATGTAGTCTATCTACTGGCTTGACCCCTATGACATGGACAGATGTATAGCCACAGCCACACAATAGCACCATTAAGCAATCATTTGCCAAATGCATCGTTTACTGTACGAGGATTCTCGTATTCTACATTTTTATGCTGAATACAGTACGCACTTCCTACTGTAGTGTCAAGAAATGTACCATTACTGTAATAGGTAGAAACGGTATATAGTATACATTAAGTACACCACAGTACAGTAACCTAACCCTAATCCCCCCAAAATGGAAGTGAACAAAAAAATGTGATCGAGCAATAGAATAATATGGGTCAAGAGACTGTAGAAACCGCTCCATTTCGCAACAGACATTGGGAGTGTTTATGCCTTGGGGGGGGGGCACTTCTTTGAAGAAGTGCGGGCTGTACTAGGCGTCGCCATTGCGTCTTTTTCGATTACAGTAATCTTGTTATTGCATCTAAACCGTAAAACGCTCACCAAGTCGCTTGCGAAATGGAGCGGTTTCTACAGTCTCTTGACACTCTTGTCACCGAGGCTGCGACTTCGGCTCCCACACCGATGGCACGGACGGGAAATACCACGACCGAAGCAGTAGATGTGAAGAAAATATTGGTTGCGCAAGTAGCTCTTCTTACAAACATGCATAAGACTGTTCTTAAAGTTGCGGGAACAGTACGGGCCGAGAGGGAGAAAATCGACGCGTTGGCCGAGGTGGTATTAACTGAAGTTGACCGGAGGGAGTCTATAGTCACTTTGCTCAACAAAATTGTCATGCTATTGAGTGCCGACGTTGACCCCAGTGAAAAAACTATGAAGCGCCGAATTTCCACTAAAACTGAACAGCTGGCAAAGAAGCGGAGAGTCTACGTGAGGGGTGAAGCGAACGACGAGGAAGAAAATGTTCAGGATTCCAACCCCCTTCTTATAAGCGAGAGGTCGCTAGAAAACCTCTTTGCGGACCGTACATAGACATAGACATCAAAAATGCCTGTTCCTGATGACGGGGGGGGACGGCCGTGATATTTAAGAAGTTTGGCCTGCGACTACACTAGTC
>Ga0099797_101114_pt1 | contig 15043 bp, 17 predicted proteins | sample Uncmet_Sort48C_1_FD_89871 | JGI IMG/M metagenome (GOLD analysis project Ga0099797, IMG submission 89871) | Marine eukaryotic communities from CALCOFI LINE 67, Pacific Ocean - C012_Sort48C_1 | ecosystem: Environmental > Aquatic > Marine > Oceanic | place: Pacific Ocean: Monterey Bay | collected... | reverse complement strand
ATGATTGCGCAACCTGGCCCTGTAGACCCCTCCCAAATTGTTGTGAAGTGCACCGTTATTTATTTGCAAACACTTGTATGGCTTATTTTCGGTTAAAAGATTTCACAATGATGACGATTCTACGAAATCGGTAAATATCATGGGTTCCACACTGCCAAATTTCCCGCGTTCGTGCGAGCCTCAAGTACACAGAAATGGACACCTTTGGCCACAGCCAAATTTCTCAGAATTATGTACACCCTAATAAGGAATTAATCTGTTTCTGGGTGGTAGGGAAATCTATTATTTCTTTTACACTTTGCTAGAAGAGGAATAGACTATTTGTCTACCCAGCTGGTGGGGCAATAGTGCTAGCAATGAGTATTATTTGTCTGAAGGTTATTCGTTTCCTGGACAATACACAACTTATTTGGGAAACACATGTTCTTCCATTGGCCGAACCTGCCTTTGTTCGCACAGTCCTTCACTCAGGGAACAACATACTGCCAAATGATGTACTGTCCCCTACAGGAGATGGGTCAAGTCGAAATATTCACCGACACTGGTGATGGACATAATTAAGCATCACCTAAACCCAATTTTCCGGCCCCGGGGTCCTAAACCCGATTTTCCGAGCACGGGGCCTTTCAAAACAAGTCGGGGACGTGTTTAAATGCACCTGGGGTGGTTTGGGCATCGAATTTGCATGTGGGAATGAGTGAAACCATTGTACAATCGATAAGATCCAAACATATTGTGTTTTTTTCTCAATCAGTGGGAATTGTTTTGCCAACCCTTCGGGGTGAACACATTTTCGAAAAACGAATCCAAAACGAAAATTTAAGCATCATATTTGATTTTCAGTGACCCAAACGTGTTTGTTTGGTGAACCACCAAAGAGTTGCTTAATTAAGTCCATAAACCGTGAGTCATAACATTCTTCACCAATGAGTCATATCATTTTTGATTTTAATATATACATATATATATATGGGCATTTCTCGTTTGTTCCCTTACCCCAACACCGTTGCGTAAATGCTACGTAAACGGGGCCCCATGGGCCCCATGGGGCCCATGCATGGGCCCATAGGGCCCCATGGGGCCCATGGGCCCCATGGGGCCCCATGGGCCCCATGGCGCCCAAAGGGCCCATGGGGCCCCATGGGCCCCATGGGCCCATGGGCCCCTTGGGGCCCGTTTATGTAGCATTTATGTAACGGTCCTGGTATAAATCCCCTACAGCGAAACAAACGAGAAACCGCCATATATATATATATATACACATATTGGTCTCTGCGTGGCCCCTTCCGACGGCCCCACCCGCCGTGGCCCCACCCGGTGGCACTCGCCGTACCCTCTAATGTGACCAATGCAAGAATAACTACAGAAAAGGTGCATGTTTTGTCTTAGCCCTGGCACCTGTACGGTACCCTATAGGGGACTCCCTGGGGAACACAAGGATACGACATTGAAATTCATAGAATTACAAGTGGCACACGTTCTCAAGCTCATGCACCAGACATGAGGTTACCTGTACTGCATGGCAAGAGTTCGCAACAGAAGACCATGAAGACTGCAATTGCCTTTGATGGCGGACCTTGGGTGGACCTTGCCATTTATTAAATTCGTGGGCCAACCATGGACATGCCAACACCATGCTCATACATGCGAATTCTATTGCCACCACATGGATGCCGCAGGCGAAAGCCGCAGCCCCCTGTCTGTCTATTACAACCTATCTCTTCTAGGGTAAGCCTTACCCGGTAAGGCATCCACCCCCCTTAGGACATCGACACGTATAGATTTCACTTGGGGGCAATTGTGTTTGCAAGAGCAGGCAAGTCCTTGATGGATATATCGAGCTGAAGCATCAAGATTGAGGGTTTCAGGGGCCAGTTCAGGCCAGCCAGCCTAGCCAGCCCAGTCAGCCCAGCAACGCCAGCCCGCCCAGCCAGCCCCGCGCGGACGAACGCACGCATGCACGGACGCATGCACGGACGAATTAAAGGTTTGCAAAGGCGGCCCGGGAGGCAGCAAGCCCAGCTCAGTCCCGCCGGCCCAGCCAGACCAGCCAGCCCAGCATGCCCAGCCAGGCCAGCCAGACCAGGCTGCCTAGCCAGCCCAGCCCATCCGGCCCAGCAGGCCCTGCCAGTCCAGCCAGCCCAACAAGCCCAGCCAGCCCCGCGCGAACTCACGCAACGCCGCACGGACCGACGAATTAAAGGGTTGCGAGGGCGGCCCGGGAGACAGCCTGGCCAGCCAGGCCTGCCAGCCCAGCCAGCCCAGTAAGCCCAGCCAGGCCGGCCAGGCCAGCCTGCCCAGCCAGCCAAGCCAGCCTTGCCAGCCCACCAAAGCCAGCCAGCCCAGCAAGCCCAACCAGCCCAGCCAGCCCAGCCAGCCAAGCCAGCCCAGCCAGCGCAGCAAGCCCCGAGCGAACGCACGCGCGGACGCACGGACAGACGCACGAACGGAGGTTTGCAAAGGCGGCCCGGGAGGCAGCCAGGCCAGCCCAGCCAGCCCAGGAGAGCAGGAGGAGGAGGAAGACCACGCACGGACACACGAACGGACGAATTGAAGGTTTGCGAAGGCGGCCCGGGAGACAGCCAGGCCAGCCAGCCCAGCCCAGCCAGCCCAGCAAGTCCAGACAGCCCAGCCAGCCCAGCCGGCCCAGCCAGCCCAGCAAGCCCAGCCAGGCAAGCAATGCCAGCCCGCCCAACCAGCCAATCCACCCCAGCCTGCCCGGCCAACCAAGCCAGCCAAGCCAGCCCAGCCGGCCCAGCAGACCCAACCAGCCCAGGCCAGCCAGCGCCGCGCTGAGGGCCCGGCACATGAAAATACATGCATTCTGCACAGAATCGCAAGATGCATCTGATGGGACTATTTGCGGACAATGAAAATTACAAAGTTGACATCAAGTAGCTTTGGCTTTAGCTTTCACCAGATTGTGAATGCATGGGACAGCCAAACAGATGGGAGTGAAATTTGCTTATGCATGAAGGCTATGTAACTAGTAGCCTACGAAAACTGTAAGGCAAAATAGGGGTCAAAGTTAATGTATATTTCCAACGATGGGGTATACCAAACCCATGATTTTTATGTACTAGTTTGCATTGAATCTCTGAATTACATTAATTATTAGACTAGCTATGCCAAATTACGTTAAATCCATACAAAAAATATTCAGCCCCACAGAAAAGGATAATCAATCTACTGAATGGGATAAGGTTAGAATTTTCAGCACACCTTGTCCAACCTGCATGGGACTATCTGTTGAAAGACTGTCTTTTGAGATTTCAAAAGGCAATCTCTCAAAAGACAATGTTTCAAAAGACGGTCCCGCGCAGTTTGGATCACTAATCGAGCTTTGGGACACAATTCCTGAAAGCAGCCTAAGCAGAAAGCAAGTGGTCACCCACCCCAGTAAACATAATTTGCATAAATGTAACGGTTTAGGTCCGGAATCAACAGTTTGAGCTGAAACTAAATCCAAATCGATCCGTATCGGCCCAAATAACCCCAAAATTGTATTCCCGAGGTCTGGGGACCGACCCCGGGACCGGAAACTAGGGTTTAGGGGTCTCGGTCCAGAAGAGTCAAAAGACAGTCTTTCAAAAGACGGTCCCGCGCAGGTTGCATTTGTGCAATGGAGACTCCGAGGCCCCTTCAAAGTGAAGGTTGCTCTCGTGGTGCTCGTCAGGCTCCGGGTTCCTCCCGTCATCTCCTTCATGCCTCCTCATTTTGTACAAGGCTCCACAAATCTTGCAGCGGAAAAAGGAGCCCCACTTAAAGGCAAAGTAAGGAACAGCTACTGGGGGGCCGTATATTTGGTCCGGTCCTTATTATTGTTCCAGTTGGCCGGGTGGGCCCGGGGGGGCCCATATAATTGTTCCGGGGCCCCTGACACATATAATTGTTCCGGGGGACCCATGGGGCCCATGGGCCCAGGGGGCCCATCGATCCCAAGCCGGCCAGCCAACGTCCAGCGGCCAGCGTCCAGCGTTGAACTCCCAGCGGCCGGCGGCCGGCGCCTGGCCGAAACGGCCGGCAGCGGGGGGAGGAGCGGAACACAGGAACACGCAGCGGAACAACAATGTGGGTCATTACCACAAGCGACTAAAGATCAGTTAAAATCTTCAAGATTTACACCACTTTGCCATATATGATAGATGGGAGGTCGAAAAGCATCTGGTAGCTAGCTCAACTAACGTTCACTCATGATCCTCATCTAAGACTGCAACGAACGGTTAATTGTTATCTCAGCCTCTGAGTTTGAACGACGGTGTCACACACACGCTTGCTTTGGTGGTTCAGGGTGGCTTGGAATCCCAAAACAGCATTCCAATAATTTGTTAGCCTGGCAAAACCATTCCAAAGTGTCCCGCATGTGTGTCTGTGGGGTGGGGGGGGTGGGGAGAAACCAACTACCTCGGTCCATTCAATGTATCTTTGCACTTTGGTGCCCAAGGTGGCCGTAAAACCTCGACAAGGGTTCCATAACGACCCCGAGGCAGGACCACCAATGCATCCCAAAAGGAAAAACAAAACCGCCAGCACACATCGGAGGGGTTCGTGCCTTGTTCTCTACTATCATGTCCCCTTGTTCTCTACTATCATGTCCAGCCATCTGCTTCAGTGCAGTGGAAGTTGTTGGCCGAATGCGTTGGATATATATATATATATATATATATGTATGTATGAATATATATATATATATACACAGTATACAAATATATTTCCCACGCTCGACGAGAACAATTTGGAAGGCAAACATCTGGGCACAATTCCAGTTGGCTCCCTAAACATGTAAATTGCCATATATTTGTGTCTTGCTCATACAAACTGCACATTGGTACCTAACTTGTGGACGGAATTTCTACATGGACCTAACGGAAATGGTCCCATTAGATAATAAGATAGTATGCACATAAACTTGAGATTGAAAACGTCTAACACTGAAAAATCCGTTAACTACACCTTGCCCCCCTTCACAACCTACATGCACGTGCAAAAACTAATTTCCGTTTGATGTATACATAAAAAAACGGATGGAGCACACAAATCCGCCGACCCTTCCGGGCGTCGAGCATGTGAGATGCCGATCAAGTCCTCAAGTCCTTCTAGTTCAGCTAGTCAGCCAGTCAGCTAGCCAAGCCAGGCCTGCTATATTGAAGCTTCCAGTATTCCATTCTTGGATGCTTGGATTCTTCAAGTAAAATAATATAAGGGGCAGGACTTCGCCGCCACAGCCCGCCACAGCCCGCCACAGGTTGCCAAACCTCCCGGCCCCGCGAGAAGAACTCGGCCGCCACAGGGTGCCACAGCCCGCCACAGCCCGCCACAGGCTGCCACAGGTTGCCAAACCTCCAAACCCCGGGGGCAGGACTCGGCCGCCACAGGCTGCCACAGCCCGCCACAGGCTGAAGCAGGTTGGCAAACCCCCAGGCCCCGGGAGCAGGCCCCGGGGGCCCACAGGGAACCCCAGGGAGCCCCATTGAGCTCCAGGAAGCCCCAGGAGGTCCGAGGGAGCGCCAAGGAGCTCTAAACAACCCCAGGGAGCCCAAAGGAACCCCAGGGAGCGCCAGGGAGCCCCAGGGACCCCCGGAAACCCTAGGGAGCGCCCCAGGGAGCGCCAAGGAGTGAGCCTTCAGGCTGCAATCTGATCATACAAACTGCGATCTGAGAGTCCAGCTTGCAATCCGCGCTTCGAGGCTGCAGTCTGAGCCTCCAGGCTGTAATCTGAGCCTCCAGGCTGCAGTCTGAGCCTCTGGGCTGCAATCTGACTCTCAAGGCTGCAATCTGAGCCTTCAGTTTACAACGTGACCTTCCAGGAGGGTAGCCTTAGGATCGGCGGCAGAAGTGGCGCCTGTAAATTCGCCGCACCCTGTAGGGGAGCAGGGCATGATGGAACTTCGTACTTCGTAACTACTTCTGCACAAATGCATGTTCCAGGGGGACCGCCTCCGCCGCCGACCCCTACCCCCAAACTATCAAAATTGTATAAAAATCTAAGACCCCCAAATCACAACAAAATTGGTGCCCAAAGCGTGCCACGAAAACAACAAAAACTATTAAAATTGCAATACAATCCAGATCATTGCCCCATCTATGTTTTTATGTGCCTTTGACTGCGAAAGTGTACACACATTTCAGGCGCCAATGGTGAATCCCACTCCTCAGTCTACACAGTAATTACCGAGGTATTCTGCAAGTCCTCATTTGCATCACAATTGCCGCAACTTCTCCAGAACAACCTCCGAAGGGAGCCTGGGGGTACCGCTTTGGCTACGAAATTCGTTCTCCGGGCCCAGTTGGGAAGAGCTCAGAATTTAACTTGTTTTTGAAAGGGGGTCCAATGCTCACTTTTGCTTTAGAATTGAATCAAAATTGCAAGATTGCCCTTTAACTCTTTTATCGTTTTTTGTATATTTTGGGGAAAAGGATAAACAAATTGCACATTTGGCTGTGAAAGGGTGACTACATTGACATAAAAAGGACTCCTGCAAGCGCGCCCCGAGAAGACCCACAAGCTAGGAAACAAACAAAAAATCAATTATGTGGTCGGCCGAAGCTTCTATGTGATTCGCCATGCATTGAGAGAGCCTATCTGCAGTCCCCTTAGGGTTGCGGCGATGACACGTTGTAGGCGTCTTCAATAAAAGCACACAAAATCAATGAAATTCTATGACATGTCAATATTTAGGATCAGTTTTTTTTTGGGGGGGATTTCGAAAATGTAATTCCCCCGAAGGGCTGGCCAAAGAAACTCCAAAAATAATGACAATCCAGAGATGTTTTGATATGACCGGTTATACAATGGCTTTAACAATTTTCATATGCGAATTAGATGCAAAAAACAACCCAGATACATTTAAACCCGTCCCCGACCTCTTTTGAAATGTTTTTTCATTAAAATCAAAAGAAAACCAGGAAAATAAACAAGTCTATAGCGGAAGTTATTTCTTGCACGTGGGTGTAGCACTTCGAAACTACAGAGCAAGCAAGACTTGGTTTGGAGTCGCAGTGAGACTGGCGAGGGGCCGCTGTGGGGCCGCCGTGGGGCCTGCATGATGCCGCTGTATTTACATTTACTTACAGAGGGCTCATTTCTAATTCGGCTCATTTCTAATTCGGTGCCCTTTGGGGGGCTGGCACCCCCCAGACCTCTCCAAGGGCCGGCTTAGGGCCGCGATAAAGACTGAGGAATTTACAGCTTAAGAAACAAATTTCGGCTCCATTTCTCTAGCCCCCCGGACACCCCACAATGAGGCTAATTTCTACTTCGGCTCATTTCTCATTCGGTGCGCATGCGCCCAATTAGAAATGAGCAATATGTAATTGAAAACAAGACCTTGTAAGGTTTTAATTGGAGTTTGCTTTGGAAGTCTGCAAAATTTGGAAAACCGACAAACACATGCACGTGGACACACATCGGAAAGCGTTATCCCGGCTGGAAAGACGGAAAGCGCTCATGAAACGATATGAACTGATCACAAAATTTGACACATTACATTAGTTTGTGAACAAAAAGGTTTGAACAACATTTTGGACACCGAGATAACAACAAACCGGAACACGTATTCATAAAACACGGCCGGAACACAAACATAAAACAATCCCAAATAAACTGTGCGGAACAGGTTGGGACAGCTTTATGTTTAACTAAACACATTTATAGACATACAAAGATCACAAAACAATGATGGGTCAACCCGATCAATAATGTGTGACACTAAAATATGTTGCACCGATGTGTGTGTTGGTGTGTGTTTTTTGTTTGTTCTTCGAAACCCATTTTCCCCACAGGTCCGGACAAAGAACCCCTAAACATTCTAACAAAACGAAAAGGTTTGGGTGCAATCGGTTTCATAAGGTGTTCAACCATGTACAAATGCAACATCGATGAAACATTCCCGATGCAATTAAACAAGTGTATAACCTTTTTTGAAAGATGTTATACTTAAGACCTAATAGAAACAACCCACGTGAGGCTTGTTTAGGTGGGTGGTTCAACAAAAAACATATTTTCCCCAGAGGGCTAACCAAAGAGCCCCCCAAAGGTTACATCCATTAAATGGCAAACAAACACAAAAAACAAATTGACGATTAATGAACACGTGTATGGAACAACAAATACTATACAATTACAAAACCCCTTCCGTGTGCCCGCTGGGCCATATGCTTTTGCTTTTGCTTTCCGCTTGTTGCGCACCACACGCGTCAAGTTTGCCTTCTCCACCACGGGCATGCATAAATTTAAGACATGGCCCACCAAGCCAACAACAGCACAACAACAATGTGACCATCGAAGGAAATATAAAATCCGATTCTGCCGTATGCAAAAAGTGTAAAATCCAATTTTCCACGTATGTGAAATAATGAAAATATGCAACAGATGCGAACATAATTGAATTCATATATGATATGCATGCCCGTGAAAATCCTATGCATGCCTGCGTGCACACTCAGGGCGCAACCTGCTCCGAATCGCCGCCGTTGAATAGCCGCCGGCGGTTGGCCAATGTCAGTGTGTGCGGTTCATGCCTGGTGACACCGAAGCGGCTGCGAAGCCGCTCAAAACGACTCATTGGGCGAGGTACGCCCGAGCCATCTCCATCGGAATCCGTAGATGCATCATCCGCCCATCGAGAAGGGGGCGGCTGAAGAGGCAGCGTAGCCGGGATAGCAACCTCAGGCTGGATTGGCATAACGGCCGAGTGCCCGTTGATAGCAGCATCATCGGCACTCTCCTCCTCATCATCCGTGGGCTCAATGGGAACATCGGGGGAGTGCTCGCTATCGCTATCCCTGACTGCATACTCTTCATGCTGTCACATGAAGTCACCCACGAAGTCGTCCTCTCCATCACATTCCCCATCATCGCCCTCTGTCTCATGACCTTGGATATCAGGTGAAGAATCGGGCTCTTCATGGATGGATGTTGGGGGTGCAGCCAATGTGACCGTCATAGATGAGGTTGCTGCCGTTGTGGCCTGCATAGATGAGGTTGCAGCAATCGGCCAAGGTGGCTGCCGCACATATATATATATATATATATATCCGCCACCGTGTATTCGGCACCAGTGGAGTGACTGCGAGGAGTTCTAATACCTGTTTCTCAATTAAAGTGTTTTATGGGACTACAGAAGCTCGGGGAATGATTCTTCTATTTTAAGATTGATTTGGGGGGGACAGTTTGGTATCGTAAAACTTGGGCAGTTGTGATAAAAGTCTGGTAAACAAATCGCGCTGTCCCAAAATAAACATTCATTTAGACCAACAAATATGCATATAAACTCGAATCATGTTTGTGTGTTTTTTTGCGAAACATATGTTTTTTAGAATCCTCTATTTGGACCCAAACATATTCTGGTTTTCTCACACTTTGGACGCTTCATAGCGCGCTTTGACAAAACACAAAGAACAATCTTGTAACATCAACCTCAATAAATGGTGTCCTCACATCCCTCTTGCGTAAATATCGTGGATGTGGTCACACCACAGTGATTCCCAAAGGCGCCCCAAGGACCTCCGGAGGCGCCCCAATGGACCCCCAAAGGCGAGAAATGGAGCCCCAAATGGCCACCAAAAGGCCCCCAAATGTAGGCCAAGGGAGCCAAATCAAGTTCCAAAGGCGCCCAGAACTCCAAAGGCACCCAGAATGCCCCGGTGAAGACCAACAAATTGAAAACATAAGTTTGTTTAAGCTACTTTTGCCCATATCCTCGATTCTGTCCCCAAAATGTTGTTGAATTTTTATTTCTGCGCAAACAAACAACCCCACGAACAAACAAACACCAATTTGCTTTTTTTTTTTCAATTGTCTCTCTAACTCGTGCACGAAAACGCAGCAAGAAACAACAAACAACAAACAACACACAACAAAAGCCTTAACCCTTAATCCTTGCACATTGAGCCACTACATGTGCACCTTCAATGTGTCTTCCATACTATCCAGAAACCCGGACTGCATAGGCCCTCCGCATGTCAACATCACATGTGTGTTTATGTGCACCTAAACATCTAATTTTGCTTCTCTCACTCGTGCACAAAAGCAGAGCGAGGCACGGTGGCGGGTAGGCCGAAGGCAATTGGTATATATATATATATATATATATATATATATATGTTACTGGTGTTTGTTTGGCTCCTGGCACCACCGGCGACGATAGGCTGTGCTGGCGTGGCCTCGGCCTGTGCATGCGCGGCATGACTCGGTGCTGAGATAGCCTCCAAGAGCAAATGCACCGGGAGCCAGGAAATAAAAAGCAACCCACCAAGTGTAACAAATACAGAAAGGCAGTCAACAGGGTTTAACATACCCGCCGGCTGCAAAGCGATTTGGTGGAATCTTGTGTATCAGGTATATCTTAACTTTATGTACTTGACAGCAATCTATCATGGCTGTTACTCGCCCCCAGGAAATGCCATATTACCCTCCAACTGGCGTGTTGTCTCAGTGCCTCCCCCCCTACCTCACAAGAACTACCATATTACCATCCAACTGGTGTGTTGTCAAAGCGCCCCTCATCCCCCCCCAAAGAACTGCCATATTACCATCCAACGGGGGTGTTGTCTCAATGCCCCCCCAGGAATTCTCATATTACTCTCCAACGAGTGTGTTGTCTCAACTTGGTGTGCTCTCTGGCCCCCTTGCAGACAATGCTACCACCTGCACGAGAGCTCAATTTACCACCTTCGGGCCTCTCTTGCAAGCCCCAGTGGCACCAAGTTGGATGCCCTTGTTGGCCCAGGTGGCACCAAATGCCTTCAAGCAATGACCCAGATGGTCCCAAAGCCATGAAAATCGAGCTCGAAGGCATCCGGGGCTCTCAAAATGGAGCCCAAGGGCACGCAACTTGTGATTTGTTCTTCTCCTTTCTATAACCTGTCCTTGTCCAAAACAGCTCTCCAAACGGCTGCCAAAATAATCCCCAATGCACACAAAATCTAAAAGGCTGCCAAAAAATACTCCCGAATTATTTAAAAAATGCAGCCAAATGGATCCCAAAATAGTTCCACATGGCTTCAACATGGTCCAATCGACAAAAATGCATAAAAGTATTACCCAAAGCGGACAATTAATTGAGGACACACCAACCGACCGACCAAAAAGTAACCGCTGTCTACTAATTGGCATTGTCGAACCCGAAGCCTATTCTCGTCGCAGCCCGGGGCGCCGCCACCAACAACATGCAAAAGCCAAAAGGCACGGTGGCGGGATGCGAAGCAATTGGATGGACTTCTTATTTTTTCATTGGATACTCCCTACTTGGGTATCGCCACCATAGAGGGACCCCAAAGATATACATCACCACTGGGTTTGGGTCTACAAAAAATAATGAAATTGTTGGTGTGGACCATTTGGTGGTGTATATACAAACTGTGTATTTATCAACAGTTTGCATATACACCATCAAATGGTCCACACCAACCATTTGCCTATTTTTTCTAGGCCCAAACCCGGTGGTGGTGTATATCTCTGGGGTCCCCATTGAGTGCATTGCAAAAAAACCTTCCGGCGAAATTCATCATCCTTCCTGGTGTGCTAAAGGGCCCCAAGCCCTGGTGCGAGCCTGGCACGGCCCTGGGCCCGTGCCCGGTTGTCGGTCCCGGGGCCAAGGCACGGGACCCTGCAGCACATCCGGGAGGATTATTCCAAAGAAAATTCGAGCCCCGGGACTGGTCTCAATGGATTCGCCTCGAAATTTCATGTTATTTCGTGGTGTTTATGTGTCCGGAACTCCGATATGGGCCCGAATCGGACAAAAAAGGAAGATTCGAGCCCCGGGACTGGTCTCAATGGATTCATCTCGAAATTTCGTTGTATTTCGTGGTGTTTATGTGTCCGGAACTCCGATATAGACCCGAATCAGAAAAAATGAAAATTCAAGCCCCGGGACTGGTCTAAATGGATTCGTCTCGAAATTTCGTTGTATTTCGTGGTGTTTATGTGTTCGGAACTCCGATATGGACCCGAATCGGACAAAAATCTATTTTGAGACACCCCCTTCCAAGAACAAGTTTGAAAGTGCGTCCGAATTCTGCTGGGTATCATTTTCGCCGGGAGGCTTATTGAGAAACTCTGGGGACTTTCAACGAGCAATTTGCTTAGCTCTTGAGCAATTAGGTTAGCATTTTCATGTGCAACAAAAACTTACCCAGCCACCATATAAATGAAATAGTGAGGCACTAAAAATAGATTCAGATTTGCCGGGAATCAAATATATACTTTCAACGAGCGACGAGTATACAATATTTCACATAATCAGGCCACTGCATGTGGCGAGATATTGAGAAGGATGTTTAGGATGTTGAGGGTTTAGCATCATATAGAGTGGGATGTTGCCCAAATCTACAAAAACAATTGCAGATCTTGAAGACAACACCTCCAGGACGCGCAATGCCACGGAGGGGCGCGGCCGAAGGCTGCGCCTTCCTTTTCAATATGTCCAATAATGTTTTTGTATATTTGGGCCAACATCGCACTCTGTAGCATGCTGGGCCTGGGAGTAGGATGCTGAGCCCTCAACATCCTAAACTTCCTACTCAACATCCCATCTCAAGCAATGGCCTGATTAGACTCTTGGACTTTCGAGAGGTTTGATGTGTCACATGAGTAGGACGCTACCTCATCACACCAACACAGAAACACACACACGAGAAAAACACACACACAAAACAAAACAGAGGGGGCCATCCGCGAGCTATGCTCGAGCAGAGCGGCCCTCAGCTCTCCCTATCTATTTTGACTGTTGGGTGCATGCTGCCTGATGCTCAATGGGCATGTATGGCCTCTGTTTCTCATACTCCTAAGTTTGTCTAATGTTGACCCTCGCGCTGCCTCTGCATTCCCCATACAGCGACCCTGGACCTCCAGGACAAGACGGCGATTCGTGAACAAATTGGGAGCCTTGGCTAATTCTGAAGAGCGCTTGCCGCTTTCCAGGGCCACCTGCTGCTTATGAGCATTCTTAGAAAAAATGAAATGACTTGCATGCAATTTGTGAGAGGTTGCACTGCACTCAACAAATTCTTAGAAAAGAGTGAATTAACGCGCATGCATGAAAGGTGCTCCCTAATTCATTCCTCTTAGCATGGTCCGCGCCCCACACAGTGCGGGCAGGCATGTGATGTTCATGTGAGGGGGGAAGGGCAAGCAACCGCAGGTCCAAACCAGCCTGCGGGTGGCAAGCGAAAGCCACATCCCCCTCGGGTTTGACCTGGCACCCCTGCGCCGCTTTCCTGAACACTTGACTCGCAACCATGTGAGCGAGAGCCATAGACCTGTTGACTTTTGTTTTTGTTTTGAAAATGGTTGGCGCGGTGCAAGACAGAGAGCTGGCTAACTACACAAGCAATCACAACACATGCATTATATTCTTGGATTCTTATTTATTCCGAGCCCGAGCTGGAATCTCCCGAGGACGATGATTCATAAACAGGGGAGTGTGCATGCGAAGACAAAAGGTCCTCACTTTCTGGGTCGGGGCTGGGGGGCGCTGCACACTCCTTGGATATTCCAATGAGTTGGCCCTGGAAATTCTGCACAACTGTGTCATGAGAAGCTTCGAACTTATTGTAGGGCCAAGCGGGAAAACCGAGAGGCGCTCTACCTTTATTGTATCTCTTGATATTGGCCTCACCATGCGAATGCTGGTATGGCACATCAAGTGGCACTTGGCCAGGGCATGCATCTTTAAGGTTTTGTACTGTATTCATAGCAGTGGAACCGCACTTTACACAAATTTGTTTAATTCAAATATTTACATGCATGTGCGGGAGCAAGCGTGTGTATCTGTTTTCCGGCTCTGGCCAGCCCAGCAACGGGTCAAACCAGAGGTCTGTGGAAGCAGCCTGCAATAAGATTTTGTTCAAGTGAGGAGGAAACCGAGGGAGGGGGGAACCGCCGAACCGACGAGGGGACGCCGGGAGGGGCCCGTCGGACCGAGGCACCGAAAAATCCCGAACTAAATCAATACAAAACTTGCAAGGCAACACGCTCATTACCTGCACTTCGCCTTCTCGAGTCTTTCCCTGATCAAGCTTTCCAAATCGCCACTGGAGCAAGATTTGGCAATGTTCTCATGCCGTCGCCTCTCTCTCTCCATGGGCCATTGGCACCAAAGTACCTGTCCATGTCAGCAACGAGTCGGCACCATCCATTTGTGCCGATGCCACAGGGTTCTTGAATTACCCCGTTGTGGCCAAGACCTTGAGCCTCGCGTTTGAAAGCAATGGCTTTGTGGTCATGGAACTTGACACACAAATACACACCTTAGTCCTGTCGACCTTACCGAGGCAGAACTTATTACGAATTCTAGTATTGGACTTGAAAATGTTGGGGTCATGCTTGAGTTCAACCTCGCATTTGGTACGCATATGATCAAAAGCATGTTTGCTGGCCCACTGTTGATTTTTTTCCCAAGCTCTACCTCTTGCTGTGCGCAAGTTGGACTTGGTGTTGCACTCAAGCCCTTTTTCGGAGAGCGTGACAGCGTTACCTGGGGCTTCCTGTTTATGAACGTAGTGCTGCGGCTTGAGCACACAAAATGTGTCGGGGCCCTTAGCCCCACAGCGCTTACTTTTACAATTAGCATTGTCAGCCCCATACATACCCCACTGGTGTTATATACAAGGAAGCCGATAAAACACACGGCAGAAAATACAATATGGGGAAAAACAAAAGAATACAATATGGTGAAACGCAGAAAATACAAGATGGGGTCAAAGCAGAAAATACAAGCGGTGGCAAATGCTGAAAATACTAGCAGGCCACATGATGAATAACCACATGGTGGCGGCCGCCTTCGGCCGCCCCATACCATGTGTCCCGCTAGTATCTTCAAGGTTTGCATCCGCTTGTATTTTTTACTTTGGCCCCATATTGTATTTTCTGCTTTGGCATCTTATTGTATTTCTAGGCTGCCTGGGGCCCCACATCTATGTTCGTTCGGCTTCCCTGTATTATATTACATGCTTGGCATTGGTGGCCTTGGCAAGACACAATGCCTCCGCCCTCGCCTGGTGCGAGACATGACTATCTCTGACGCCACCACCTGGTTGT
>Ga0099797_101113_pt1 | contig 15043 bp, 12 predicted proteins | sample Uncmet_Sort48C_1_FD_89871 | JGI IMG/M metagenome (GOLD analysis project Ga0099797, IMG submission 89871) | Marine eukaryotic communities from CALCOFI LINE 67, Pacific Ocean - C012_Sort48C_1 | ecosystem: Environmental > Aquatic > Marine > Oceanic | place: Pacific Ocean: Monterey Bay | collected... | reverse complement strand
ATCCACGCAGACTTTGGGATTTTTTATTATTTGCGAGAGAGAGTTGGTACGGTTGGTCAGAATGAGTGGGATGACGCGTGCGAGATTAACACAAGGTGCGTCGTTTGTCGACATGATGAAGATGATGATGATGATGTCGGTCGGTGAGTGACGATGATGATGGCGCTGTTGCGAAGACGACACACGTGCACAAACACAAGAGAATTAAACTTTTTTAATTTTTTGGTGTGAGTGTGTGTGGAGTGTTGAGGGGAATCGGAGTGTTTTGCACGAATATTGTGCGCAAAACAGAGATGAGATACAAGGGAACAGAAAGATATTGTTATGTGTTGTTATTGATTGATGCTTGCTGTTGTTGTCCACCGACTGACAGAAGGAGTGATGATCTTGGAAAATGGTTTTTCTCTATTCCTGGTCGTTGATGCAATGTTGAACGAACCACGACCCACTACACTTGAAAACAACGATGCAACATTGGATTGGGGCACAATTAAACAAAACGACGATGACTGGCATGGCAATAACGAAACAAAAAATGATAATGAAGAGCGGAAGGCTTGGCGGAAGGATCACCCGTTTGCGTTTGTTGCTCGACCAAAGACTGGCGCGGACGGATCGGTGAACTTGATGGAATGGCAGTGTTACATTCCAGGCAAGGAAGGAACTGATTGGGAAGGTGGATATTATCCGTTGGAGATGAGGTTCAGCGAGGATTACCCAGCAAAACCACCGTATGTGAAATTCCCGGCGCAGTTCTTCCACCCTAACGTGTATCCGAGCGGGAAGGTGTGTTTGAGCATTATTAACGATGATCACACTGGCACGTGGAAGCCCGCAATTGCAATCAAACAGATCTTGTTGGGTATTCAGGAGCTGCTTGACAATCCAAATCAGGGAGATCCGGCGCAGCAGTACGCGTACGACATGCTGCGCAAAGATCCAAGTGGATACAAGCGTCGCGTCAGGGAAGAACGCAACAAGTACAGAGAAATGCCGCAATAAGATGTTGTTTCGAGAGACACATTTATGATCCCACTGGCCTCTGATTTCATGAGGTGTTGTCCACTGTCTAGCATTTAACAGCTTAGCTCCTCGACTCAAAAGTCTTCTTCGTTAGAAAGTAACAATATTCAATAATTGTAACACATTCATCCAAACAGCGTATCGAGAGAAAATGGCGTTAAGGTAAAGAGAGCTGAGCAAAAGTTTTTATTTGCTTGCATGTTTTATAGTTTATTCACCAATCTGTACACAACAAAATCTCCTCCCGCTCGACTGTTTGTGATGAGCATGCTTTTGATGAATGGTGAAAAATACTAGAGCGATGAACACAACGTAGAAGAAGAAAAGCCAGATGCTAACAACCATTGTCGACCAAGCTACCGGTACGACAAACGACTGAAACGAGAAGGCGCATGTCATGTGCATGCAATTTGATGATGATGAAGCCACTGACTGCTGCTACCGGTACTTTACTTGCAATGTGTGTTTGCTGCATTGTTTAAGGCAGCGACGTCTTGATGATTTTCATGCTGCATCACGTTATTATTTGTTGTTGTTGTTTGTTGTTTGTTTACCCTCTCGAGCCTCGAGGTTAGGGATACAATCCTCTTCCCCATGCGAAGAATGCCTTGAACGCACGGACGAGAGGATTGTCTTCGCTCGTGTCGCTGTCTCGCCGCAAACCAGGAGACGAGAACCTCGACTTGGAGGCAGAGGAAGTCTTCATTGCACCACTTTTGATGCCGGTAGAACCCTCATCAAGCTTGTCCTCTTCATCATCTTCGTTGTCAGTGTCTTCGTCATCTGACGAAGAGGCCACCTTTGCGACGAGAGCAATGGCGGTTATTGCCGCAAGAGTTGTCACGACGCCAGCAGCAATCTTCTTGGCCACCTTTTTCGCATGGCTATCATCGTCACCGGTCACGTCCACACCAGTCACATCTGGAAAAATGTTCCAAAGTTTGGTTTGATTTTCCCACCAAGCAGGCAAGTACGATCGCACAAGAACATATTGGTGTGTCAGTCAGTACTTGTAGTCGAGTCATTTAAAATCCCCGGTACATACGTACCCGGTACAATTGTACAACAAGTTACTATGCGTGAGATGTTTCGTGTCATTTCTCCTTACCTTTGGTCGTTTTGGCGAGCGAATCGACAGCTGATTCACCAGCTTCAGCAGCTCGTGATGTTACAGTAGTTGACATCGCTTCTTCTTCTTCTTTATCTTCTTCCGCTTCTGCTGTTGTTGTTTTCTTAGAAGATATCAACGGATTCAGCAGCGCAGCGCGAGCAGAAAGCCGCTCAATTTCAGCACCAGCGGCGCGATCAGCGGCAGAACCAACCGTCGCCAATGATGGTGATGATGGTGAAGCGTCGCGGTCGGATGTACCACCATGGGCGATTACCATTGCATTATCCCCATCACGTGCGCCACCACCACCAGCACCAAATGGCGGCGATGCAGGTGGTGATGTAATTGATCGAGGTGGAGATGGAGCATCATCGGCGCCATCACCAGCAGCAGCGTTTGAATCAGTCGTAAATGCAGAAGATGTGCCACGCATCGAAGGATCATCCCCGCGTCGAGCATCGCGATCGGGGAAGCACGCATTTTTGATCGTGGTAATCACAATACCCATCGCGATTCGTCGCGCAACCAGACGTTCCAAAATCAAATTGAAGCCACCACCAACAGAAAAGACAACGAAATCAACAACAGAGGGGGAAGGGAAAGACGCGAAAATATAATAGTAGCGATTACCCTGTCAGCAAATGACAGCTTCGTGTGTATCGGTATGTATGTATGTACGTATGTGCCTGTCGTTAGCCAGGTTTGACTTTACCGTACAGTGTTCATGACAACCAAAGTTGAGGCAAACGCAACAAATGCGAAAAGGCTCGAGTCATGCACTATTTATCTCATGCGGTACGCACCTTTCTACTGTAGTTTTTTAAAAAATGTATCGTACTGTATGAATTCGAACGGGTGGGACTGTATGAATGTGAGAATGTGTGATGCAATGAAGGAAGGCCGGTACAATTAATTGTACTACCGGTATATTATTATTTGTTGTGGGTCAAGGAAGGAAGGTCTTATCCGTGAAAATACAGTTCCAGTAGCGTTGCAGCGTTGACAAAAGAACAAAAAGATAATCGTCTTGTGGAGTACAAATAGAATTTGTTATTTACATTGCTTTTGTGATTTTGAAAGTACAAATTAAAAGATACAAAATTCAGGACAATTTCTTTTCAATTCTGGAGGACGACGATCGACCAGACACGCACACACATGCTGAGATGATCGACGCAATGGAGGCACCGAGAGGCAGAGTTGAAGGACCTTTCGACAAAACAAACGATGCGGCGACACCGAAGGCAATGCTGAGACGCGACACTTCCAAAACAAATGCGGCATTCTTAGAGAACGCACCATCGTCGAGGAGGGCGCCAAGGCTGAGCAATGTGAGAGTCGTAAACATCGGGGCGTACGCTGCTAAGCCAGCTCCAGTATTTGCAGTGTCGCCTTCCTCCTTACCAACAGCAGAAGATAAAAACATCGCGGATGCTACAGCAAAATGAAACAAAACGTACAAATCGCGGATCACATTACGCTCCATTACGCCACGCCACGCCTTCAAAGCATTTGCGGAACCTTCTTTCTGTATCAGCTCGCAGTGCGGCGTACATTTTGGCACTGGCTTGCGGAATATCATGTACCACACCATCCCAAGTAAGCTCCTGAAAAAAATCATCAAAACAGCGATTGATTGTGTCAGAACCAAAGAAAGAGCAACAAAAACAAGAACATGATTGTTCGTTCAAAGAAGACAAGAAAAAAATGTGCATGAATATCTAATCCGCAGAGCCATTGACAAGAGTCGGCAAGCGGGGCTGGATTCTTCCTAAGTTTGCTCTAGGCTATCCGCGAGCGCCTAATTTCATCATAGAATTTGATGAGTTGGTGACTCTAGAAAAGGACGCCATATAGGGGCATTGCAGTATGATAAGGACTGCTGTCCCCTTACCCTCCCCGGTTTTGTCTGTTGTGATTTTCAAAAAGACGCACCTTGAACCCTCGACAACATTCCCACCCCATGTTGTCACGTAGCCCAGTTGCGCTTCAACCGGCGAAAACGTTCTGGGCGGCGCTTCATGATGATATACGCAAGGATCGCTTTCAAGTTCTGCTTGAAACGTCCCGAATATTCTGTCCCAAAGGACAAACATCCCGGCAAAATTCTTGCGCAAGTATCTCGCGTTTCGAGCATGGTGCACTCTGTGATGCGACGGTGTGTTGAACACGAACTCGATCACCCACGGAAGCTTCTTGACAAGCTGCGTGTGCGGCAAAAATTGATATATCGTGTGCGTCGATCTCGCAATCAGAAACATCCTTGTAGGCACCCCCAACACCGCCATGTGAAAGTAAAATGGTGGGTTGAACAACTTCTCGAGCGTGCCTTGCCGCAGTGCAGTGCTGTAGTTGTACCCATTGCCGTTATGGTGTGTGCCATGCCCCATCCACATCAACTGCACTTCATGGCTTACCCTATGAAACCAGTAGTACCCCAAGTCCACACCTAAATACGCCAACGTCCATGCCGCAAACACACCAAACTTTGCCATGAATGATTCGAAAAAGGTCAAAGACGATGTTGCTGATGCCACGTCTCCGCCGCCACCTTGAGTGTTGTTGTTCCACACAGCGTCAAACACGCCCACGTAAAACATTGATGACCAGCTCGTTATCAGCGCACCAAGCACGATGCTCAACATACCATTCGACAAGTTCGATATCGTATCATTAAACACGTACAACTAAATAATGATGATTGTTGTTCAGAAAAAGCAAAGAAAGAAAAAGAAGCGTTAGTAACATTTCCTTGCTTTTTACGTTACTTAGGGCTGCTGGGTGGGAGCTCTTTTCTATTCACTCACCTTTCTTTTTGCGATTATTCCCACAACGACTTCTACGAGCACCGCGACGACGAACCATGGTGTTGCGTTGCCCACTATGACTTCATCAATGTTGGTCGTGGCTGCTGCTACCGCCGTCATTGTTTATCAGTCTGTCTCTTGTGTGGGGGGGGAGGTTGTTTCCCCCAACGCGTGCCCGGTTAGGTGTTAGGTCAGACCTCGTGTGACGACCATGCATCACCACAAACACCAAAAAGGACCACGCAGAAAGACAACCCTAAACCAAATCAAAAATGCATTGCATTGCATTGCATTGCATTGCATTGCATTGCATTGTAGTGTAGTGTTGTTTTGAAGGTTTATATTCTTTATTTATCATACGACGTAATATATACTTTATTTTTTTATGTCCGTAGGATGAATGAATGAAAAGAAAGAAAGAAAGAATGAAAGAAAGAAAGAAAGAAAAGAAAAGAAAGAAAGAAAGTCTTTAAAGAAAGAATGAAAGAAAGAAAAGAAAGAAGACTTCAATTGAGTATATATTATTATTATTATTGGTGAGGAAAAAAAAGAAACCTTTGTCGTCGCCCAGCTTTGAAAGGACAAATAAATGCCACAAACCAACGGAGGCGGCTGGCTGGCTGGCTGACTGGCAGCGGACGCGCGAATTTTTTTGTATTGGTTTGGTACAAATAATTGCGAGGGTGTATGTATAACGTGCACAGCTTGTCTTGCTGCATTGGAAGTCTTCAATTGTGCTGGTGTGGTGGGTGGGGACGGCGACCCTGCTGCTCATATTTCATTGCGTTTTGAGCAAGAAAACAAAAAACAATCAACAACAACAACAAAGCCAATAATAATTATAAGTGATGGTTGCGGGCGTTGTACGACCAAGCGCTGCGTTGTTGGCTGTGCCTGAGCCTGAGCGACATGTTCGTGCCATTGCCGATGTTGTTGCGTTATTGATTGATGCGCATGAAGCTCGAAAGCCCATAAATTTGCACGCGACTAGAAGCAGAGTATCTGCGCAGTATGGATTGTCGCGTCAGCCAAAGTTGGTTGAACTAATTGCGGCAGTGCCTGAGAAGCATCAACACGACGTGGTGCCACAACTGAGAGCGAAGCCTGTAAGAACTGCGAGTGGGGTGGCAGTCGTGGCAGTGATGTCCAAGCCGCACAGATGTCCGCACATTGCCACGACAGGAAATGTGTGTGTCTACTGCCCTGGTGGACCAGATTCCGATTTTGAGTACAGCACGCAGTCGTACACAGGGTACGAGCCAACGTCGATGCGTGCGATCCGTGCAAGGTATGACCCGTACGTGCAGGCGAGGGCGAGGGTTGAGCAGCTTGCGCGTCTTGGTCACTCGGTGGACAAAGTCGAGTACATTCTTATGGGTGGGACTTTTATGAGTTTGCCGATAGATTATCGTGATTGGTTCGTGCGTAATTTGCACGATGCGTTGTCCGGTCATCGGTCTGGCAGCGTGAAGGAAGCTGTGAGTTATTCGGAGCAGTCTGATGCCAAGTGTGTTGGATTGACGATAGAAACACGACCTGATTTTTGTCAAGCGCCACACCTCCGACAGATGCTGTCGTACGGATGCACTCGACTTGAAGTTGGACTTCAATCAATCTATGAAGATGTAGCAAGAGATACCAATAGGGGTCACACGGTCGCAGCGGTTGGTCGATGCTTCGCGCTCGCGAAGGAAGCTGGGTTCAAAGTGGTTGCACACATGATGCCCGATCTTCCAAATGTAGGCTTGGAGCGCGACATTGCGTCATTTCGAGAGTTTTTTGAAGATCCGGCGTGGCGTGCTGATGGTCTGAAACTCTATCCTACGCTTGTCATTCGCGGGACGGGGCTATACGAGCTTTGGCGCGCTGGAGCCTATCGAAATTATCCACCAGACACGCTGGTTGATTTGACAGCTCGCATTATGGCGTTGGTTCCGCCATGGACGCGCATCTATCGTGTGCAAAGAGACATCCCTATGCCACTGGTGACGAGCGGTGTCGAGAAGGGAAATTTGCGCGAATTGGCTCTTAGGCGCATTCAAGCTCTCGGATTACGTTGCCGCGACGTGCGCACTCGCGAAGCCGGCATCGTCGGTATTCACGCCAAGGTATCGCCTAATCGTGTGGAGCTTGTGAGACGAGATTACTGGGCCAGCGGTGGTTGGGAAACATTCTTGGCATACGAGGATCCCGATCAAGACATACTGATTGGTCTGTTGCGTTTGCGTCGGCTTCAACGTCGTGCAACATCAGCAGCATCGGCTAGTGGTTCGTGCATCCCAGCTGGTTTCAAAGCACCACAGCCGCCGTGTCCAGAATTGCATGGTTATTGTTCGATGGTCCGAGAACTGCACGTGTATGGTGCCGCAGTTGGCGTTGGGAAAAGCGACGAAGATGCACAGCAGCATCGCGGATATGGTGCATTGCTCATGGCTGAGGCAGAGCGTATTGCTACGGTGGAGCATCGCAGCACACGCATGGCTGTCATCAGTGGTGTCGGCACACGTCATTATTACAGAAAACTTGGGTACGAGTTGCTGGATGGAAGGTACATGGTGAAGGAATTGCGAAAGCCTAGAAGGCAGAAACGCCGCCGCCCTCGACGTGCGGGAGCATAATAAGCCACGACAACGAAGTGTGCGAGTGTAAATAAGACTTGTAGTATTAAATTGATTAAGTTTCTATCCTTGATTTTGTTTTCCGATTTGTTTTCACTGTTCATGGCTTCATGCCATGTTTAATTTTCTTGGCAAATCAGGCATTCCCAAGATAGATGCTGCAGCTTGGATATATTGACCGCAGTTCTGCTTCACAAGCGTTCTGATTTCTTCATTTTTATTCATGTGCGTAGATTGACCATTTTTCTTTCTATGGTCGTTCGCTTGCAATGATAAGAGTTCATCGCTGTATTGATGGCGCGTGAGCCCCGCGTGCTCTTCAATGCTTCGCATGACCATCAATGGTTCGTTTTGCAAATCCTCAGTGAAGATAACAAGTAGCTGCTCGCGCGGATACGCTCGCAGCCAATCTGCAATGCCGTACGGCAAGTCGCGACATAGATTGTATCCACTGAAGTTAGAATTTCGCAACTCGTGGATGAAGGCAGCGGCCTGCTCTTCCTCACTTTGGATTGGTGGAACACGCAATCCAGCTAAGATTTCCTGCGCAAGCGAGCGGCCGTGTTCATCTCTTGTCGGCATGCCCTTAGCACGTATAAATTGTCGACCACCACCATCAGCTCCCGTTTTTCTTCTTCTTGATCCTGTCGCGCTCCATCGACTGTGTATCCAATCAACAGGGTCACGTATCATCATCACCAATCGTGCGTCTGGTACCACTTTTCTCGCCCTGTCTGCCGCCCCTTTGTGACGCCAGTACGAAGGCGTCTTCTCAAAACCCACGACAGCACCTTTGTATTCTGCAAGACCACGCTCCCACAGCGACGCGTACCTCCGCTTCGCTTCATCCACATCATCTGATTGCGGCCATCCATCTGTCATAAACCATGTCTCACGCCCAACCTTAGCGTGCATGCCTTGCAAGTTGTGCGACAGTTGCGGATGCGCTTCCAATCTTCGAAGAAGCGTCGTCGAGCCAGAGTGTCCGCAGCCGATGTACACAAGATGAGGAAGACATACTGTCGTTTCCTCCTCCTCCTGCTGCTGTTGCTGGTCACCGTTTGCGCCATCTGTTGCCGAATCAATGGAGGTCCGATGATTCCGAAGTGTCAACGCCCAATTTTTCGCAGGTGCATTCATGCATGTTGGTGGATGCAGATACTTGGCAGGAATCGACCCAAGCCCAGCTTCTCTGTCGCTGCGACTCAAAGGCGTTGCTCTTGCAGACAGTCTGTAAGGACGGCCCCTAACTGCTGTTCCTTTTGTTGCTGTGCCATCCTTCTTCACGACCTGACCACCCGTTCCATCATACCTCACACTAATCAAGGCTTCCCCCGCGTGCGGCAGCGATGCAAGAAGACTCTCTGAGCCAGGAGGAAGCTCAAAGTGTCTTCTGCCATCATCACTTCCAGCAGCAGCGGCGGAGACGGTAATGACGCCAGAAGAATGACAACACCAGCACACCCACCAACAGCTCATCACTACAACACCAACAAACGACGACGATACAATTAATGATGAAGATACGCGTCTACCATGCTGCTGCCGCAACTTCATCATCACAATTTGCTTCGACTGTTATCCCCACAGTAGTATTAGTCCTTTTGCCCCCATCAGCCAATCTTCACTTCTCAGAAATGATAGATACAAAATGAATCAATGCATGCTGTTATCAGATGCGGATTTGTTTGATGCACAACAATTAATTGCACCGTTGGCGTTCGTGGTGTTTGGTTTGTTGTTTCCAGAAGTTTTCTGTCGTGCAAAAAACCAATTTTTTTTTCGAACCCTTCTTTTTTGTCGTTGTATGTTGTTGTGTATGTTGGTTGTATGAGTATGTTGTTGTTGTGTTGTTGGTGGTGGTGGATGATAAATATTTTGTTGTCGTCTGTGGCACAAAGGCACAAACAAAAACAAACAAATAAATAAATAAACAAATAAATAAATAAATATTTAAATTCATATTTAAATTCATATTTACGAAATAAAGACGATAAAATACATGAGACGAAGAAAATAATTTAAAAAATGCACACACAGACACGCAGACAGACAGACAGACAGACGCACGCACGGAACAGACAGTTGACTGCCGCGTCATACATACTTACTTCGTCACCGTCATTATCATCATATATATATATATATATATTATCGCTGTCTCGCCTCAATAAAAGTGAGGCAAAATAAATTATACGAACGACGCTTGCATTGCGTGAAGACACACAAAACAAAAATAATCTATCTGTGATAATAACAACAATAATAATAACAATAATAATACACGTTTGTAGGAGTAATGGATGAAGACTCTGATGCTGCAGCATCGGTGGCGTTGAAGAAGGTTGTTGTTGACCTGAGCAGCGGCACGCGCAGCTTGTCGTTGTCGTTGAAGACATTCAAAGATGAGGTCACGAGCGAATTGGAGAGTTTGAGGAACGAGTTGGGGAGAGCTGCGTCAGGTGCCAGTGCATTGGCTGTTGAAAGAGATGCGCTTGCAAGAGATAAAGCGCTCTTAAAGGCATCATTGAGCGATACGACGAGGGTTGAGGAGCAGTTGCGTGGGCAGCTCAAGGACAGAGATGCGGCACAAAAGAAGCTCATGGAGCAGTTGAGCAGAGCGCAACAGGCAGCAGCAACAAGTGAGAGAAGAGCTGCTGCTGCGCTCACGTCGCTGCAAGAAGCGAGGAGAGAAGCAACGCAGTTGGAGCAGGAGAGAGATAGAGAAGAAGAAAAGAGACGGAGAGAAGCTCTCACTGATGCGATGAATGCCAGGCAGAACAGTGGTCCAGCAAGCATTGAATTGGAGTCGCAACTGGCTGCCAAATCAGCGCAGCTTGCGTTGGTGCAGGAGGAGCTTGAGGAGCAGAAGCTGTCGCACACGGCACGTCTTGCAGAGCTGCAGGAAGCGTTTCAAGCGAAAATACGCAACCTCAAACGGGCTGGAGAGGCCGCAGAGGCAGCTGCTGCAACTGATGGAGCTGATGGAAGTAACGATGGAAATGGTGACGAAGTGAAGCGTTTATCCGACGCATTGGCTGAAGCGCAGAAGAATGCAAAGCGCGAAAAGGACGATGCTGCATCGTTGCGCTCACGTCTAAAGGAAAGCGATGCTGAGGTAGGGCGTCTCAAGAAAGAGATGGCGAGTGCATCAAAGACGGAGCAGGAGGCACTCGACGCTGCGGCTAGCAGCGATAGGCGCAGTCGCAATCTCGAGGCGGAGCTCAACGCAACGAAGGATGCAAAAGAGGCAGCTCTGCGGCAACTCGACGGCCTTCGTGCGGAATTTGATCAACAACGACAGAAAGACTCAAGCAACGGTCCCGATGCTTCTGTTCTTGCTGCCGTGGAGGCCATGGAGGGACAAATGTTGAAACTGAGTTCCATAGTGCGCGCTCGAGAAGAGGAAATACGAGCCTTGAAGATGACGGTTCACGAAGCGTGTCGCGAACGAGGTGAGTTTCAACGTTTGTTGCAAGAGTCAGTTCAACGCGAACGCGAAGCATCCAAGCTGAGCGAATTAGCAGTTCATACGGCTGAGAAAACAATGAGCGGTAATGGTGGGGGAGGCGTGACGCCCGGTGGCGGGGAACCAAGGAGCGCACAAAAACAACATATGATGCGCAGCGGCGGTCGACGAGGGCGACCTAGGACGCTCGCTCCGCTTGGGCGGTGATTAATAATAATACTTAATTAAAATACGATACCTCATGCTTGCTTCGAGAGCGCTGATGCAGCCTCCTCTACGCGTGAAAGTCCTTCTTGCAACGCTAAGAGACCACTTGATGCTCTGGCGTTGAGTTGATTTTCTTCTTCATCTTCATTGGTCTCTTTTGCATGCTCATCCATCGCCTCATCGAAAGATTTTCTGACATTGCTTAACCACGTCGGAGCCTTTTGTAAAATTTCGTTTACAATATCGAGTAAATCGCCATACATCGAGGCCATGCCACATTGAGCGCGCAGGAAAACGAAACGAAGTACATTGAGCGCAGCTAACATCGTATCCAACGACTCAGCGACCTTGAGCGGCACTCGCAAAGTTGCGTCGATGGCGAAACAAAGATCACGCACAGAGTTTGCAGCGTCGCCATCTTGACCGCAATCACTCTCACCACCCCACCATTTAAGCTGAGCAGCATCATCTTTTAGACGTTTGAGCGCCAACGCTGCAGCAGGAGGTGGCAGCATCGCTTCACCAGCATTGATCAGATGCAATAGCGCATCAGAGCGTTTCTTCCTGGGTATTGCCTGCAACAATGCTTGCCATATACCGTGCACTCTGTGCCGTGCGTCGAAAGACAAACCACCACACACCATGGCCGTTCCCAACGATGATAACGTACGCACTAAATCACCGCCATGATCTCTATCGACCAAAGCATCAATCCCACCGCAAGCGATCACAGATGCAACGAGCGGCAACGCCTTCCCGCAAACAACGTCCACCGGAAGGATTTGTTGTCGCAACAAATCCCTCGCCGCAGACAGCACTCGTGCCATTATCAGGTAATCCCCGCTGCAACCTGACAAGAGCTTCTCATTTCTCGATACCAACACAAAGCATGCCATACTCACCGCATACCCCAATGCTTCACGACTGCTATCCTGCTCATCTTCAGTGCCTAATTCTTCATCATTTTCTTCTTCGTCAGCGCGGAAAGGTAGTTGCTGTTTCTTCTTCTTCTTCTCCCACTCCACAAGTGCTGGCAGTGTCCCCAGTCCCACGGCCGCCAATGCCTCAAACCATCTGTCACTTGTACCCGCATAATTATAGCCACCACCATCAATACATCCATCACCGCAGCAACCCATGACTGCCAATCCAGGCAACACCTCACGCAACACATCATCGTCCCTCGCGGCGCCTTTGGCAAGCAAAGATGCACGAAGAACGTCATTAATGTCTCCCGCAAGATCTTTTACCACCTTCTTTACCTCATCAGAAGAGGAAGAGGTATCGAGTGAGGTCATTACTACATTCAAGGTTTTCACTGTTGTCCATGCCATACCGTGAGCGTTCTGCAATCCAGCACCTCTGCTCTTCGTTTTCAACCGCGATGCTGAACGCACCAACGATTGAACACACACAGCCGCAATGCGACAAGAAGACACACCAGCGTCAGCAGCACCATCACCACCACCCTCTTGCTTGCGAAGCTTGCACAGCAATGCAGCCACGACAGCTTCCAACCCAACAACAGCATCTCTCGCACCGCATCGCTCAGCAACGGCATTCATTAGTTTCGTGGCAGCAGCACATAATTTTCCTTCTAGCGAAGCATCTTTCTTACCGTCATCATCCCCACCATCCTCCTCCTCCTTTCCACCGAACAACACCATCATATCGTTGAGCGCATCCATGAATCCATCTTCCAACATCTCGTCATTTCCGTCAACTAACGCAAGTGCGTGAGAAACAAAAGCAGCTGCTGCAGCTTCAGACGAAGCATTCTTTGTTATTGTTGTTGTGTTGTTGCTTTCATCGTCACAATCATCGTCATCATCACCTTGACTACTACTTTCAGAGCAAGTACTACTGGCAGTAGTCGTACTACTACCACTCATACGTCCTCGATCGCGAGCATCTTTGTCATCATGATTTTGTTCTTCGTTCATCGTGTCGTTTTCTGCACGCTATAGTTTTCTTTTCTTTTCTCCTGTTGCGCGATGTTGGAGAGGTTGTTCGTTGCATGCCGTCAGTGGTGTTGTGTTGTTCGTTGCACGATCTGACGAGGTGGTCTGTTATCACTTACCACTTATATCCCGGTCGGTCCTTGCGTCATTTCCAATTTTGCTTGATTTTTTGTTGTTGCGAATTGATATATCGATCGAATGAATGGCGTGCATCTACTCTCCATTGATTGATTGATCGATCTATCGATGACGATGACGATGACGATGATGAATTGCATTGCATTGCATTGCATTGAAACACCGTGCACGTCGCGACCTGCACGCACGCATGCATGCATCATTTGGGTTCGGGATTGGGGTTTTGGGGGGTTTATGTATGCATGTATGTATGTATGTATGTATGTATGTACGGTATGTACGGTATGTATTATCATTATCATATCATTATCATTATCATATCAGAGACAGACAGAGACAATGTGCATGCAATAAACCCTAAACCCTAATGAATGCAGTAGTCGACACAGAAACAGCGTCATTCGTTCGTTGATGCAATTCATTTGTGATTGATTGATGCAATTCATTTGTGATTGATTGATTGATTGATTGATTGATTGATTGATTTGTTTCTACGTTTCGACAGCACAGCACAGCACAGCACAAGGACAATTCAGGTGAGGGAGGCGTGGGCGGGCGTGTTTGTTTATACGTACTCGCTAGTTATTATTATTATTATTATTATTATTATATATTATTATAATGTCCAATCGCATCAAACACGCGTGGCAAGAATAACGACAACATATCTTTCAATACAATACGTGACACGAAAGGAAGGAACAAACAAAACAAAACAATTTAGAAGGAGGCGGTGCTGATAAACAAACAAACAAACAAACGACTATTGATTGATTGATTGATTGATTGTGCGCGTGTGTGGCACGTGGGTGATGTGGATGTGAGGTGTGCAACCAACCAACCAACCACATAAAAGAGAGAGAGAGAGAGAGATGGTGGAACGGTTATGGTGTGACGACGACGATGATGTGCCGTGGTCGTCTCCAACGCACAGTCAGCAACTGCCGCAGCTGAAGGAACATGATGAACATGAACAACATGAACAACAACAACAATTACAGTGTCAGCTGCAGCTACAGCATGAGAATCAAAATCAGATGAAGGAGATAGAGGTTGTCCTGCGTTCGCCAGTACAAGCAACAAAAACACAGCAGCAAGAGCAGCAGCGCATGATGTTGGAAAAACAGCAGGAACAGCAGCAGCAGCAGCCGCAGCAACAGGTCGAGATGAAGGTTGTTTTGAGTTCGAATGAAGAGCATGAAAGAATGCAAATGTTGTTACAAGATGAAGGGAACGAGCTGGAAAGGTCTTCGAATAAACCAAGATGTCAGAGAAGGCAACGGCGTGAAGAAGAAATTTTGAACGAGCCAGAATCCAATGCGAAGAGACCAAGACTGACAGACAAGGAGCAACAGTTGCAACAACATAATCAGCAGGAACAGCAGAATCAAGCAGCAGCAGCAGCAGCGGAGGCGGCAGCAGCAGCGGCAGCAGCGGTAGCAATGTCACGACTAGCACCACAAATTCATTATCAGCATCAATATCATCAGGCACATAAAGAGCATCCGTATCAGCAGCATCAAGGGGACTTGGAGGAAATTCAGCAACCAATATCACCGGAACAAAACCTACCACCACTCCCGCCACCACTAAACCCACCACCGCCGCTTTATCCCTTGCAGACTTCATCTGATGTTAATTCATCACGAGGACTGCAGCTAAAGAACTTGAAGGAAACTTGCCCCTATATAGAGATGAGTGAGGTCAAG
>Ga0099797_101112_pt1 | contig 15052 bp, 23 predicted proteins | sample Uncmet_Sort48C_1_FD_89871 | JGI IMG/M metagenome (GOLD analysis project Ga0099797, IMG submission 89871) | Marine eukaryotic communities from CALCOFI LINE 67, Pacific Ocean - C012_Sort48C_1 | ecosystem: Environmental > Aquatic > Marine > Oceanic | place: Pacific Ocean: Monterey Bay | collected... | reverse complement strand
GTCTCTCCGTTTTCAGGACATGGCCGAATGCGAGCTTTCCCGCCTCCGCGCGTCCTACGAAGAAAAGCTGTCCAAGCTCAAGGATCAAGAACAAAACGAGTCCCAACTCCTCGAATTCCAAATCAAGTCTCTGGAGGAAGTGAGTCAGGAAAAACAACAGCAATTAGACAGACTGAAGAAGATGATAGAGCAATTAAATGAGGAGAGCGGAGTATTGGATCGTGATGTAGCGACGTGGAAAGCGACTTTTGAGCAGTGTGTGCGAAATCGACAGGAGCTGGAGAGGGAATATTCGCAAAGTAGACAGGAGTGGGCTCGACAGAAACTGACGGTGATAGAGACGACTGAATCAAATGATTCGAAACGGGCGACGTTGGAGGCTGAGCTGAAATATTTAACTGACTCATTTATCGACTACAAACGGACAGCAGCGTCCAGGGAAACCGAGTTGAGTTCGCGAATAAACGCTTATGAGGACGTGCTAAAAACCTCAAAAGCCCATACGGCTGAAGTTTTAGCAAGTCTGCAGGACGTCGTAGACACGATATCCAAGACCAAGACAGTTTCGGGCCAGCAGTTATCGCAGTCAGCGGAAACGTGCAGTCAACTCGAGCGTGACCTCGAGGCCAGGCGCACGGAATGGGAGGAAGAACGTCGGAGATTGGAAATATGTTTGGAAAATGAACGCAGAGACGCGGCTGATAGCCGACAGAAATACGAAAGATGGCGGGATCACCACTCGAACGCGCTAAAACAGGTAAGTTCGGAGAATCAGAGCAAGATTCAGGCTCTGGAGAACGAGAAATCAAAGAAAGAGGATGCCTTTAAGACGGAGGAACTAAAACTTCAACAGGAACTGCAACAGAATTCAAGTCAGATAGAACATATGAAGCAAGAAGCTGGTAGTTTGAGGAGTCAAGTTCAGGCCAGTAATCAACAGTTTACAGCGTTGAGACACGATGTAGAAAGGGAAGAGAGGGAGTGTAATTTCCAGCATGCGCAATTCTACGACCAGTTAAAATCACTGTCAGCATCAGTAGAAGAAAGCAAGCGGAATGAAGCAACACTGAGTAAACATTTGGAAAATACCGTGCTTCGGTCTGAATTAGAGAACAAGAGGTTATCTAAGGAGTTGGATGAAACTCGCGCGATAGGGGGAAATACCCTCGTTGACGCTGAATCGAAACTAAATAATTTTAAACACTCGTACACAAATACGCTAGAAGATGCATCGAACAGATACAATACAGAATTAGTGAAAGATAGGGAAAAGATGGACGTAATCTATAGGGAAAACGAACAACTGAAGAGTTTTCTGGGAGATTTGCAGAACAAAGGCATCGGCTTTGGAGGTGAACAAAGGTGAGCGAAGTAAACCGAAGATTTTGCACCTTTTTAAATTAGAAAGATTACAGTTCACTATCGATTATATTGATATTGGGAGTGCTCTTATGTTTTAAAAGTTTATAGATTGTATTGGCTGTAGATCTTGAATGCTAATGGTAGAGGTACTAGAATGCTCGAGTGCATGATACATCTTGGTTTTTAAAATCCGTTGATATCATGACCGGTTCTTCTTATCGTACGTACAAGATTTCATTCCTCAGGAATGTTTGCACTTAAATCCTACAATCTAGGAATAGTTAAACTGACGGGAAGACAATCTTGCCTTCTTCTTTGAAATTTTTTGGTAAAACTAAATTTTGCATATTTCGGTAAAGTTATAACGGTTTTTGTATGAAATTTCATGAAAATATTAATATTATAATTTCAATGCACATTCTGGTACTAAACAGTTTATCACCAGTGTTCCTCCCCCCATCCGTCCTTGCCGCGATCATCGTGCCAATCTAGCTCGTGATCAGGAAGCCCGGCCGCCGCTACAATATCACTTTTTCGCCGTCCATGCCAGTTCGGGCTTTTCTTCGGCTCGACGTGATCTTCTGATTCTTTTAGATCGACAGAATAATCAAAATTCTTGTTTTTGTTTCTCAATATTCTCATCGTCAGTGGTCTTGTATGGCCTTTTTCGCTTCCGTTAAACAGCATGTCCCCAATCATCTTTTTACAATTCTGGATTTTCATGCTTTCAGTCAGAATTGACGTACCACTGCCAGCTAAATTAGGTTTCCCGCGCCATCGACTGACCCATTTTTCATAATCATGGTCGTTAAGCGATACTATTTTGTCACCCCTTCGGATTTCTTGTTGGTCTGCGAACGACATGTATACAACCGACTTCACTACCAGCGGTTGTCCCGCTCGGAACGGGTAGGTTCGGATACCGAGGTCTGCCGCATCTTCTCGGGTGACGACGATCTCCAGATAGTCTTCTTTTAGACGTAACTGTTCGGAAAGAGAGGCGTACTTAGGATTAGAACTGGGATCAGGTAAATTGGAGGGGTGCCAACCGCCGCTCTGAACGAATTCCAGTTCCAGAGGGCGCTCAGCGTCATCGTCTTCGAAAAGATGGTGAATTTCTTCGTTTGACATGCGACTAACAGGGACATCATTGATTTTGAGCAGACGATCGAATTTATCAAGTTTATGTTGTTAGGCAAATGTAATATGATTATACTGATTACCATCAGTTGGATGCGCGTCTATTTCGATGATTATCAGCTGTTTCGTTTGGTTGAAATGTTCATAGTCAAAAGTGAGATCTGGATACTCGTTCTCATGCACTTTAATGAACAGTTTTGATCGGTCATCAATGTACTCTTCTTAAGTCATAGTTTTCTCATTCAACGCTTCCTAGGCTTCTGCATCCTCTTTATTTCAAATCACCGCCAATCCAGACGCCGGTCTATACATTTTCAGTTTTAGTGGCCGTGCAGTTCGCAAATGTTTCCGTATCTTTTTCAAATTCAAATTAGCTTCCGTAGACTCATAATTATGCACTGAAATGCCGTTCAATTCCAAGAGTACGTCGCCCTCACAGACGCCCTCGTCGTTGCCAAGCCCATTTATATCACAATAACGAACTACATACTTGCCTTGGTTATCATCAGAAGTCTCAGCTGAATTATTTTGAATAAAGTCGACTTCAATCCCAACATCTCTACCTGAATCTTTATGACTCAGTTCAAAAATGTATTTTCCCGAAAAAGCTTCACTAAACTGCGGTAGATTCAGTTTTTCTATCTCTTTGTCGGCCCTTATTTCATATTTAGAACGAAAATCCTTTGGTTTATCTGAATTAAGATCCTCGGATTTCACTTCCCACTCTTTCCGGAGCTTTTTCTCCTCCCTTTCCTCTACATAGTCGGAAAACAGGCTGAGTTTGTCCTCTTCATGCAGGGGTTTGGTCTGTGCTTTAGGCGAGTCATCGGGGGATTTTTTCTTCTTCCTTTTTCCTTTCTTAGTCTTAGGTACTGAACTTGTCAAACCTCCAAATCCTTCGTCATCATCATCATTAATAACATTACCCGCCCCCACATTCCATGCCACCCGAAATCCGATCCCGCTTCTTCCGCTACTCGCATCTGACTCACCCTCGACGTCGGGAGCCTCCTATTAAGACCGATCCACATGCGGCAAGCCAGCCTCCTCTTTCCACCAGTCGGTGTCCCAGTCTTCGTTGTCTTTCCAATTAGTACTAGTATCTTCGGCGTTTTAGACTGATTCATCTGGTTATTCTGGGTCTGACATTTCTAGACTATTATCAACTTCTTCAAGTTTTTTCTTCTGTTCATTGATTCATTTTTGCTCGTTGTCGGGTCCCCAGTGGCCTTCTTCCGGGTCCCGGTCTGGATTAGAGGCGATTAAGTGGTGTTTCGCCAGTTGTTCTTAGCGGGAAAGAGTTAGATTATCGGGATTGTCATCGGAACTTTCAGACTTTGTGGGATCATATTTACCTTCCTTTTTCTTACTGCTTGATCTTTTTTTAGCTGCCGGCTTATCGAATTCTTTTAGTCTTTTTTTTGGTTCGCTGTGTTGTTCACCTGAAGCTGGTGGTAAATCTTGAGTCTTTTCACGCTCTCCCTAGGCTCTAGACTTGACTGCCCTCGATTTGCTTTTCCTACCAGGCTAAATTACATTTTGCTCAGTCTATTCTAAGTTTTCGGTCTCACCACTTTCGTATCTTTCTGCGTCTTCTTTATCTATTTTCGCCAGTCTTTCTGCTTGAGAAAGAGGTTCTACTAGATCAAGATCCATCAGATCTCTCTAGACTTATTAAGCGGAGTCATCGTCATCTTAGGTATCTTCACCAGCAGATTCCTTATTGTAAAGATGTACACCTTTTGCATGCGCTTTTTTCTCCTTAGACTTAGCAGGTTGTTACTTTTGAACAGGAGCCTTAGGCTTTGAACCCTGACTCGGCTTAGCGTGGCCCTTCGGCTTAGACTTGACAACTGTTGATTTCATTTTACTTTTTTTACTGCTATCCTGAATCTTTTCTTTTTTTTCTTTCTTGGAACCGGACGCTGGCTCAGCATTGGCTGCTGATGCTCTTATCATTGACTCATCTTTGGACTAGGCTTTTTTTTTCTTTTTTTCAGACGATTCTTTTCAATCATTCCAGTCTTCATCACCCCAATCTTCATCACCCCAATCTTCATCACCCCAATCTTCGTCACCCCAATCTTCATCACCCCAATCTTCATCACCCCAATCTTCTTCTTTTTCCTTAGACTAATTTTTAGCCTGGTATTTAGCTGCAAACTCTTTATCTTTCTTTTGTCTTTTTTCTAGTTCTCGTGCTTTTGTATCTTCATGATCTTATCCTTTCTTTAAGCCTGGTAAAGCATTTGCATGAGGACCTAAGTCTGGCCCCTCCGGGTTCTTCTCGATGTGGTTTTTTTCACGTTTTAGGTGACTTTTTTGATGATGAAACGGGCTGTCATCGTCGTGGTGAAGAAGGTCTGCATCGTCATCATCATTTTTACCCGCCTTATTGGGCTTCCATTCACGCAAACTCAGCGTCTTACTGGTTTCAACGGGCTTAGCTTGGATAGCATTCTGAGAACTCTATTTCGGCTTCGCACCCGATTTCTTTTCTGCAGCTTTTTTCTAAGGCTCAGTAAACTTAGTGGGGTCCTTACTAGCCTGCGTTTTCTTTTTACTCTATTAAGATTTGGACTTATTTCCCCAATCGCCCCAATCTTCGCCCCAATCTTCTTCCCCCCAATCATCGCCCCAATCACCTTCTCCCCAATCGCCTTCGCCCCAATCGTCCCAGTTATTTTTACCTTGGACTACATTTTTTGAATTTCCTGAAGCTTCCCAAGTCTAAATTCCTGATGTACGGTCTTCTGATGAAGATGCACGTAGACCTTCTCCACCTGGTGTGGACATAGCAGCACTCGCTCTCGAGGGCTAACGCGAGTCTACGTCGGGAGCAATAACTTAAATAGAAGGAGACTGAGTTACTGTTTATTATTTTTAAAACCCGGACTTCGGAGTTTTGAAATCAGGATACTCTGAAACAACAGCAGCGCCTTCGCCCCCTTGTTTTTTGAAGTTTTTCCCCCTATCTTGATCTCAAGGCTCTTTCGTATCTTCCCAACCCTGCGGGTCTTATGGCTTTTTTCTTTTTCCTAGTTGGGAAGCTTGTGATTCTACAAAACCTATTTCATCCGCTCTTGCTTGCACATCTGCTGCGTGTCTTCCAGTAAAATCGGATTGATGAAGTCCTCTATCAATCCAATCAGTACGTGAATCTTGGTCATTATTACCATTGACCCATATATTATCAGCAATAGCAACATCTGCACCAGCGCCTTTTTTCATGATTTCTATTTGGTGATCTCTCTTCGCCGATCGAACTTTACCCACTAGTCTTGCGAATTCCGGTCCTTCCTTTATCCTCAAATAAGCCAAACAGTGGCGTGCAAACGTCAGTGTCAACGGTCTCGTCTGCATTTTCTGCAGAAACACGTCCGAATTGGGGTAGTAACTGGGTTCGTTAACGGCCTTTCCTTGAACCAGAATCAGTTCGTCTCCGCTACACAAACCCACATCATCAGCGAAAGAATCATAGTCGATTTTTCCCATAAACATTTCCTAGGGAGCTAATCCGCCCGTAGTACCGAAACCCAGAACGTCAACATTATCACCGGCTGTGACGCGGAAAATTCTTGGAGGTCTGAATTGGAGGGCGAGTGGTCGTTTCATTTCGAGCTGGTAGGCTTGGTAATTTTCAATGGCGGTGTAGCCTTCGTGGATTTTTTGCTGTGTACCAGGTTTGGAAGAAGCGAGAATTTTCTTGAGATGGTTTTGAAGATCGGCGTAGGTTCGAAAAACAAGATTTTTCTGATTGTTTGGATATTGTTGTTGACTTTACCATGAATCAGGAGCTTGAGATTCATAACTAGAACGAAGATTCATGTAGTCGTCTTAAGCGCCTATGCCAGAACCCCAGTCACCACCCCAATCAGCACCTCAATCGCCACTAGAACCCCAGTCACCACTGGTACCCCAATCAGCTTTTCAGTCGGAGTCCCAATCGCCACCTGTAGTAGTGCCCTAGTCATCTTTTCAATCGGAGTCCCAATCACCACTTCAATCTTTATCCCAATCAGCACCGGTTGTACCCCACCAGTCACCAGTGTCAGTGGTAGTACTATCCGTTTTTCATCAATCTCCATCATCTTTTCAATCGGTACTATCATCCTTTCAATCAGTACCAGATCATTCTTTCCAGTCTGTTACATCATCTTTCCAATCCTTAGTATCTTCAGTTCATCAGTTACTACTAGAATCCCACTCACTGGTCCCACTCTAAGCATAATTATTGTCGGCATTCCAATCCTCTAACCATTGACTTGAACTTGTCTGAGCACCTCAATCGGCATCCCAATCACCAGCACCACTACCTGCGCCACCATCAGCACCCGCGTCGGCTGCTGCGCCCCACAATGAATTATCTGCATATGATTAATTCCAGTCGTCGTCCATGTCACCAGTACTGCCCGTCCTGGATCCAGTGCTGCTGCCTCTTGGTTACTGATTTCAATCAGAAGTTCTGTCCGGAGCTAGAGCTGAATCCAACTGTACTTCACCGGTGCCCCAGCCACCAGCGCCGTCGGCGCCTGCATTCCAGTCATTATCGGCGTTTCAGTCAGCGGCTGCAGTTCCATCTTCTTTGGACCATGTTTCATCGTTCCAATTATTTTCGGGTTATAGATTAGGCTAGCTTTCACTGGGACCTGAATCTTTCCAAGCTTCATCGTCTTTTCAACTTTCGTCTTTTCAAGCTTCATCGTCTTTTCAACTTTCGTCTTTTCAAGCTTCATCGTCTTTTCAAGCTTCATCCTCTTTTCAACTCTCATCTTTCCAACTAGATTCAGACTCCAGTGCAGGAACAGTACTGGATTCTAACCCGTCTGTAGCGCCACTATAATCGGGGTATTCATACTAACTTGACTTCAAATCTTAATTATATCCGTCAGTACCTCCGTTTGCATCTTGTTCCTAGTTCCAAGCCTCATTGGTATCTTGTTCCTAGTTCCAAGTATCTTGTTCCTAGTTCCAAGCCTCATTGGTATCTTGTTCCTAGTTCCAAGCCTCACCGCTCTGACCCTCCCCTTATCAAGGCTCACCACTGTTGACAACTGTAGATTCTTATTTCCAAGCATTGTTGTCTTCAACAATAGACTCTTTCCAGGGCTGGGTACTACTATTTAAGTCATCTGCAGCTTACCAAGGTTCATTATTCTGAGCGTCACCTGATTCTCCTTATCAAGCATTAGTACTGTCATCTCCTTGGTCACCTTATCAACTTGAATTATTGTAATTGTTATCCATATTTTACCAGGCATTGCTCTCATCTCCCTCCTACTACCAAGTACTACCAGAGCCGTCATCCCCTTGAGGCTGGGGATTGTCCTCATTCCAAGCAGTACTGTCATCCGCGCCAGTGACGAAATCCGTTGGAGGTTTCCACGCAGTGGTATTATCTCCTGTTCAATCAACTGCGTCTGCCTGATTTTTTCAAGCGTCGTCAGCAGTAGTACCACTGTTGGACCAATCTGCTGTTTGACTGTTTAGATTATTCCAGTCGCCATTGGCATCTGCGTTCCAATCATTGTCATAATCTTATACCATACTAGGAGGTAATGCCATCGCACCTGGCTCAGATCAATCGGTGTACTAAGTTTGAGTTTTATTTTGCCAATTATTAGTATTATTCCAGCGTCCTCGTGCTCCTAAAGGTTTTCCGAGCCCTTTCTTGACAGCACTTTTTGGCTACTAAGATTTTGGTGCATTTTTAGGCAAACCCCAAGTAGGCTTCAAGGCATTCACATTACGGGCCCCTTCAACGGGTTGAGCACCGCGAAAGGTAACCGATTTTTTTGAAGCCACTAAATTATTGCTTGAAGTAACGGAACTTTAATCCACTGCAGTGCTGGGAGGAATAACCTCAGTATGTAGCAGAGACTCTACAGCTGCAACATTGGGGTCAAGAGGCCCTTAATCATTATTGGCGCCTGGAGCAGTGGAGGCAACAGTGTCTCCCGTGATTACTGAACTATTTTCCACCTTTTATAGGTCTTCAGTCTGACTCTTAGATGGCAAATTTGTATCTTCAGGCTGTGCGTCTGGTAAGGCTTCAACAGGAGCTGCATCACGAATTTTCACCTAGACTTCTTCCTTCGAGTCTTCAATTTGAGTCACTGATTCTTTTTCTGCTACGGTCGATGCTGATTCAGAGACTTCGCCTTCACCAATGTCAGATTCTGATTTCTTTTTCGATTATTCTTTTTTACCTTCCTGTTCAGAATCATCAGAATCTCCTTCTCCTTTACTAACTCTTTTTTTCTTTTTTCCACCGTCTTCTTCCTCGCCTTTTTTCTTGTCCTTGTCATGGTGATGATGATGCTTCTGAATCTTATCACCATCAGAATCTTCAGACTCTTCCTTTTTCTTGTCCTTGTCATGGTGATGATGATGCTTCTTCTTATCACCATCAGAATCTTCAGAATCGCCTTTCTTTTTGTCTTTATCATCGTGATGATGCTTCTTTTTTCCACCATCCTCGTTGCTATCTTCAGACTACCCTTTTTTTTTCTCCTTGTCATGATGATGATGTTTTTTCTTTTCACCATCGTCTTTGGTGTCTTCACTTTCTCCTTTTTTTTTCTCCTTGTCATGATGATGATGTTTTTTCTTTTCACTGTCGCCCTCTTCCTCTCCCTTTTTTTTCTTGTCTTTATCATGATGATGATGTTTTTTCTTTTCACTGTCGCCCTCTTCCTCTCCCTTTTTTTTCTTGTCTTTATCATGGTGATGATGTTTTTTCTTTTCACCGTCGTCTCCTTCCTCTCCTTTTTTTTTCTTTTTCTTCTCCTCTCCCCGATGACGACCTTCTCGATTCAAGTTATAAAATTTCGAATCTGACCCTGGTGGTGATGCTCAGGCTTCCCCTTCTGCCCACCAATTAGTGCTAGAATCGTTCCATTCTTCTTAAGTATCGACCTCACCACCACCCCAATCGGTCGCTTCTGTGTCTTTTCAATCATCATCTTTTCAATCATCATTTTTTCAATCATCACTTTTTCAATCATCATTTTTTCAATCATCATCTTTTCAATCATCTTTTTTTCAATCATCATCTTTTCAATCATCATTTTTTCAATCATCATCTTTTCAATCATCACTTTTTCAATCTGAGTCCTTTTCTGATTGATTCTACTTTCCTCAATCATCATCTTTATCTCAGTCTCCGTCGCCTCAGTCATTATCAACCTTAGAGTTTCAATCCTTTTCTTTTCAATCTTCAGACCAATCATTGGACCAATCATTTCAATCACCGCCACCACCATAATCACTATACCCACTGGGACTTCCAACATTTTTTGAAGACTTTTCAGGACTGGATGCCAATTTATTCATCAACATCGTAATATTATCTGATTCAGTCTATTCTTCTTTGGTATAATTTCAGTCAGAGTCTTTTCAGTCTGAAGAATTATCTTCCCAATCATTTCAATCACCCCAATCACCACCGTCGGTGTTTCAATCAGAGCCCCAATCACCGCCGCCTCCATCATTTTCTTCCCAAGATTCGTCTTCCCAAGGCGCACCTGATTCTGCGGCGCTCTCCCGTGGACCACCACCACCACCACTTGAAAAAGTTTCTCCACCTGGTCCTGGTACAGCTTGAGATTTTTTTTTGGCCTTTTTACCATAATTCGTATTATACAAGTCCCCAAAGTATTCACCATAAGCCGAAGTGTCTTCAGGACCTCTATAGTTTTGATCGAATGTTTCGGACATCGGACTATCCGCTCCTCTTGGTCCTCTACCACCAATATAGCTTGGCTGCAATGCCGCTTCCCAATTAGCTTCTTGGTCAGGTGCTCAGCGCGTCAAAGCGGCTTCATGGAGAATAGAGTAGAGATTTTCTACCTTGTCTTTCCCCATCAAAACCAACTCACATCCCTTTGTCACTCCGTTACGCGCAGCCCATGTCTAGACTTTTTTCGAAAATGCAACTTTTTTAGACGGTGAGTTTTTCGCCCCAGCTGGTGTTTCCTATCATTCTCTCTTATTAATTATCTGCCCATTCGCCACCCCATCCCCAATAAATTCCCATACTCTTGTTACAAATATTCGATCGCTATCCATATCTCTACCTAAAGCAAATCCCAAAGCCTCTCTTCCCTCGCCGCTTCCATCTATCTTAAACCCCGTGGGTACGTCATGATCTACCACCAATGTCATAGCATCTCCGATGGGCAAATCATCTTCATATTAGGTCGCATTCGCCCGTGACCCTGGCCCACCGGATCCGCCCAATAAGCTCATTCCCAGCATGTGACCCGCAGCGAGGTTGTCGATAACGGCCTGATTCGCTTAGTCTCCAGCAGCATCTGGATATCAGAATTCGGATTCCTCGATCTGCTTCATATATTCAGTGTCAATGTGGAGATTCATACCTTGGAAGTCATTATCGATCATGATAACGTTTTTGTCGTCGGGATAAGACTTCGCGTCGTGACCAACAGGGAGGATGCGAGCGAAAACCAATAACTAAAAGTCCTCGCCCTGCATGTTCTAAGCGAGTAAACGCGCAAAAGCCATGCGTTGCATTGAAAATACGACGTAACCGTTTAGTTCCAGGAGGATGTCCCCAAGTCGGAGAGAAGTGTGCTTGTCAGACCAGGTGTCGGGCTCGATTTTTGCGATTCGTAATTCATCAGCGTAAACGACGGGGGGAAGACGATTGAGGTGGATGCCTAAAAGCTACTCTTTGCGCGAAGAAAAGGCCGAATCTACAGTTGGGCTGGGAGAGCCTGAGAAGCCTGGGGATTAGTAATCATTAATATCTTCTGTGTCTTGCCACTACTGTGGGGACATCGGACTTTTACTGGATTTCTTTTCTTTACCTTTTTTGACTGCTTAGCCTTTTCCAGGACTCAAAGATTTCTTATGCGAACCTTCGACGACAATCGCTTTCTTTTTTGGTGAAACTGCTTTTCCCTTGACCTTAGGATTTATTAATTTTGGTGAGGCTACTGTACTAACTTTCTTCTTTGGTGATGCCGCTTTATTTATTGGCCCAGGACTTTTTCGGTGAGAACCCTCAGTGTACTAGATTACATTTCGCAGCTCCAACTCCTCATGAGGTCCTTCTTCTACGTCGGCCCCGTCTTCGATTTCCATGGATTCGCAATCTGGCATATTACTATAATGTTATCCCTCCATATTATTACCTCGACCAGGACTATTTTTAAATTCAAATGTTCGATCCAAATTCGTTCTATCTGGGCTTCTTTTTCTCCCCAGCCATCTTTTATATGCGAATCTAATCACTTTCGCAATTGTTTTTCCACTTGGATGCGTTTTATCATTCGTCATATCAGTTTCTTCAATCCCGGTTGCAAACGAATTATCCTCATCGAGTTTCTCCTGCGATCGAAAAGTTTCTTTATACCATTCTGTTCCTACATATCGTTTTCTCTGGATACTTACGGGTCTATCCTACAATAATTTCATTAATTCCCCCGGTGCTACCAGCGATCTATCTTCCGGAATTCGCATATTGTTTATTCTACAGATCTCATCCCCAAGCTAAAACCCCTCTAAATGCGACCAACTACCGGGTGAAATATGGGAAACAATCAAACGTTTTAAAAACGATCTCCCCATATACTGAAGAGCCCCACTCTAATACATAGGCGCCATTGAGACTGAAAACCCCAGTTCTCTACCCACTTCTTCCCCGACGTAACTGTCCATAACAATGAAATGCAGCGTGGATTCAAGCAGTCTTTCCGCTTTTTCTCTGGGCTCCAAGTCTGCGTCTCTCCCAGTTGGGGAGTAATCTTCGATATCCAAATTTTCGGCATCAAGAGGAGAATTCAATCTAAATTGCCCTTTTTTTTGTAACATTTTGGCTGTTTCTCTCGCTTTCTCTGCCTAATAAATGTTCACTGAATTTCCATACACTGCGAACTTAAGTTCCACCGGCCGTTTGGATAACGCCACTGCAACTTTCGGGAACGTATTTTCTCCGGGCTTATACAAAGGAATAAATTCATATCTAGCTCCCTTCCCCGTGGGACCGCTAGTGTCATCATCACGAAATTCACCGTTCTCATCCATGTGCTTTGCATTCGCGTTTTCGGCGGCAAAAACGTGTCAGGGTGTCCCTACCGCTATAAGCTCCATACCAGGCAGAAGATTGATTTCTTTCGATGATGCCCACGTGTTTTGAAGCACTTTGTCCACGAAAACACGTCTTGAGGGAGGGGCACCTATCGTGGTAAAACCGAGATCTCTTAGTCCCTTCTACAAAAGGTTGTGGCAACGAGTGTAGTCTTGACTTGAACCAAAACCTGCGGATCCATCCCCAAACACATTGGTAATATTGTTCCAATTCGATTCCTAGTGCACTTAATCTATGTCATACGGCGTGATCCCATTCTTGACTGCTCTTTTACAGCTCCTTCTCAGCACGGCAACAGGCGGAATCAACACGTCGTTCCCCGGTCTTAGGTGAAATATCCTCAGTTTCCGAGCAAACTCTTCGACAGTAACATCAGCCTACCAATACTGTTTTAGCGCGACGTAGGTTTCTTCCATGCCCACGAAATCAGGTGGCTCGCCTATGCAGGCTTCCCGAAGTAACTTTTTAATACAATCACAAAACTCTTGGAACGCAAGCGCTCGCGATGTTGTGGCCAAAGGGACATCAATGTCATGTAGACCAGAATCATTCTGACCATCAACATCATCAAAATCCAATCTGTTAGCTATTATATTGGTGGGTTCTCAACGGGTGGTCACTGCCCCAGTTACTCCGGGTTAACACCGAACTCCGTTCACAATCAAGTGGAAGAGAACTAACACCTAATCCTCTCACAGAGGTAGGATATTTGAGTTGTACTCACATCCATCGTACAGAGCATTTAGATAAGATTTAGCGCTGTCAGGGATGGCAGGGCGGTTCCCTGATGGCTGTCGATTCACTCCGTCGCCGTCGAAGTCTATTATGTCATCTTCTAAAAGTTGTTTTCTTTTTAGTAACGTGTCGGGAGAAACTGCTCCATCGGGCAAGTCCCCACCCAAGCTATCCGGAAAACTTTTTGATTATTTGATTTCATCTGAATGTTTCTTGTCTATTATTGCCATAGCCAAATGAACGGTTTCACCTTTAACGGGATTCCAAGCACCACTCATGAGTTGAGTGAAAAGTTCATCATATAATTCTGTATCAGGTCTAAATAAACTCATATCAACGCCGTGAGTTTCATTGTTGAAGTAATTTGTCTCTCCGCCAGGCTCCAATAGCGGCGTACTAGATAGAATTGATCCAGGTTCTCTGATAAATCGCGCCACCGCAGACTAAGCTGTAATGTTAAAATCGACTCTCTAAGTGTCTCTGCAAAAAGTCAACAATAATGGTCTGACTTACTAACACCTCACAGACAGACTGCTTTTCGTAAGTGCAGCTGTATTTTTCATTAACTCTCCATTCGTCATATCACCTTCGCTTCGATTTCTAGCATAGCTGTTATCTTAATCTGATTACCCCTCTTTTTTCTTTGTCTATTTTCATTCGTTTTTCTCTTTCTCCCTCATCACCATCGGATTTTCCACGGCCCCTATCCCGACCAAATATTCATTACCTTTCTTTAAACTAGAGTCGGCCGCCCACGTGCCGCCCATGATGCGGACTAATCTCAGACTTTCCGGCGGCACGCCGGCCAGTCCCATGCCTAAAGGTGGAGTGTAGTCTGCCGCCATTATATAGGTCAATTACACGGCCCTCAGCGGGGAGATTTGCACATTTGAGTCCTCCATCAATTTGGGAATCCGTTTTAACAGAGTGGGAAGAATGTTGTAGAGACTGGTGGCAAAATTCGAGCAGTATTCGTCTGTGTCTTGATTAATAGGGAGAGAATGAATGTTTTCAATGAAAGTACAGTTGGTTTAATTCGTGTTTTGTTGATAACTGGAATAATCTGAGTCGTCATCACCAGATTTTGGAATATATCCAGAAGCAACGACGTCGAGAACTACGTGGTAAATAATACCACAATCTAGAGACACATATATATTTTTGATGGGACATTCGTGATTTGCAGCGTCATTTGAACCTTTAAAAAGAGCGTTAAGCGCTGACAACACTCTCGCATATCTGATGGCAAGAAATTACTCTGTTTTCTCGTCGGCTTGCTTCGCATAAACTTCTTCGGTTTCTGTTTAATGGGCTTTCCCAACTGCGCCACCACCGTAATTCCATAAATCACAATGACACGCCGCAGTAAAATCGATGATACTAAAACATATTGCATTATAAGTTTACCCCGTTCTTCGGGTCTTCAACCGATTCAGTACTTCGGTCCGCTCCAATTAAAGATTCAATTTCGTACTTAAAACCTCTTCAACCCCTTCCATATCAGAGATTTCTTGTTCCATCATGCTGATTTCAGCTGTCATTCTGGCAGTCTCCCGCTCTTCCCGCGCTAAGAAATGTCTCAACTGTATGTCTCTCTAAGCAATCTCGTAATTCATCACCGAATGTAACGACGAAAAAGCGGGCATCGAAGAGATATCGACAACATTATTCTAAATACTTGGCCGTTTCACCGCGTTCATC
>Ga0099797_101111_pt1 | contig 15053 bp, 10 predicted proteins | sample Uncmet_Sort48C_1_FD_89871 | JGI IMG/M metagenome (GOLD analysis project Ga0099797, IMG submission 89871) | Marine eukaryotic communities from CALCOFI LINE 67, Pacific Ocean - C012_Sort48C_1 | ecosystem: Environmental > Aquatic > Marine > Oceanic | place: Pacific Ocean: Monterey Bay | collected... | reverse complement strand
GTAAAGTTCGTAAACATGTAGTCTGGGAGTACTGTAATGGATTTTTTTTTCTGTTTTTAGATTAAAACAAAACAGAATGTCGCCGAAAGTATCGCCTAAGCAACAGTTAACTCTTTCCAAAAGTCCTGTCTCTTGTATAGCAAAGTAAAAAATGGAAGAGAAAACGAAAAAATACAAAGGGTCGAAGTTATGGGTTCCCTCTGGAATTGCAGCGCCTTTTTTGGAGTGTAATGGAATTACTGATCTTGTTTCAGGAAGTATAGCAATGGAGCTTAACAATGAAAACATGGCCGAATTTGCTGTGGGCCTCTCAGCCCCAGTGATTTCTTTCGAACGCCTTAAAATCAAGGACGACGACGAAGAAGTCATGTCCAAAAGACAAGACGGACGTTTGTCCTTCAATTTAATAGCAGTTTCGAACGCTGAAATAAAAATTCTTGAGGTCATGGAGACGGCGCAAATACAAAGTCTGGAGGTTACTGGCACGATTAGTGATTTACGTGTCACGAATTTGAGTATTACGCAACTAAAAAATCTTGCATCAGGAAGTACTGTAATGGAGCTTAGCAATGAAAACATGGCCGAATTTGCGGTCGGCCTCTCAGCCCCAGTGATTTCTTTCGAACGCCTTAAAATCAAGGACGACGACGATGAAGTAATGTCCAAAAGAGAAGACGGACGTTTGGCCTTCAATTTAATAGCAGTTTCGAATGCTGAAATCAAAATTCTTGAGGTCGTGGAAAGTGCAAAAGTAAAAGCTCTCGAAGTGGAAGATAAGGTGCAGGAATTACACGTGGGCACTTGCAACTTCGAGAAGTTAACGTATGGTTCGACTGACAATATCATTTTGCACAACGACAATGGGCGAATGGCGTTTCCTGGGCTGACATCGATTACAAATGCTCGAATAAAAAGTCTTGAAGTGGAAGATAAGGTGCAGGAATTACACGTGGGCACTTTGAACTTTGAGACATTAACAATTCCGGACGAATTTAATGGGTCCGTGGAATTTATTGGACAAAGAGAAGATGGACGCTGGGCCTTTCAACAATGGCTTGCCATTTCTAACGTTGAGGTAAAAAAGCTCTATGTACGTTCAATAGAGAAGATAGGAGGTGGAACATTAGAGACATTCTCGGCAGACTCGTTTTCGTGTGATGGACGCTTTGTTCAGTTTGATCGTATTCATAATGGAACATCAATCGGAAACTACGAAGCACAAGAGTCATTGCGTGGAATGAATACTCTCATAACAGTGGGAGGACGGCACCAGGGATTAGAGAACTGCACTTTTGTAGGGTCTGTAGTGGGACTGCAGCCTTCCCAGGGCCCTGTATTAGAACCAAAGCATGCAACAGGGATCGGGGTATTTGCGTTTCACTATCATACTGGATCTATTGATTACTGTACCGCCGTGGGTTCATCCACTGGGAAAATGGCCACTGCAATAGAGCGTAGTTGTTGTTTTGGATACGAAAGTGGATCTGAAGCGAATTCTACTGACTCTATTTACATAGGATATAAAGCTGGACGGAAAGTCACAGGTAACAATAATATCTTCATTCATACTGGAGGTGATGAAGCATTGGAAGTCTCAAATTCGCTCCGGATCGGTTCGTTAATAGAAGGCCACATGTCCAATAATCTCGAACAAAGTCAAATTATTTTTGCTTGCGAAAGAATGAGAGTAGGGTCTTTTGAGTTTCTAGCGGCATCTTCGGCTAACAATATGTCGATTGTTGATCCAACTACTGCAGGTAGTGCCGATGTGAGCGGTACGGCTACCAATAGTGTTTGTATGGGTGCCGGTACTCGGATTGACAATGTTACTCAAAGTGTACTCTTAGGCACACGTACAGGAACAAACATCCGTAATGACTATGGTATCGGTCCGCTTGAGCTAAAGTCCACTGTGGCAATTGGGTATGAAAGTGGACGTACGCGGTTTAATGCAAGTCACAGTGTGTTCATCGGAGATTCTGCTGGCTCGTATGCCCAAAGTGCCTCGAGCTCTGTTATGATTGGATCTAACGCCGGGGCAGGTTCTCATGGAATCCACAATATATTCTTGGGGCGTCAATCTGGGCAGACGTTTCACGGAAGCTATTGCGTGGGAATTGGCAGGGATCAGCACTTTTCTAGTTCATATAGCAACATCAACACGGAATATCGCCTCAGCGTGGGAATGTTTAGCGCCCATCCGCTTATCGAAGGGACCATGCAAGAAACTGACGAGGAATCTGAGTTGAAAGTAAATGCCTCAAACATACTCCTAACCGAACACGCAAAGATTTCTCCAACGGAAGGAGCCCTCGCGTTGTGTGTATTCCATAATGGTGCTTGGGTTGAGGGAGCTAAAGTAGATGCGGCGGGTCTAAGTACACCCACACTCAAATTGTCAAATGTGATTGTCTCTGAGGACGGTTCTGAATTGGGTTCTGGTGTAGTTTACAAGAACGCTGCAGGGTTCTTGAAAATTGCGTAGTAATTTCTTCTTTTGAGTTGTTCATCATATTAGGAGTGACAGGTGTGATCATGTTTGTGACAATGCTATATCGGATCGCAACGATGCAATGAAACTAAAACAGCTTGTAATGAATCGCATTTTTCTCAGGATTTTTTTTCTGTTTTTAGTATCAAAAGAAAAACAGAATGCCGCCAAAAACATCGCCCACAAACGACCCAAACGTTGGGTCGATTTTGAAATACCTTGCAGCGACACCAACACACAGGACGGAACTTGAGATTCATCAGCCTGAGGCAAAAAGTGTAGAGTCTTTGTTACAACTTGAATCTGCTAAAGAAAACACTAAACATGAGCAGCTTAAGACGAAACGTGTTCTCAGAGAGGCCGGAGAGCAAACGAAACGTGTTCTCGGAGAGGCCGTAGAGCAAACGAAGCAAGAGCAAGATAAGACGAAACGTGTTCTTGGACAGGCCATAGAGCAAACGAAGCAAGAGCAAGAAAAAACCGCGCAAGTCATAGAGCAAACGAAGCAAGAGCAAGATAAGACGAAACGTGTTCTCGGACAGGCCGTAGAGCAAACGAAGCAAGAGCAAGAAAAAACCGCGCAAGAGAAGGAAAGAACGGCACAAGCAAAAGAGAAGACAAAACAACTCAGGGCAGAAGCGAGTATTGCAATAGCCAAAAGTCTAATTCCTTTTATAGGGAATGGCGTCAAAGAGACCGTCGAAGTACTAAGACGTCCGTTTGACGACGATCGCAACAGATCCGGTGTGTATGTCTTTGCAGAGGATATAGTAAAAATGGCATTGCCGTACGACGACGATCTTAAGTCAAGAATTGCTGTGCGTGAGATATACGTGCCTACTGACGATTGTACGCATAGACCAGACGAAATGAATGGTTTTACTGGGTCAACTTACTGTTTGGATGGTACACCTGCTCAATCAAGCGATGACTTCAGGGACTACGATGGTTATGCTGTACAAATCCTGCAGCACTTTGTAGTGATGGCGCGAAATACTGCATTGCAGAGTCTTCCATCGTCTGATCCATGCTACCAGCACATTTCTGATCGTCCGCGCGATGCGTTGGAGTTCAAGAAACAATTATACATGTCAAATACTGTGGACCTTAATGGGGAAGGCGAACGGATGGCTCTAGAAACGATTCTAGACCGACACTGGGACGACTTCACTTTCTTTGGCATTGCAGGCGATGGCAACTGTGGGCCGTATTCTTTGTCGCTTCTTGCTGAAGTTTTACGACACCCTAGCGAGTCTTTATCAAACAAAGAGCCTAATGAAGAGCCCCAAGTACCTGACAATAGTGCTAGTGAAAAGACTGGTGACGAGACTGGTGATGAGACCTCCGATGAGACCGCCGAAGACGAAGGCAACCTTCCCATCGCAATTGTGTATCGGAATGCCCCGCGAGTTGCTCTTCGAGTTGCTGGTGAGATCTACAAGAAGCCTGACGGGACCCTTGCGAAGTGGGATGGCAAACAATTTCGCAAGATATGCAAGGAGAATGGGTGCGATAAAAGTGTGCAGGGCTCCACCGGCTTTTGCAAAGCTCATGGAGGAGGAAAGCGATGCAAGGCAAAGGACTGCGATAAAAGTGCAAGGGCATCAACAGATTTTTGCTGTGCACACGGTGGCGGCAAGCGATGCAAGAAGAAGGACTGTGATAAAGGTGCAGAGGGCTCGACCAGCTTTTGCATTAAGCATGGAGGAGGAAAGCGATGTCAGAAGAACGGGTGTGATAAAAGCGCGCACGGCTTGAGTGGCCTGTGTATTGGGCATGGCGGAGGAAAGCGGTGCAAGGCAAAGGACTGCGATAAAAGCGCACGGGGTTCAACGGATTTTTGCTTTCGACACGGCGGAGGAATGCGATGCAAGGCAAAGGACTGTGATAAAAGTGCAATTGGCTCGACCGACTACTGCTGCCGACATGGAGGAGGAAAGCGATGCAAGGCAAAGGACTGTGATAAAAGTGCAATTGGCTCGACCGACTACTGCTGCCGACATGGCGGAGGAAAGCGATGTGAGTCGGCTGTATGCGCTGTGTATGAGGACCCAAGGGAGCGCGGTTACGGAGGTTACAAGGCACCTGAACTTATCACTGATTCGAGGGGGACTGTCGAGAAGGGCACTCGTTTGTGCTACAACTGCTTAGGGTCTCTCTTCCCGGACATGGTTAAGCTCAAGGTGCGACAGGAGCACCTCATTCTGGCAGAGATTCAGAGGCAACTTCCAGAGCTAGAGCCGTATCTTGTGGCTCAAGACTGCCCAATCCCTGGATCGTGCAGCTTGAAGCGTCCTGACTGCTTGTGGAATTTGGGGGCGGGGTACTTACATGTGGAAGTGGACGAGGGTGGTGATGTCCACGAGGACAGCCTTGATCGTCTACATGAGATCCAGGAGAGTATTAATGGTATGGACGGTCTCGTTGTACGTATCAACCCGGAGAAGCTTTTGAGGAAGCGTCTGCACAGCGATGGCGAATACAAGTACACAGGCACGGGCAATTTTGAAGAGTGGATGAAGGAAGTGTGCGACTACATCCGGGATAAGGTCTTCCCAGTTGGTGAAGTGTTCGAGTGTGGGGAAGATGGACTGTTTGTTCAAAAGTTCTTCTTTTGACACGGTAACATACTTTGGTGATGTATTTTTCTGTTTCTTATCAATAAATGGCAAAACTTTTACAACCTGGCTGTGACAATGGGCTGTTCAAGATCAAAGTCGACAAACGCACACTTTGGGGATATACTAGAGATGAACCCAGCGCAATTTCATTAGGTGATACTCCTGAACAAGGAATAGGAGATGATAGAAGCGATTTATGGTTTGTGAAGCGCAAACCTGACGGGGAGAGCTACGAAGGGCTTCACGTAATCATCGGCCTTGGTCCGAATCCTACCTATTTTATAACGTATTATCAAGAATGGAGCCAGTCGCCAAGATGGTTTTATAGTTTTTTCCGACTCGAAAAAGACGAAAGCAAGGCTCAAGTCTTCCTGAACAACAAAGACAAATTGATTACCGCAGACAGAGATAACCAAACGTTACATGCGAAAAATGATATGAGTGGGCGGGAACACTTGCTTGAGCTTGACGCTTATAAGAATACGTCGTGGAATGTAGAGCTTCAGGGGATGAATCTGTGTCCTTTCGCGCAAGATTCATGTCCGAACCGGGGAAAACACAACCGAGACCCGTCCGTTGCAGAGTTTACGCTTGTCACCGGTTGCCCACCATCTTCAACACCTTCAACACCTTCGAGTGATGTGAATTCTTCGAAGAATTCGAATGCTCCTGCCACTGCTGTAGATCCTGCATCCTCGAGCAAGAAGTCATCCATCCCGACGTTACTAATGATACTAGGTGGCATAGCAGGTTTTTTTGTTATTATGATTATACTAATTATAATAATTGCTGCAGTGGCTTAACTAACTGCTGCCGCTTCTAGAAGAGCCGACATGCTTCCTTTTGCCCGTGCCTTGCTTCCTTTACTTCCCTTACTGGCCTTACTGGCCTTACTTCCTTTACCTTGCCTTGCTTTACCACTTTTGCCTTGTGTTGCCGCTTCTATTAGGGTAAATAATTCTTGACTTTTTGCTTTACTGACCTTGCTTCCTTTATTGGCCTTACTTCCTTTACTGCCCTTGCTTTCTTTAGCTTGCCTTGCTTTACCACTTTTGCCTTGTGTTGCCGCTTTTATCAGAGTAAACAATTCTTGACTTTTTGCTTTACTGACCATGTTTCGTTTTGGCTTTGCCTTACTTCCTTTACTTGCTTTACTTCCTTTTCTTCCTTTGCTTCCTTTACTGGCCTTGCTTCCTTTACCGGCCTTGCTTCCTTTAGCTGGCCTTGCTTTACCACGTTTGCCTTGTGTTGCCGCTTCTATCAGAGTGAACAATTCTTGACTTTTTGCTTTACTGACCATGTTTCCCTTGCTTATCATATCTTCCAAGGCAACATCATTTTTTCCTGAACCTATACCTCCGGTGTCAAGTATTCTCTTTAGCATTGCAGTATCTTTTCCTCCACGTATTTTCTTTAGAATTGCATTATTTTTTCCTCTACGTTTTTCACCGCGAATCATTTTTTTGAGCTCGGATGTATTTCTTGCTCTTTTGCGGGTTATGCGGTCATAAGCCTTAATGTAAGGCTTTCTAATCTTTTCGGCTTCTTCATCAAGGAGAATAATTTCGGTGTCATGTCGAATATCTTTAAGGGCAACTAGAACTGTTTTGCCATTAACTCTTTTGAGTTTTGCATTTCCTTTTTGGTCTCTATGGGCAAGGGACCCAATACCACGTATGCATGCGCCATCGTATATTTGATCAGACGTGACTGCTACGTATGGTCCCCGCTGCTTTTCGTAGCGACGCTCTTTTTCATTTTTGGTAATAATTTCACCGCCGTATTCTACAATTATATCGCCTTTATCAAAGACGACCTCTTTCCCTTTCTTTTTTGGACACCACGCATAAAGGCGATTTTGTTTTATTTTAAGATGGAATACACTAGCAAGGTGATGATGGCATGCGCCGTAGCCCAGTACCGATTGCAATGTACATTGTTCGCCTTTGCCGCCTTTTTTTTGGTGCTGGCATTGAATACGTTCGATCGCACAAGTGAAGGAGTGGTCCGATTTTCGATTAACATACACGAATTCTTTGGAGCTTTTAGACATTTTGTTTTTTAGTTTTTATAAAAACAAAAGTTTGATTGCGACTTTGGCTACATGTCCATGTTTGAAAATGCCGTTTGTATTTGTTTCGCAACTTTCATACGACCTGATTCCGAAAGGTGTATGTTGTCGGTAAAGTCGGTGTCCTCGAAACGAACATTATCAAAGTCAGTGAAGGAAACGCCTTTTGCACGAGCCGCCGACTTAATGACACCTACTATTTGAGTTCTTAAATAGTCCCACGTTCGATTGTAGCTTATATACGACGGTGATGCGGGAGGAGGGGCAACGCACAACACTTTGCGCGTCTTTTCCTGTGCTGCCCTGATCAGAAAATCGTATTCCTGGCGTATTTCGTTGAGATTTGGTTGTTGCTCAGTTCTTATGTTGTTCGTTCCGAGCATTAGTACGACAGAAGTAGCGTTAGTTGTCCGAGTGAGATCAAACACACTAAGGCCATCACAAACATCGCATGACTCAGTACCGAGATTTAATATGCTTAAGGCTTCCTTTCCTGTGTTAATCCAGTTATAGCGTGGCAGTGCATCACGAAGATGTTCAGCGATTGTTTTGCAATTCGAAGATACTTCCCTTTGGCAACCAGTCTTTACAAAGTTATGGTCAAGATTCGAATCGCCCACTAGAAGTACATCTTGTTGTGTTTGTGAGACTGTAGGTGAAGCGGCCGAGGGCACCTCGTTAGAGAGAGGATATATGAAGACCTGATGTTCAGTTGGATCGGTGTCAATTCGTATAATATATGTGCCACGTGTGGGTTCGCCTACTTTAGTAATAGTTTTTTTCATTGCTCTCTCATTTACAATATACTGACCATTATCCCATTTCATAGCGGTGTACATTTCACCAGTTGTCCATGTGAATCCTTCCACTCTATTGGTTTGAAATATGTACAAATCTTTATCGGAAAAAGGTATCGATGACCCCACGGGGCTTCCAGGGCTACGGCCGGTTCCAGGGCTAGGGCCCGTTCCAGGGCTACGGCCGGTTCCAGGGCTAGGGCCCGAGTAAGGCATTGCAAAGACACGTATTTCAGCAGGGTCGGTCCCAATTTTGATTGTATGAAAGTCCCCATCAGTCTGAAGTAATGTTATGGTTTTTGTAGACGCTGGCTGGTCACTAGGTTGCCACTTGTTGTTGTGAAAGTGTATTGGAGTGTATAGGAATTCCTTTGTCCACAAGAATCCTTCTCCTGTGAAGTATCCATTTCTTTCTATGAGATATAGGGTCGTATCTGAGAATTCCAACGTGTTCGCTGAAGGTACACCTGGATTAGGCACGACAGGCGCAGGCACGACAGGCACGACAGGCACGACAGGCACGACAGGCACGACAGGCACGACAGGAACGACAGGCGTAGGAAGGACAGGTGCCGGTACAACAGGAGTATATGCTATGGCCTGTACTATATGGGTGCCTTTGTCCTCGATATCCACCTCATAAATTCCAGCCCGGGGGTTTATTTCCTTGATGATATGAATCCTCGCAGATGTTTCGGGTCCTTTTGGTACCCACTGCTGGTTTTCGATTTTCATTTCAGTAAAACCATTGTTAGCCCGCCAATTGAATCCATTTGTATTATCATTTGTGTAACGATACAACGACGGTGGCAAAGCCGACTGACTGGGACCGGAATTGGGCGGGCTTGGACCCGGTTCGCTAGGAGTCGGCTGCGGTGTTGGGTTGTAAGGTAATGCATATACATCACGAAGTCCCCTGTTTTCGTCTTCAGGGGTGATTCTAATTGTATACCATGGTTTACTTTCCGTCATTACAGTGAGGCGTTTTGTTTGTGAAGGAAGACCGTCGGCTACCCACTTTCCATTGTCCCACTTCATAGGTGTGTATAAAGAATTCTGCTTCCATATGAACCCCTTGCCCATAAGGGTTTGTTCTTGTTTGTTGCCGTAGACGTACAAGATTGTATTTGAGAATTGTAACGCCGGAAGGACGGGAGGAGTGCCAGGAAAGACGGGAGGAGTGGGATTAGTGCCAGGAGTAGCAGGAGTGCCAGGAGTGTCAGGAGTAGCAGGAGTAGTGCCAGGAGTGCCAGGCTGGACGGGAGGATAGATGAAAGGAGGGCTAGGGCCAAGAATAGGAGCAGGAAAAAGAGGGCCAGGTCCAAGCGGGGGACCGATTGGAGCGGGTACTGGATTTGATGGGGTGTGGGCATACACACGCTGCTCCTTCGCCGAGCCAATTTTAATTGTGTACCAATTAGCAATTGTATTTTCTACAACAGTAATGCTCTTCACTGATGGTTCGCCAGGTACGAAGCCATTACCGTGCCATATCATTGGTGTGTATAAATTGCCATTTGACCATTTGAACCCCTCTTGTTCGGTGAACATGTATACAATTGTGTCGGAAAACGGTAGGGGTGTAGAATCCTCTGGAGTCGTGGATATATGTTCCTCTGATTTCTTTATGTGTTCTTGTATCAAGAATGCTATACCAACTGCTAATAAAATAATTAATAAGATATGAATCATTTTTTTGAGTTTTTTTGTTTTCTAGTTCAGAAAACACAAAAACATTATGATAGTCGTAGTAATTCTTACAATCTTAGCTGTTTTACTTTTGTTGTTTCTGTATGTACAAACGCAGCCATATTTAATGCACGCAATTCTTTACCACACTAACGAAAACCGTGGGTATACATATGTACAGGTTCCCGTAAAGCATCTTGGGGGTCTTGGTGAACTAGCTAGTGCGACAAATAACCTGATTACACGGTGCCGTCGTATACTTTCACCAAGTAAATCTGACTTCAAAGGAAGTGGCGTTTTTAATTTGGAAGACATCGGGAAAGGTACCATTGAAGGTTTGATACGAAAATCCTACGGATTTGGCGAGGGCGACGAACAAGCGGAGATGATCAATAAGGATTACGAACAAGTGCCGGCAGGCAAGTATAACGTTTATGCCATGTTTGATCCTAAGGATGACAACGCCAAGCAGTATGGGCCGTTCCAGATAGAATGGGTTATAACGGGGGAAAGGTATGGTGTACAATTAGGGACTCTTACCGCACCTAAACTTCAAATGACCGGTGTAGTGTTTCTGAACACGGGGAAAAAGTTCGGTCCTGACAATATAGGGATTCTTATAAATGAAGAAGATTTAAGCAAATACTACATGATTATGTATAGGGCCACTGATCCCTGGGGGTCGCACGACGTGCATCACCAAGCTGTTAAGCATGATTCGGACGTCGCGGCGCGAGGAATTGTTTCTGAATTAATTCCGCCTGATACAAAGCAGTCGTTGCCTGATAAGACCTACTATATCGATCTGCTTTTTAATGAGTATAAACTGTGGCTTGGTGCTGTTACATTGCAAGGCATTGAACAACTGCATGGCCCAATGCCAAGTCAAGACGATCAAGTGCTGAATCGGTTACGGCAATGTTATTCGTCCTCGAGTGTTACAATTAATTCTTTAGATTTCCGTTCATGTATGGACAGAGTTGATACCTTCGCACTTGGTACAGTATATCTAATTCTGAAGGTTTCACGACTTTTTCCAAATGCCTTAACCGACGATTCAGTCGTGGTTAATGCTATTGCAAAGCTCTTAAAGTGTTTTGATCCAGAGTTAACGGAGTTTCTAAAGGCATACAACAAGTCGCGTAATTATTGGAATAAATTGGATGATGCGGAAAAGGATAAGGTTATGTATGAGGTTATGTTCGCCTCCGGCGAAGGCGATAAGACTGTTAAATGCTTAGAATCAACCTTTCAAAGTAGCCCTATAATGCAGACACTAATGGAATTTTTAGTTCTGACTGCGGTTGGTGCATTAAGTGACGACCTGACCTTTATGTGAAATCAGCACAAGGTCCACTGCCTAACGGACTTCGTTAGGGGAGTGCAAGGGTGAAACCCATTGCCCTACTTCGTTTCGGGGCGGTCCCCTAGCGGTAGCAGGGGGAGTCCAAGGGTAAAACCCATTGCCGTAGTCGTGATGATGATGAGAAGACAGCGCGCTCGTGTACCTGTAGAACATGTGCAGTTCAACCAGCTTGTACACGATATTGAGCATACATTACCTTCAAAGAAAATAGCACGAACTTTGTTTTCGCGTATGCATCGAGCTTTCATGGAAACTATCAAGCGTCTTCACGAGGAAGGTTTACTGGTCTACCGCGAAGGTAAGCAAAAATGATACTTTGCTTACATGCAGTTAGGGGTTTCTTGCAGGCTTCGACCATTGTCTCCTGGGGCTTGGTGACGAACGCTACTTTGCACTGACGAGCTCGGATCTCTTCAATGGCATCATAACATATGCGGAAGGCGGTGGAAACGATACTCGAAAGGGAGTGCTATTTCAGGCGCTCTTTGAAAAGCATTCAAGTCCAATTAAGCAGATAAGGAACGGCCTTGAGACGACAATGGATGTTTTGTCACCTCGGCGTTACTATTCAACGAACGCATCAAAAGAGCTCCAATGGGACCCATTGTTGTTGGACATGATTGACGAGTTCAAGAAGAAATCAGAGCACCAAGATATGTCCGGCATCACGATGGTAGCCGCGCCACACACACCGACCTCAGCTACATTTCTCGCTAAAGTGAAAGAGCTCTCGAGCCCCTGCATCGTCCTTCTTACGTACTAACGTGAGTACTAACGTGAGTACTAACGTGAGTACTAACGTGAGAACTGAGCGGAAAAAAAATCTTAATTGATTGAACAAAAATGAAATCATTTTTCCTCTTTATTCTTAGCATCGTAGCAACTTGTGTTGGTGCCGCATCTGTTAACAATTGTGTATTTGTAAGTTCCCATGCTGCAGTCTTTTCTCTTGATTTTTTCAGTGAAGGTAACGCAACGATATGTATGGGTACCGCCTCTCCGAAGGAAAGTATGCCTTTAGTACTTAATGTAAGTAGAAATGAAACGTGTATTGCGTGGCAAAAGTCAAACAATGACACGATCCGATTCTGTGCTGATAGTGATCCAAGGCGCACCGTCTCATTTGAGTTCTTAAATTATTCGGATGCTAAGATTGTTCGAACTGTACTCACGAAGAAGCGCGGAGCACGTAAGGAAGCTATAGTTCTTGGCGAAATTAATGTTTGGCCTGCTTCGGTATTTACGAATTTAACATTTTGTAATGCAAGCTACAATAGCCCTATTTCGTTCGACTGTAAGAGTACCAAAAAATGGTCAGCAATGAAAGAGGAATGGTGCTGTCGTGAGAAATCCATTGGGTGCCGAAAACTTCCTACACGCATGCAACACAGCGGCGTGCTTTTGAATAACATGGGGCCAACGCTACCCCCGCATCCTCATGAACTTTATTCGTCTGGGGCCTGCACGGTATTTCTTTCGTGCTTTATTAAAATGATTTTTTTTATAGCGTTTAGGTCAGTTTTGTGAGCTGTAAAGGATATGCTAAGTCATGCTCAACTAAGCACGCTTCGCAAATGGTTCCTGTCACCGTGTCCTGGTCGCTGTAAAGAGTTTTTCTTTGTTTCAAGCATACATCACAGATGCCACTTCCAAGTTGTGCGCGTCGTAGGGAAATCATTGGTTTGAAATCAGCACGAACCCCTCCTCTCCTTGTTACGTGAACTAGTATTCGAGTTCGTGCCCTCGACAATGGTCAACATTTCTGATCTCCGTCAACTTCTTGAGGTATAGTCTTGCTAAGATGTACATGTACATGCCATGCCATGACTTCTTTTGATACAGGTCTGCATTGTTGATGCCTATGGAGGGGTCTCTGTCAAGATCTCTCCTCCCGTTGCAACGATCACATTCACACCAGAGGACTTTTACTGTTGGCGCAGCGAGACACACGACCGAAATGATTTCATAACGGAAGTTGTCGCAATATCGAAAGGAACTGAGTACCACCTGCGACACAACGGACGTGCCGTCACGGCCCATGTACTCTCCTTGCTTCTTAAACGGGACACGAGCAAATCAATCATCGAATTCGAAATTGTCCACAGGCGTGGCCAGAATGAACTTTACTGATGTGTGAATAAAGTGCCTTGGGGTCGGAACATGCATTAGTTGAACGCCAACGTGAGTAGGGCCCCCTTTTTCGCCTATGTCCCTCTAGTTTTCATCAGTACTGGTCCCATTAGTCACACTTTCGTCACTTTTGTCACTTTCGTCACTTTTTTCGCTTTCGTCACTTTTTTCGCTTTCGTCACTTTTTTCGCTTTCGTCACTTTCGTCACTTTCGTCACTTTCGTCGCTTTCGTCCCTTTCCGTGGTTTCGTCTTGTCCCCAGTCGAAACGTCCCCAGACAACGAGACTGGGTGCAAACAAGAGTTCAATAATCGAAAGAAATGTGATATGGGGTGACGTTCGTCCCACTGACAATAGCGGCCGAAATGAATGGGGCGACCCCAATGGGAGGACTGATACCGGATCACAGAAACCGTAAGCTTGATCGATACTTTCTGATATCTTTTTGGCACATGACGAAGGATAATTCCGCTTTATCAGTTTTAACGCCGCCGCGCTATCGTTTGAACTGCTTGATTTGAGGAAGTACCGTTTTGCTTCCAGATTACAGGACGCCTTGCCAAGATCAAAAGTGCAGTACAGACAAAATGCGTAGAACAGATTGCGAAAAATGAACTCTACATTTTTAGTAGCCCACAGATAGAAAATATTCAGGAATTCACTCTTATGTTTACCTTCCAGGTGAATTGGTATGGTAGGAAGCCAAATGCATGAACAAACGGCTATCATTAGTATTTGCATAGCATCCTGTAATGTCTCAGTGCTCGGTGCAATTCGTCGGTCAGGCTCCACAAACGAAAGGCCCTCGCGACGTAAACATAGCTTCAAAGTCGGTATGATGTGTTCGTCGAACTGTTTTGTTTCGAAAGGTCGCAGCACAAACCGCGCTGGTGCACTAACATCTATCTTACTGGTACAGAACACGGAATCAAGGTCTATTTGTGCTAGTTGGAATTTCGAGGTTTCCCAATCGTTGACGACCCAGTTACGAGGTGCAAGGTCAAAACACCCATGAACATACTCACCGGGGAACAGTTTAGTCAGCTTTTTTAAAATATCAACTACTTTATCCGCTAGCAGTAACGAGTTCCTCGCTTCGACTGTTCCGGAGAATGAAGTTTTATTGCGCAGACACTCTAGGTATCTTCGGAATTCTTCATTAATGTCATCATCCATACGGAATGCCTCGTCCAGAGAAGAGTCGTAGTACTCGAGAATGGAAATCTCTATTTCGTCCGGATCAATACCATGATAATAAAGCCTCGGCGAAGTCTGTGCTGCAAAGGCCGATACCATTCTAACATGATGGACACCTGCCGTAACGTATTCCGTAACTGGTTCCATTGCATAACGTAGTACTATCCGTGGTGGAAACAAGTCCATACACTTGATGTTCCGGCGGCGCTTGTAGACATGAATAACATTATATGAGCCGCTTTTAATTATAGGGGGGCTATAAATATACTCTAATGAATCGATAATGTTTTGCAGTGATATACCATCGTCGCTCTTTTCAAAACTGACAATTTCCTCACAACAGAGCCGCCTCCATATCTTGAGAAAGCTCGTTTGAAATGGGTGCACGTCGTCAGCAACTGTGGAATACTCAATATGATTGTCTCGCTTGAGATATTTAGACAAATTTGGGAAACTCATCTATTTCTTTGTTTTACTAGAACCTTCATACAATTCGTTTTCTAATCCCTAACAAAGATCCTATAGATATTGTATAACAGTACCGACCCGGTTAATGCCCACAGCGTGTCGGCAGCGCTATTGGTCGCCGTGTCGCCGTTGTAATCTGGAAACCCGTGCTTCCTCATGAAAGAGATGCCGTGAGATGAAGCCTCAAACAGTTCCCAGAGCTGGTGTAAAAGAATGGTCAATA
>Ga0099797_101110_pt1 | contig 15060 bp, 7 predicted proteins | sample Uncmet_Sort48C_1_FD_89871 | JGI IMG/M metagenome (GOLD analysis project Ga0099797, IMG submission 89871) | Marine eukaryotic communities from CALCOFI LINE 67, Pacific Ocean - C012_Sort48C_1 | ecosystem: Environmental > Aquatic > Marine > Oceanic | place: Pacific Ocean: Monterey Bay | collected... | reverse complement strand
ACCTTGTTCAGTGGAAACTTAGATCTCCCTAGAATGTGCTTTGAGGGGCTTTTGGAAGACGATAATGAATTCCGAGCATCGGCACAGGAGGCGTTGTCTGGCCTTGCAGATGCCTACATTCACAGTCCGTCAGAGATACAGACTGAATTGATGGATATGCTCTTGAAGTACGCCGAAAGTCCAGAATACCGGGCTCGTCTCTGCTCTGTCCAGGTGGCTACGCGTGTGTTTCCTGCAGACCACGTACCCACGCGATATTTGTGCATGTTGCTCTCCGCAGACACCAGGGCGGAGGTGCGCTCCGTAGCGTGCAGAGGTTTGGAATTGGCTGGGCGAGCAAAGCAAAAGGCCGGTGGCCTCGACGGTGCGAAGGGGGAGAGATTAATTGCGGACTTCGTCTCAATGGTGATGTATTTGGATGAGGGGAGTCGCTTGAAGCAATTGCGCGCTTTGGAAATGGCGTCATGCTTTAAGTATTTAGGTGCAGCCTTCGACCATTCGCAGGCGGATGCGAAGGCCGCAAATGTAGCACCATTGCACGAACAGGCAGTCAATACGTACGCGCAGGCCTTGAACTTTGGGCTTGAAACGGACCCTGCGGCAGCGGGTGCATCTACATTGTTCTACCGTGCCACATGCTGCGTTGGCGACTTGGCCAAAATCGTACCCGACATCGTTGGCCCAAGTTTTTCTGATGAAAAGTCCATTTTGCGCCTGAAATCGTGGCTGTCGAACACCAATGAAGACCTTCGCACAGCGGCATCGCGCGTTCTAAAGTACACTGTCAACTACATCCCAGACGAGTCGCTAAATCAGCTCGTCGACTATCTGTTAGAGCGCGCGGAGGATACAGCGTCGAGCAAAGTCACTGCAAAGCATGGGTCTTTGTCGGCACTCGGCAGCATCGTTGTCGGGACGCTTGAAGGCAAGTGTCCACGGGAACGAATAGTGAAATGCCTTCTGAAAGAGTTGTCCATGGACTATGCAGATGCTATCAACACGAAGACAGAGGCGGCTTCCGTGACGGAAGGTAATGACAAGGCAGCCAAGAACCCTGCGGCGAAGAAGCGAGCGCAAAGCCCCCTAGTAGTGTACGTAGCTGCCAGCGACGCCATAGGCATGGTGGGGAAAGCTGGTCGACTGACCGAAGAAGAAGGAGTGGCTGCTGTGGTGGCGTTGATAAAGTTATCAAAGCCTAAAGTGGAAGATGCGAACAAATTGATCGAGCACGCTATAGTCGCTATAGGCGATGTGTGTGAAGGCTCTTCATCGAAGAGCGAGGAATGTGGGGCCCGACGGAAAGCGATGGATGGGATGTTCAGCATGGCTCAAGTGAAATACGAAGAGATACAGTTCGCGGTCGGCGAAACGTTGGCCAGAATTGGTTTGGCTGATTTAGCAGAAAACCACAGCGAGAAAACCGTAGCGCCCAGCGAAGGAACTCCAATGGAGACGGAGACTCGAGACACAAAATCAGATGGGAGCGAGGACAACGGTGCTTCCCACGCTCCCATGGCGTTAATGGTGTCAATCCTTGAAAAGATTTTAGAAACCATCAAAGACGCCCGGCCAGTGGTGCGTGCGGCAGCGTCAATTTGGTTGCTATCTTATGTCAAATTTGGTGGATCCAAAAATTGTATCGTGCTTCGTGACCGACTGTGGGATTTGCAAGCTGCGTTTACGCTGCTTCTGGGGGAACGCTCTCAGTTCTTGCAAGAACTTGGTGGGAAAGGGCTATCTCTGATCTACGATTTGGCCGACGAGAAGCAAAAGAAGTCTTTGCTGTCTGCATTAACCCGCTCGTTCTCCACAGGCAAACGACAGCAAGTCGATGGTGCCACGGTTGATATTTACGGTGAAGGAGGACCAGCAGGAGCTGCGCTATCAGCTGCCGGCTCGCAGAGCTACAAGCAAATGTGTGAAGCGGCGACGGACATGGGGAACCCTGGTTTGATCTACAAGTTTCTCTCTTTGTCTTCGGAGCATGCGCAGTGGAACTCGCGCCGCGGTGCCTCCTTTGGTATTGCTGAAGTGGCCGGTGAAGCAGGGATGGAGGCCATGCGCGAACAGCTGGGGACTATTGTTCCCCGATTATATCGGAGTCGCTTCTCTCCTGATTCGAGAACGAGGCTGGCCATGCATCGTTTGTGGGAATCGTTGGTGGGAAAAGATGAAAAAATGATCATCGAAAAATACTTAAGCGATATTGTGAAGGTTACCTTACCAGCGTTGGCCAATCAGCAGTGGCGCGAGCGTGAGGCTGCGTGCGAGGCACTGAATGACTTGCTGAGCATTGGGCGAAAAGCACAAGAGGTCCTTCCGTTCTTGGATCGTTTGTGGGAAAGCTCAATGCTAGTTGCAGACGACATCAAGGAAACTGTGCAGCTGGCGGCCGTGAAGCTAGTGAAATCCCTCGGGAAGTTGACGGTGCGGTTATGCGATCCAAAACAAACGTTGAAACCCCTAGCAGAAAAGTGCTTCGGATCATTACTACCATTTTTTGTTGAGAAAGGCGTGGTCGACCCGTGCAAAACGACGCGTGCCCTTTCAATGCATTTTTTGATCAAAATAGTTCGCGGTGCAGGTGACTTGCTCACGAAACATGTCCCTGTCGTCGCGCCGATGCTATTAGAGTATTTATCAGCGATGGAGTCGCAAGATTTGGTGTACTTGCAATTCCACACCGACAAAATGAATATTACTGCGGAAAGGCTGGAAGAGCTGCGACTTCAAGTCGCTCAGAGCGGACCGTTTGCAGAGGCACTGCAGCTCTGTCTACAATACGTAAGCAAAAAAGGCGTAGAAGCTCTTGTTCCCTCGCTTGCCCAACTCATCCGCAGTGGAACAGGATTGGCCACCCGGACTGGCACAGCCGACTTTATTACCAATTTGGCTGTGCAAGAGCCCAAATTATTCAAACCGTTTGCATCTCCACTTTTGAATCCATTAGCTGGTGGATTAAACGACCGTTCAGTAAATGTGCGGCGTTCGTATAGTCGCGCGATTGCTCAGATTGCGAAGTTGTCGAAGGTCAGTGCCGTTCGGAAATTGCTAGTTCGTATCACGGACCAGTACAAAACTGCAGACCCGAGTGATAGCGGTGACAGTGTAAGACACACGAGCGGGATGGTCTTGTTAGCCTTGGCAAATGCGGCACCAAAAAAGTTAGAAAAACGAATGGGCGAGTTGGTGCCACTCGTCTATATGGCGAAGTTCAACAAGAATGAGCAAGTCAAACGAACATGGGGTGAAGTGTGGGAAACAATTACTTCGACAACTGCTGCCGGAGTTCGAGAGCATATAGATGCAATTACGACGCTGATGTTAGAATGTTTGGATGCGTCAGCGTATGAGATGCGCCGCCAAGGTGCGGATGCATTGACGGAGGCCATTGGCGTTGCAGGAGACACTGCGAACCCCCAATTGCCACGAATTGTGGAAGCGTTGACCAAGAGCATGTCGGGGCGATACTGGGGTGGAAAGGAATCGGTCCTGCGCTCAGTTGTTGCGGTTGTGAAAGCGTCCGGCTCGGAAGCTGCGGCCGAACACAGCGATCAACTAATCGACTTAATGGTGCGCGAATGCGAGCGTAAGAGTGTCGACGACGCTTATACTCGCGATTGCGTCGATTCCCTGGGCAAATTAATCGAGGCCTTGCCGGGCCGTGAGTACTTTTTGAGGATTTCGTCGTCCATATTTGCCATCGAAGAGCGATCTCGAAAAGATGATCCCGTCTTACGTGCTCGCGCTATTGAATGTCTAGGTAGATCATGGCCCACACAGGGAAACGCAGAGTTGGTATCCGTTCAAAAAGACACTATTCATTCATTAATGGGTTTACTCGGCGATATCATGCAAGCGGCGGTTTGGCGGGTCCGAGTTGCAATTGTATCTGCACTCACAATGATCTTTTAAAAGGTTGGGAAGGACGTTGCCGACGATGCTTTGATGGGCACTGCCGTAGGCATTCTGACGGCAGGTGCTGGTGATATCAAGTATCACCAGGTGCGAAGCGAAGTTGCGCGGGCTGTTTTGGCTATTGCAAAGCGTGTTGAAGATGGTCCAGAGAACCACAATGCGGCGGAGAGTAAAGCAATTTTCGAAAACTGTTCAAACGCAGTGCGAGACATTGCGAGGGGTCTTTGTAACGACACGGACCCGACGACGCAGCAGAAGAGTCAGTTGGCAAGGGACTCGTTTGGTAAAACATATGGCGTATAACAATCGTGGCGATAACTTGTAAGGCATTTTAAAGATATTTTATGTATGATATCATTAATACAACAATAAGAAAGTTGGTATATAAATAGTAAGATCGGATGGACCATTTGTGACCAACAAATTTACCACATTTTTCTTACACTATTGTCCATCACAACGTCAACAAAATGGTCGATGGGGTGAATGATGAATGGTATTGCTAGTAGACCGGCAGCAGTGGGGCCAAAGCGCATCACTGGTGGTGACATTTTCATTCGCTTTGTCGCAAAAGTGCCCAAGTCAACGACTTTATGTATCACAAACCCAGGAATCAACACCGACGCAAACGACTGCCATAACAACGTATCTACTGCGATCTTACCAACTTCGTTGCCTGTCTTGCCAGATCTTCGCGCTTTGCTAGCTTTGGAATACGTATCTGCAAAAACGTACCCGAACGAAACTATATATGAAGGAACCACCATTTTTGGGGCCATTGGCCGAAACGACTCTCCCAACTCGTTTGCATACCCCAAGTACCGTACCGGGGTATCACGGTAAATGTCCACTTCTACTTTTTCGCCGCCTGCCGGTGCCGTCCCACCAACGCTAGCCTTCCCCATAGTTCGACTTCCGTGGTCGTAGAACCAAGTCCACGCCACTTAAGTGTGCGGTGCTTGCGTCGGGAGACTGTTGTTGTCATCCCTCTGTTCGTCACTGCCGCGCATGCGCATGCATATCTGATGGCCACGACGCCACGACGCTGATTGATCGGAATGATCGATGGAACAAAAAACTTAACTGTGGAGATAGACGTGGGCGGAAGTATCATCCGAGTGTCGTACTGTAGTGTAAAAAAAAACTATAGGTTAAATAAGTACTAAACTTCGTATATGACTCGGAGATAGATAGGGTGGTTTATGCGCATATTTAAGATGATATTCTGATATTCTAAAATTGTACTCCATCTTTTTATCCCACAGATCTCCGCCGCATGGTGTTTCGCCCGCCGTCTGCAGAGCTGGGTTCGCCATTATCTTTGTGGAGGACAGATGATTTGACTCTCAACAATGCCCGTTTGGACAATCTCTGCGCTTCTTTCCTAACGCCCTCGGCGAAGGCCGCAACCAAGTTGATGAACACTGCTAATAGTCCGAGTCCGGTGAGGGTGAAAATGTATAGGACTATGTACGACACTTGGGTTGCAGGCGTGAAATCGCCCAGCCCAATGGTTGATAGAGTCACAAACGAAAAATACAATGCTTGGCCGTACCCCCAACCTTCTGCAATGGCGAAGTATACACTGCCCAGCCCTATCAATACGAGCACCAGGACAAGCGTAATCTTCATTTGGCTAGAACGCCCAGACACTTCAGACAAATCCGCGTGCAATAGACGGACCGCTTCTTTAAACTCATCTTTGCTTATTTGATTGTCCCCATTCTCATCTACAATTTGCATTAGGCGCACGAAATCCTCCTCGGTGAAGTCTATCTTCAACTCTTCTAGTCCACGGCGCATCTCTGCGTGGTCGAGGAACCCGCCGTGGTCTGCATCCAGTTCGTCAAATGTGAGCTCCACTTTATCATACATGAGCAAATATGCATATGTAAAGAATGTCAGAACTTCCGTCGCGACTGCGACTAGAATATAACCTGCTATCGGAATTGATATTATGCCATAGATTACAGTAAACACCTGAGATATTGTTTCTGTCGGTGCAAAGTTTCCATAGCCAATGGTCGTCGCAATTGTGAACGCGAAGTACACACTTGCTCCATAGTTCCAATTGTTTCGCAGCCCTCCCTCTTCTAAGCCTGCAAGAACCAAACGGTGGTTCTTTAGATACTCCATGATGGTTTCGTTGTGCTCAAAAAACTCTTTCAAATCTTCCAGCTCTGATCTAGCCGCCGTTAAGCGAAGTTCTGCTTTCTCAAATTCCATCGAGTAAAAGAAAAACCCCCCTAGTAATAGCAGTACTACCCACAAGAGCATCAACCACAGCACATGGAATATTTCTTTTCGCGTGTTTTCAGGAGAGCTTTCTGGATGGTCACTCATGGCTCTTGCTCTTTTAAATTTCGCTTCTAAAGCGAGTCTGTTAGCTGCATTGTGAAAAGAAAGGGGGTGGTTTTTGTGGGAAATGTGTAGACTCAAATGTGCTGGGTGGATGCCGTCCAACAAGAAGCTTTTACGCTTGGCGAACTCTTTCCTCGCCAGCATAGTTCTGGCACGAGCCTGGATTATAACGGCAGACTTATGGTGCTTCTCGTTATATTTTTGCCTCTTCAACTCCAAACCAACGAACATGATGATGATGACAAGTCCAGAGTAAATTGTTGCCCGCGCACATAATACAAGTTGCACGTGAAACCTTTCTTGGTGAACCTTTTGGGCAGAGGAAGGGAGGAGAGTGAGAGGGTACATTTGCCAGACAGCTGGCAACCAATAAAATAAAAAAAACGAGCCTCTTGATATATTTCGTTATAATAGTAATAGTTATAGTAAGTACTAATTTAGCATCATGACTACGACACAAATATGCCACTTGCTCCTCGCTTCTATATTATGGTGTCTGTCTACCCTAATTTATACCCCTCCCTTCCTCCACACATTTCAAATGTATCTCTACCTCTCTACATCTCTGCTACACATCTTCCGTACAGTACAAAACTTTTACGTTCTTTTGCATATTACTGATAGTCTATGGTATAAGGCCATAGCGCAAATCTATGAGATAAAAAAATAAACCGACTCGACTACTGTACTTCTTCCACCACTCACTCATATCCATACAGAGGACATGCATATAGAGCACTCAGGGATATTATTTTGAATGTAGAAAATCCATATATGCAAAACCGATGCACAAAGCCAAATAACGTAGAGTGACGAACGAGAAGGACATCAACAAGTCAGCAATAAATTTGCTCGGCGCCATACGTGTCTTCCATTAAACGGGCCATGGCACGAAAAACTAGAAAGGGAGATGGGATCCCTCCACCGCCGTTTTCAAAGCCGATGCTTTCGCCTTTTTTAGCGGCTAGCACATTCATCTTCGCGCGGGCTTTCATGGCTTTTAGCATTTGAGGTGAAGGCACGTTTAGCTTGGAAAGGTCTCCGCCCACTGCTGCCATCGCTTTTTGTTGATAATTACACGATCTGCACACCAAGTACATCAAAAAAAAAGCATCTTCTATGCTATTCCCGAGAGTGCATGGCCCGTGATTTTCCAGAATCAGAATTTTCTTTTCCATCCCAAGGTTCCGTTGCATTCGTGGACGTTCCGACATGTCATTGGCCGTGCCTTCAAAGGGATGGTATGCTATCATATTCACAATGTCTACGGACTCTTGTGAAATTGGGAGAATTCCTGTCTTCGTCATGGATATCGCAGCTGCATTTTCGTGGTGGGAATGCCAGCAACACACACAATCGTGCCGCACTTCATGGATCGCCGAATGAATAACATACCCTTGGCGGAAAAGTCCGCCGGCATGGGTGCCATGGTCGATGATTTTCCCTTCCAAGTTCACTTTCAACAGACACGACGCAGTTATCTCAGTGAACATCAACCCTAAGGGGTTGATCAAAAAATATGGACCGTCCGGCTCAATCTCTGTGCCCGGCAGTTTGACCGTGATGTGATTAAATATGACCTGGGTCCAACCAAAATAATCTGCAATACGGTATGCGACGGCTAGTTTGCAACGCAGCTCCCACTCTTCCACAGAGTACGCGGACGGGCGAGAGGAAGCCACCATGTTTTCGATGCTCTTCTCGTTTAACGTGAGCGGATTCAAAAAGTTGGTTCCCAGTTTTAGGTGCGCGCGCGACATGATGCAAATTTCTTTCGGTAGGGGAGGGCGCTATTGCGATCAGTTGTTGGTGACGAACAAATCGTTCGATGTCCGCCTACTCGCCGTCATCGCTCGAGCAGGCACTGTCCGAAGAATAGCCCTAGGACCGACCTCGTTGCTCGAATGTGATTCGATTCCATTCGTTCGCATGATGTTCATCAGAGGTAGATCATTATTGATATTAATATAGACAGAACATCATCATGATGACGCGCCGTCCTTCGATCGATCATCCCCATTGTATCCACCTCACAGTATATTAACCTATTTATAACACCATCACATACACGCGGTACTGGAAGAGATATTGTGCCTCCAACGCCATGATGGAACCTTGGAGAGGGAAACGATCACAACACCGCCCGCAACTTTTTGTCCACATCTACAAGGCCTACAGTCTTTTTGGAGAGGTGTACAATTGTAACATTCAGCTCTGGTTAAACACCAAATTTTATACGAACGGTATACGAATTCGTACAAAGTAACCTCAACTTTTCTTGTAAAAAAAGAAAAAAATGTGAAATTAATATGTATGTATCGTATCACAGTTTTGATTTTTGAAACAACACTCCACTACGGTATCACGACTTAATTTGAGGGATCGTATAATGTGCACGAGGGATCGTATAATGTGCACATGCAAATGGACCAGTTTATGAGAATGGTTTGAACCCCTGTGCGCACGGACTTCCTGCAGCGCCACCGAAACCCTCATGCAATGATGTTGCTGGGCCAGCCGTCCATTCCCCGCCTTCGGACCGTGAAAAGCGAGTCTGCCAAACGGCGTCGTAACACGCGTTGGAGGGCGAGATGTAAGGCGGCTCCTTCCAGCTAGCTGAGTCACAAGAGGTTGGCCATTTTGAAAATTGGTCAGCATTGGGTATACCAAGCGCTTCAAGCAGATATGGTATGTCGCTATGCTGCCACGCAGCAATGAAACTGCCTCTAGGTCTAATACTATTCCTTACTAGCTGAGCGAATCCCTTGAAGTCTTTCTTGTCCACTGTTAGATTTACAGGAACACCGAGTGCAGCTGCAAGTGGTGTCATCGTATCCCGTGGCCGCGTGCTCTTTCCAGGGCGCACAGTGGATGCAGCGACAGTCGTTGGCAAACCGAACGGGAAGGCAGAAGACGGTTGCCCAGACGACGCACAACGTGCGATATAGCTGGCTCGGGCACGGCCGGCCGGGGCTAGCCCGGTGATACTTTTATCTGCAAAGCGTTCCCCATGGCGAACTATGACGACAATAAAGTCCGAAGAATTATCCTTCTGCAAAATTGAGCCTTTATCTAGTTTGTAGCGCATCGCAGAAGAACTAAGTGCGCGCGTGCTCACAGTAGCCACAGCAAGCACGGCGCAGAGTATCTGAACTGTGCTACAGAGGCGCATGTGTACAGCACGCCTTATATTCCCGCTTTGATTCACTCGATTCTTCTCTGCGGTTCCTTCCCTTGAGTCTTCTCTACGCATGCACGCATAGCTCGCTCTGCCAAATGTAGGCCCCCTCAATGTGGTTGGTGAAGGTCACTTTTTGCGATGCGCGCGAAATAAATCATTTACTTTTGTAGCAGGCAGTATTTTTTCGAATCATCATCGTCATAGCACACCGCTGTACTCAAGTACTCACGCTTGAGTATACTCAACATGTTACTCAAGGTCGAACATCAGCTCACAGCTCACAGCTCACAGCACCTGATCCGCCCAGGCAGTCAGTAGTTGACATTCATGTGTCGGTCGTCGTCTATCTGATCTGGACGGATACGATACGATAGTACCTATCTACGGTCCTGGATGTCTGGGTGTCGCGTCGCCGAGGTCGATGAGGCTCCATGTCACCCACCAGTCGAGTGTATTTGTGAACATGAACATGTGTGCGCTTGCTTTGAACAACAGCTAGGAGACCAGGGTTTCAAGATCAACGATGTTTGGAAGTCTGCCGAGGGCTGTATTCACGCTGGGTAGAACCCGTTCGAACCTACGGCAACACTTCCTTCGGCGAAGAATTGTTGCAAGGGGAGGTTCAAGCAGGGGTATTTTCAATGGTCGAACCCGGCTTCCAGGCAACACGCCGAATGATCGGGAGAAGCTACTTGAGTACGTCCTTCACAACGTACGCAAAAATTCTATTGCCTGTGGTTCGCTTATATGTCTGGCCGGTGGGATAGGTTCAATTCTAACGTTGTGCATTCGCGACCCAGCAACGGGACATATGGTATCGTCTTTACTTAACTTTAATAGTGGCGGCAGTGGCGGCGGCGGCGGCAGCGGCCCACCTGGCCCACCGGGGCCGAAAGGAGACCCTGGATCTCCCGGGCCGACAGGACCTGAAGGACCACCTGGTTCAGTTTCCCCCGACGAATTATTCAAGGCAATCAACACCAGGCTAAGCCAGATTCATGCGCAAGTGACAAAAGAATTAGAGGCAAGAAAAAATCTCAAAGAAATCGAATTGAAGAAACAGGAAGCTTCGTTTGCAAAAAACACTATTTTGGCGAAAAAGGAGAAAATAGACTACGAGCAAAAAAAAGCAGAGCTTGCCTTGAAGAAGAAAGAAAAGGAAATCAACATGATGGAGAAAGCGAAAGAAAAGGAACGGAAGCAAAAAGAAAAGCAGGAGCAAAGTGAACGAGAGCTGAAACGAAAGCTTGCGGAGCAACTGCTACAGCAAGAGAGAGAGTCAAAGGCAGCGGAACGACAAAAAGATTTACAATTGATCGAACAGAAAAAAGAAGCTGCAAGTATTGAACGGAAGCGGCAGCATAAGTTTGCCGCGCAATTGCAGCATGAGCAACTGAATACCGAGAAGCAAATTAGCCGAGAGAAACTTGATCGGCAAGAAGCAGAAGAAAAACATGCTAAAACTCTATCGCAAATCAAACTCCAACAAGAGCAAGATTTGGCAGCAGAGCGAGAAAAACAACGACTTGAACAGGAGCGCAAAGTTTTGGCACTCCACGAAAAATCTGAGCAAAAGTTAATGATGAAGCGAGCAGAGGCGGAAGCTATGGTTGCAGAGAAAAAAGCGATCGCAGAGGCCGATGGGTTAGTGAAAGCAGAACGGCAAAATGAAGATGTACGATCCAGAGCTAGGAAACAACAAGGTGACATTGATTTAGAAAAGACCAAAACTGTACTGAGGGAAGTTGGAACTGCCGTCGATAAGTTTTTAGGTGATAAGAATAAACTTGGGGCGTTCGTTGCAACTGTCGTCACTATTATTTCTGCTGCTTTTTTTGCTCGTGAAAGTACGAAACTGGCAAGGGTTCAATTGGAAAAAGTCCTCGGTCGACCGTCGCTGGTCCGAGAAACATCTCGCATAACGCCACTAAAACCTCTCGATACATTGAAGAAAGTCCGTAGACGATGGAATTCACAGATTCTATCGGTAGCTTTTGGCGACGTCGTCTTAAACCCTAGCCTGGAGGCAAGGATAACCACTTTAGCACAAGCGACGAAGAACACAAGAAAAAACGGTGCCCCCTATCGCCACATGTGTTTCTATGGGCCGCCTGGCACTGGAAAGACGTTAGTTGCGCGAAAATTGGCAGACTCATCTGGTCTTGACTTTGCCATCATGAGTGGCGGCGACGTGGCACCATTGGGAAATGATGCAGTAACAGAGATTCACAAGCTTTTCGAATGGGCCAAATCATCGCCTCGGGGAGTACTTGTATTCATCGACGAGGCGGAAACTTTCCTTGCTAGAAGAGATGGCAATCTGCACGTTTCCGAGGCACAACGAAACACGCTCAATGCAATGTTGTTTCATACCGGAACGCAATCGAAAGACGTTGTCCTGGTACTGGCGACCAATCGTCCGGCCGATTTAGACTTTGCCGTTGTTGATCGGATAGACGAAATGGTAGAATTTCCACTCCCAGAATTTGAAGAGAGAAAGAAGCTATTGAAACTGTACTTCGATATGCTGTTTCGAGGGAATCGTGTTACTGGAACGCAAATAATTTTGAGTGGGATTAATGACACTCACTTTGATGAGATCGCTAGACTCACCCCAGGATATTCCGGTCGCGCAATTTCCAAATTAATGATTACTGTGCAAGGCCATGTATATGGTAAAACCGTCCCTAAACTCGATGGAGCTGAGCTCATGGAGGTTGTCGCATTAAAGATGGAATCGTATGCAAAACGAGCGAAGCTACTGGAGCTGCAAGATAGTTACGTGGAAAAGAATAGAACAGTATCATGAATTCGTCAATAATTTTGTGGTCGGTGCGATCGAAATGATGACGTGGGACCTTGTCACATGACACGCCATGTCCTTCATCCACCTCACAGTAGTATTACGATGACGGTACACCATGAAGCGTGATGCCATTCATCCACCTCACAGTATTAACCTAAGTTTATGCATAAAACTAATAATATAACTTTTAAAATGACGACTGGTAGTAAGACATAACTTATAGTTATAGTCTTAATTAATTAACTTAGCAATAGAAATGTTCATGCATATGTGTATAACACACTATTCATACGCCTCCACGGCAGTGTTAGACTGCTGGTCATGTAATTGCTCCGGCGGTTTCTACTTTCCACTTTTTGCGCGCTGTGTCATAAGCGTCGTCGACATTTTCCAAAGGCTTCTCGGCACATTCTTCGATGAGAAACCATGTCAGCAAAACACCCACAAAACTGCAGACTGATATAAATACGAGCCCATATTCTGCCCCGTGTATCATCTTCAGTGACCTAAAGATATAGACGCCGAGGAATGCGCCTAATTTCCCACATGCCGCTGATAGCCCATGCATCGTCGAACGGATTCGGGATGGGTACATTTCACTAGCGATGACAAAAATAGTGGAGTTAGGACCAGCATTCAGAAAGCCTAACAAGAGGGTCTGCCAAGGCAAGAATGATGCGGTGCCAGTAGAAATATGATTGTATAAAATGAACATGACCAACGATGTGCAGCCCAACCCAAAGAACCCATACAGTTGCATTTTCTTATGGCCAACTTTATCCATGTACCACGAGGAGACAAAGTACCATGGCAAGGCAGCAGTCGCAATAATTGCACTCTGGACCAAGGTCACCCTTAAAGACCTTCCCTCCCCCGCTGCTTGTACGTCAGAGAGATAAAACGCCATCCACACCGAAGTGCCATAAAAAATTATGTCGTTAATGAACCAACACGCCCCCGTCCCAAACAGCCTTGGTCCATACTGCCGCAAGACCCACATGACTCCAGGATGACGTTCGTCAATGCCATGGTTTTTCAGAGACACGCTCGTGTCTGCCATTTTTAATCGCAACGGAAGTATGAACAGTGCGCAGCACATTCCAAGTACGAACAGAAGTCGCCACATTGCTTCCAACTGCAACGTCTTCAAACCGCTGGCCAGCGCGAGACCAAACAAGGCTGATACTAGGTGCCCAACACCCAGTCCACAATGCACTAGGCTAGTTTGAAAGCCTCGCCATTTTGCATCAGCATTTTCCACACTAACAGTGGCGGACAGTGGATATTCTCCACCAATTCCAATCCCCAAGATAAAAAAAGTAAACAGGGATACAAAAAATTTGTTTTGTGGCGTATTTGTAAATGTGAAAGGGAATGGAGACAGGCTGCAGAGAAGACCACCGCCTACTAAGATCAGACATGTGAACACGAACGGTCGGGAGCGTCCTATTTTGTCCCCCAATATGCCAAACACAATTTGCCCTACAACGCAGCCAAAAAAAACGGCCTCGCTCAGACGTGCACGGTGTGTATCGGTAAATTCGCCCGTATGTTCATCCGTGAATATTCGATATATCGTTAATATACTAAACAAGTTGTAAGAGCCGACAAAAAAACCCGCCCCTGCCACTGGCAGTCGGTGCAGATGCTCCCAGATGCCCCCTGGTTGGTCACTGTCGCCATTTTCTATCCCAGCCTTCGCCCCTGGAATCAAGGCATCGGCCTCCTCAGCCATGCTTACCGTGCTATAGTCTATTAATTCCAAATGTCAAGGCGCCAGGAAACGTATTGAGCGCTGAGTTTGATCAGACAACTGAGGGTAACCTGCAAGCTACGGCACACAGTCGGCTACTTCATCCGAGCATCACAATAACCCTGTCCATATGATGATGCTCCTACTAGTGAATCACGAAGGCAGTCGAAACTGGCAAGAAAAGTGTGCTTTTTCCCGATTCTTCGATGTTTATTAATTTCGGGGTAGTACAGCAAAATAGAAGAGAAGTGCGAAGTGCTTTGCTACTAATTATTAATAATCAAATAATGCATGTATCAAAGTTTACGATCGTAACATAACTGAAGAGTATTGTCACGTGATACAACAGGTGAAAACAGAGTGAAAGGGAAAGAAATGTACAGAGTAGGCTATTGGAGCGATTTACATGGTGCCGGATGAACGGCACTTGTGGAACTGCCTTTTACGTCAGAACACTTCCAAGCGACGCCATCAGATTGAATATTCACCTCATCCAAAAAGACATCATGGATTTCCCCACCTTGCTGTGGTAACCCTTGAAAGTCTGCTCCCACTCCTTTGCTTTTGGCACTCACGTTTCGAAAAACCAAGTCATACACTTTTGGCACAGCCGACGCATTGCGCCCATCGCAACTTGGGTTGACAGAACCGTAGTAATCATTTGATTGCAATGCGACATTTAGCGCATTGTCAATCACGACACGCTCGTATGTGATGTTGCGGACATATCCACCTCTGCCGAGACCCGCTTTTACCCGTAAACCTTGCCCTACAGTTAAAAGGCGAATATCTTCCACCAGCACATTTTCTACACCTCCGCTCATTTCCGAACCAATACAAATTCCAGCACAGCAAGGGGAGTTGACGGTCAGATTTCGAATGTGGATATTCTTGCATGGTTGATCAACATCAAGCCCAAAACAGTCCCACCCACTCTTAATGGCCACTCCATCGTCACCCACACTGAAGAAAGAGTCCGTCAAACTTACATTGACGGACGAGTCGGGATCGAAGCCATCTGTATTTGGCGAGTCGGCTGGA
>Ga0099797_101109_pt1 | contig 15070 bp, 10 predicted proteins | sample Uncmet_Sort48C_1_FD_89871 | JGI IMG/M metagenome (GOLD analysis project Ga0099797, IMG submission 89871) | Marine eukaryotic communities from CALCOFI LINE 67, Pacific Ocean - C012_Sort48C_1 | ecosystem: Environmental > Aquatic > Marine > Oceanic | place: Pacific Ocean: Monterey Bay | collected... | reverse complement strand
AACACATAATGTGACTATCTGAGATAATTACAATATGGATACAATAATAGCAAACATGACCATTATTTGCAAATCATACAAATATAATTGACAGAATCAACACCTTCGCATGATTTGCATATTGTTCGCATATTATGTTTGCATGAGTTTCGTATTTATGTAAATCTTGACGCTTGAGGTCTCAAGAGTACAGGCAGATTCCAAACCAGATAATGTGCATAGAGTCGAAGCATGTTGAATTCCAATATTCACACACCTATTGCATCTCCTTGTCATGCTTTGCTGTGAGGACGACCAGACTGATATCATTTGTGTGCTTCACACATATACGTGTATATATATATATATGTTTATGTCTATGCTATGATATAAATATACATCAACTGAGCATTCATATTGTGGCCAATTTTGCATTACTCTCAAACTCGTGAACCTAATTAACTTTATGATGTTTTCTAGCTTTTTGGGCTTAAGAGAATAATAGGCCTGAGAAGGCCAGGCCGGCTTGTGTGCTTCGCACACGCCGCAGCGGCCATTGCCGCAACGGCGCACGTCCCCACTCGGAAATGGGGGTATCTCGTGTGCGCAGTTCACACCTTGGTAGGCAGAAGTTTGCAGAGAGCGTGTGTGCTTGGCCATGATCCGAAGATTCCTCCAGGCGGGAAACACGGGAAGTGTCAGCTTCGGAGCATTGCAGGGCAACTTCGGCGAGGTGAATGAGCCCAAGCTGTTGTCCCTGAGCACTCTCCAGCGGCGTCGAGCAGTGCAAGGAAAAGCGAAGCACAGTCAGGAGCGTGTGCGTGAATGCACACGCTCCTGCCTGCAACGGCGCGCGACTCGAAGAAAAGGCATGTGAGGTCTCCTCGCCAAGCTCCAAGTTGCAGTGAGCACCCTCTCAAGCGATCTCCAGTCCGACGTCGAGCAGGTCCTGCGCATAGCTGTAGAATTGAGCAGTTGCGTAGACAGGGTCGAGCAGCACTCCTGCCGGTGAATTGCTGTGAGGCTTTGCGTCGTTTGGCTGTCGCAATGTCCCAGGTTTCGCGCCGTGGATCTTCTCATATGTATGCAAGCGTGCCCCCCTCAGCATAAGATGCCGGCAAGAAGCAGAAGACAGGTGTGTGTGTGTGCAGCTGACATGGTACCTAATCCTGCTCACCAATGTACCAGACGGTTTGTGCCAGGGCCGGGTATTCCTCCACATCTGGGGTTAGCGGACTGAGAAGGAGTCCGGCAACCAGATGGCCTCCATGGGATCCGCAGAGGAATCAGCTGAGTCTGGAGCATGACACTTTCCTTCTTCACTGACGATACCGACATCATCGTCCCGGAGACCTTGCGCAATGAGTCGTTGGCTTGACAGTGTCTCTCGGTCTCGCTCCCGGCAAGAAAAAATCGTCAACTCGTCAATGTCAAAGTTGCACACAAAGTTCCCCGGGGAGACTAACCGGACCTAACCGCAGCTGTAGATAGGATCAACAAGGAGCTTGAAAGCGGCCTCCTCTGGATGAAGTGCATCCGCCTGTGGGAAGATGCGCCGAGAGTGAGAACCATGAGAAGCTCTCGACATACTGTCGCCATGTCACAGTTGCGATATACTCGTTTGTCCCGACGGGTCATGGCCCAGAGCCCCAATTTCACCCCATTCCTTATTCACCCGTCCATGTTTTTTTTTCTCTCACAGATGGCAGCCGATGGCCGCAATACGAACCGGTCTAGATACAAGGGGGTCTGAATGGCTTTGTTCCAAAAACTGTTTCTTGGAACACACCAGTGGCTTCTGTTAAGAGTTCTTGTTGCGTCAATTTTTGTGCGAATGTGCACCAAACTTCGCTCATAGGTGCACCTGCAACTTATCATGATAGGTAGCTTGCTTGTCTATCCGAACGGTCCTCATGCAGCTATATAATGAGGCACACATATATCTATATCTATATAGCCATGTGTATCAAGTGCTCTGTCCAGTAGGTGGTGTTGACGCACGCTCCAATGCTTCATGGCCCGCCTGAATCTGGGGCCTTGACATGCCCGGCGGCGTGGCCTGCATACCTGGAGGCTGCTTCGGCCCAAGGTTTGCTGACGCAGGCAAAAATGAATCGAAGGCGAAGAGCAGAGGCAAAGTTGCTGAAATAGGTTAAGTGTGGTGGCGATGGCCAGGACACCAAAAGCTCCATAAACGACAAGAACAAGGACATTGGCAACGCTGAGGACAAAGCGGAAGCAGATAAGTTTGAGACCGAGGAGAATAACAGACACAGCACTTGAGGATACCACTGACACTAATGGCTTCAGTGACATTGACAGCAAGTATGAGAACAAGGCAGAGGCAAAGGCGGATATTGGTGATCCACTAGTCATGAACTAGAGGTTGCAAGCTAGATCCTGAAGAAGTACAACTTGGCATCAGTAGGAGGCTATGATTCGGACGTTGAGGAAGAAAAACTGATTCTGGCCGATGGTCGGCAAAATTTTCGCGAGTGGTGATCACTGCAGAGACTTCGAACTTGCTATCAAGAGTTCGTTGCTGAAGCTTTTGAAGTTAAGGCCAACAAGCAACTGATGGCAACAAAAAGCAAGGGACTCAATGCAAGCGAAAACAGGCTAAACGCAAACGACAGAGAAACAGCTGATAGGTGAGAACAGAGAGAGATGTTTGCAACATGAAAGGTGCACGGTATATGAGCCTGTCGGGTCGTCTGTCTCATATCCAAGCTTCGAGACCTATCTCGAGGTAGAGCTTGGTGAATCGGGGCTTACCTCGGGTCTGATTTACTGCGCACTTGTTACAAATCGCTGCGCTTTTGCTGATATTGGATTTAAGTTCCCTCCGCGTGTTGTGCCAGGTGGGTGCTTCAGGATAGGGGAAGTGTGTGCCTGCCTGGTAGCTGACCACATTCCTGTCAGCTGGTACCCGCCCGGTGGGACAGCGCGTGTGTGTCATGGCTCCACAGCATCTTTCAAGTGCTGATGGGTCGTCAGTGGTAGTGTAGTGCTTCTTCTGATTCTCAGATTTGATGAAATCGTGGCTGCAAACATTGTTGAAGCAGAGCAAAGCAAAGCATATTATATCTGTATCATATATGTATCTGAATTATCATGGTTGTTCAAACTATGGGACCGGATCCACTTGACAAAGTCGCGCAACTTCACGATTGGGGGGATCTGACAGGGCGCTAAGTCTTGGGCCTGCTGAAGTATTGCCGCTGGAAGGGTTGGAACATTTGTTTGGGCAGAGCATCCGCCCACACTGTGAACGAATGTGGCTTGCATGTTTTACCCAAGCGGTTGACGCAAATGTCTTTATGCATGTGCGTTGCACACATGTGTGCACATATTTGTCATGTACCTGCAAGTTTCTTGCGGAAATCCTGAGTCTTGAACCTTTCCATAGTCCACGCATGCCTACAGCTTTAGTTTGGAAAGCATGAAGTTAGTGTGGACGTACCCTTACCCTTGCCAGAACTTGGAGCATGTGCGCTCTCCGTGTTCTCAATTTGTGGTTGATGTTGTTCAATCTCTCCTTCTTGTCTACTCATCTCTACGAGCATCCTAACTGCCCATGGTCGCACAAGAGCACCCTTAGTTGCTCGATTTCTGCAAATCCTGTGAAATAGTATTCGTGTCACCGGTGAGCACCTGCTGTTCATGAGCAATGTGTACTTAGCCAAAGCTGTCGGGGTAATCTGTCACAAGGTATTTGGGGGTGCGAATGGCCTCACAGTAGGGCCATGGGCTAAGCACATACTCTGCATGACAAGGGTAATGAGATTCCCTTATGGTTTATTTCCGGGCTTCCATCCCTTATGTTCTGTTTATGTGCAGGTCCAAGCTGAAGGAGGCATAACTCCACATGGTCCTTGAGCTAAACAGATCGAGCACAATCATAGCAAGTTAAAACCGCTGGCATGGGTGCCGCAATGCAATATCGCGAGGTATTCACCGGCCCCTGCCTTGCACAGAAGCACGTGTGCAAGAGCCCGAAAGGCGTTGCGCCAGCCGGAAGCGACATCGGGTCACCGATTGCTTCAGGCACGACGAGTCTTGCTAGCACATTTCAGTTCAAACACTGCCGATGACGAAATGGAGCCCTTAGAATGGATGTGGGTGACAGGTACAAGCAGGACGAGGACAATCGTTGCCCCCACATTGCCGGAATGCCAAGAAATCGCTCCAGACATAGGGGCAAAGGAAATGAGACCAGACCAGGCAGGGCCATGTCAACGACATCAGTGCGATCAGGTTGCAGCCGGCCACACAGTAGAACATGTGGTGCTGTACCCAACATGATTACAACAGCCTAGAGTTAGATGGTGGTGTCGGTGGAGGTGGTTGGTATGTGCAGCGGCAACTGTGCAGGTGTAGACGGTGAAGTGCACATCACAAATGTACAGAAACCATAATGCGGGTCAGCATGTGCAGGGGTAGAGGCCAGCTCTCAGCGACAGAGGAGAGCAGGTAATCGCCAGCGAGAATGCCAGGCGCCATGGTGCTCTACTCTTTAGCTAGGGTATGCTTGGCAACCCTTGCTGCTACGCTTTTTCATTGACCATCATCTCGTGACGGACTCCTGTTCAACACAAGTGAACATGAACTGGGTTGAGTCGTCCGACTCCTAAGAATCAAAGTAAACTCATATTAAGTTGACGAGTATTGGACCTTGTCTCTATGTTCTTGTGGCCATGTTCCTGTTGTATTGGGTCGAGTCTTCCCACTGCCCTCCGTTCGCCCAGCTTAGCACCCGTTCCTTGCTGGAGATGTTCAGGAGCTTGCGAGAGGCGCTGCTTGCATGTAGTGCAGCAGATGGCACTTCATGCAGTGCTGCCAATTTTATGTTGGGGAAATGCAACAAAAACAGGCCTGTGACCGAGACTACGATGAAGGTAAATACAGCACAACTTCCAGGGTATACCGTATACACATACAAGCATATTGAATACATCTTTTGCATATGTGTTTGTTGGTGGAAATAATTATGGGGGATGCCGCGGCTGAAAACATTTCCACCACATGCGAATAGGTAGTCAATTTGTGTGTGAGTGTATTGGGACCCCAGAGATATACACCACCACCGGGTGTGGGCTTCGAAAAAATGGGGAAAGGGCTGGCGTGGACGATTTGGTGGTGTATATACAAACTGCTGTATTTTACCACAGTTTGCATAGACACCACCAAATCCGGGGGTGGTGTATATCTTTGGGGTCCCAAAGGCGTCTTTGGTAACTACAAAACAGCATTTGAATATACGACTGACGACACACAAGCTGGTGGCTGTGGCAATCCTAGTTGCCAATAATACAAAACCACCGACTTAGAATTCGAATGGATGTTACAATATGATGGGACTTGGGGAGTTTCTTCAATATGGGTGATATATATGGGGGTTTCTCGTTTGTTTCGCTGTAGGGGATTTATACCAGGACCGTTATGTAAACGGGGGCCCATGGGCCCAAAGGGCCCCATGGGCCCCAAGGGCCCATGGGGCCCATGGGGCGTATGGGGCCCATGGGCCCCATGGGCCCATGGGGACCTTGGGGGCCCATGGGGCCCATGGGCCCCCGTTTACGTAACGGTGTTGGGGTAAGGGAACAAACGAGAAACGCCCATATGTATATATATATATATATTTTTTGTTTTTGTTTTAATATGGGTGATAATTATAATTGGAAATATATATATATATATATATATATATATAGTCAATTGGTGTGTGAGTGTACATCTTGACAATTGTGTTAGGTTGCCTCGCATCCTAAGCATCCTTTTCTCAGCCACAAGCTTGCACAAAATTAGATCGGGCGTGCAACGTGCTCCTCTCGAGATGTTTCTGTGGCTTGTAAATCAGTAAACACTACGTTGGGGACCCCAAAGATATCAGAAACATATACACCACCACCTGGTTTGGGCTTAGAAAAAGTAGGGAAATGGCTGGTGTGGACGATTTGGTGGTGTATATGCAAACTGCTGTAAAATACATCACTTTCTATATACACAGCCCCGGGGGCGCGAAGCGCCCCCGGGTGGTGTATATACAAATTGCATATTTTACAGCAGTTTGCTTATACACCACCACATCGTCCACACCAGCCATTTCCCTATTTTTCCAGGCCCAAACCCGGTGGTGGTGTATATCTTTGGGGTCCCCAATGTGGTGTTTACTGGTTCACAAGCCGCAGAAACATCTCGAGAGGAGCACGTTGCATGCCCGATCGAATTTTGTGCAAGTTTGTCGCTGAGTATAGGATGCTGAGGAGGCGAGGTAACCTAACACAATTTTGGGACCCCAAAGATATACACCACCACCGGGTTTGGGCCTAGAAAAAATAGGGAAATGGCTGGTGTGGACGATGTGGTGGTGTATATGCAAACTGCTGTAAAATGCAGCAGTTTGTATATACACCACCCGGGGGCGCTTCGCGCCTCCGGGGTGGTGTATATAACAAGTGATGTATTTTACAGCAATTTGCATATACACCACCAAATCGTCCACACCAGCCATTTCCTTATTTTTCCTAGACCCAAACCCGGTGGTGGTGTATATCTTTGTGGTCCCAATACATGGTGTATTGCATTGTCTCTTGTCTCTTGTCTCTCGCCTCTTGTCTCTTGTCTCTTGTGTGTTTTGTTATTCGTTTTCCACACGATGTATTTCCCCACAACATTGCGACACATGTCTGACACATGTCGATCCGACAAAGGTGCGCATGCAATTTGCATTGATGGCACAGGCTTGGACCGTATCCATTGGCCAATATTATTGTTCCGATTAATGTTCCGGTGTTCCGCCCGTCCGCCCGCGGCCGCCCGCCTGGGCCTCATGGGCTCCATGGGTTCTATAGGCCGCTGACGCCCGGCACCGCGATCCTGGGCCTCTTGGGCCCAATGTCGGAAACCAAAACATATACACCACACCGTTTTGGGGATTTTTTTTAATTTGTGGATTTTGACTAAGCCGGGTCGGTGGGAATGTGATAGGCTTGTCTGGATATGGTGTGCATGCAATGCGCAGGTTATTGCTACTTTTGTGCTACCAAGTATTCGACCACTCGTAGGCTGTCCACTCAACACAAAGTTGGGTTAGACATTTCTGCTTAAATAAGTGTGTATGCTGGTTTCGTCACTCCATGGGTTCTATAGGGCGCTGACGACCGGCACCGCGATCCTGGGCCTCTTGGGCCCAATGCCATGCCCAATGGCCTCATGACCCAATGGGGCCCCATGGAATAGTTAATTCGGCCTTACTCGCAGGGTAGCTAGTAGTAGCATGCATTCTAGTACACTGGAAAATCTTCATTTCATTTCATTTCATTTCATTTCATTTCATTTCATTTCATGTCATGTCATTTCATTTCATTTCATTTCATTTCATTTCATTTTAATTGTTCCGATTAATGTTCCGGTGTTCCGCCCGTCCGCCCGCGGCCGCCCGCCTGGGCCTCATGGGCCTATGGGTTCTATAGGCCGCTGACACCCGGCACCGCGATCCTGGGCCTCTTGGGCCCAATGCCAGGCCCAAGAGGCCTCATGACCCAATGGGGCCCCATGGAACAGTTAATTCGGCCTTACAGTCCCCATGGGGCTCATGGAACATCAAAAATGGCCGGAACAATTTATATAGGCCATTTGAGTACACCCTTTTCGGATGTTAAGGATTCAGTTCCATAATATATTGGTACTATAGCAGTGAGGACATAGATGGCACAAAATCGCACTGGCAGGTGGTGGGGGAGATTGGTTTGTTTTACAACCCAAAGACTCATTTCACAACTAGGACATTGGTTTCACCAACAGGGCTTGCACAGCTGAGCCTTTCAATTTTACGCACAGGTTGCTGACTTCGGTTCTGTCATGGCACTGCTGTGCAGACAGGAAGCTTGTGTGTTACAGTAAACCAGGATTAATTTGGCGGAAAATTGTGCTTAGGTCTGGCCTTCTCATATGGCCTTCGCAATCTTTGCGCTGCTTGGCATTCACGGAAATTCAATACAATACTTTGCTTGGCTTTGCCTTCACAACTATAATGAATACCATACTTTGCTCGGCCGAAGCTTCGAAATTCAAGGACGAGTTGCTGCCTTCGTGTCTGTCCTGTCGCTCTCGTGTTGATGTGGAATCTCAAAAGATCGAATCCCCCCACAACGGAACCGGTCAAACCGCCAAAATCCCAAAGTGGGACCGACGGAAATACGATCGTCATCATCATGTCAGTTCAAGCAATATGGTGATGTACGTGGGCCGCCGATCAAGTCAATGCGCTTGTACGTAAGAGCCGAGACTCTCCAGTGCCGGGTGCCCCCAGGAGTGAACGAATAAATTTGGACATACCACATTCACATTCAATACGTGTATATATATATATTGGCCGATTCTTCAGCACATGGGAGATGGCTCTTCAGCGCAACGTTTTTTCAAGGTTCTTGCTGCTTCGGGTCGGGCCTGGGTCCGGTTCCCACCGGCCGCCCGCCAGACTCCCATTGCCCTTTCGGGGCCATGGGCCCGCTTGGCCCATGGGGCCCCATGGGCCCTGTGGTCCCCACTGGCCACATGGGCCCCTTGGGGCCCCTGGGCCCTATGGACCCTATGGGCCCCATGGGCCATGGGCCCCATCAAGGGATAGAACCTTGAAAAAACGTGCCGCTGAACTAGGTGTGAAGGAAACCAGCCAATACATACAGAGAGAGAGAGAGAGAGAGAGAGAGAGAGATAGAGAGAGAGAGAGAGAGAGAGAGCAGGGTAGGTGGAGGGCAGGTTTGTGGACATTTCTATTGGAAGATCCGTGACGATTTGGGGCAGCTCTCCATTCTGATCTTCTGTGCAAAATTGGTTTCACAACCAGCTTGACTTTCTTCAGCACAGTAAGCTACTTGTAGCATTCCAATAGTTTCCACAAGGTTTCACGATGATGAGTATTGCTTTACACAGCGGGCCATGGCTGTCAATCCCCTTGTGATTTCTGCTTGTTGTGAAACCAGTGTTCTCGTTGCGAAACACAAAGTATAATGGCAGGGGGGGGGGGGCGAGGCACCCAATAGGTTGTTTGTTTTTTGTGAGTTTAAGGGAACATGCTAATGCATTTGTTCATCTTGCCGCATCCCCACCCTCATATTTTGAATCGTAAACCGACGATTCCAATTCTGGATCAATCTTTGTTTTGCCACTTGCCACGCATGTACCTTCCAGTACGCCTGTCCTGTAGCCCAAGATCGCCAGCTGAGAAAACTGTAAGCTGTCACGCATCAACTTATTTGTAGTAGCGACCAAGTAGATGGCACAACAGGCGGTGGCGACATGTTCTATTTATTCAAAATCTGTGTGGTTGCTTCCTGTTTTAGATGGGCATGGTAGCCAAGGAACAAATGTAGAACAGTGAGTGTATATTGCAAGGTGAGTTGCGGGGTACCTTATCAAAGTACTGGTAGTTTCAAGGCTCGATTCCGTCGCAGTCTGCAGATTTCAATTGCCAATGGTGGGGTTTGGATCTAGGCGGCACTTGCTGCTTTATTGTTGGCCATTGTTTCCATACAGTCTGCAGCGCGGGTGCACGCTGCAGCCAGAACGGCCCATCTCGTGGCAGGCGGGGTAAATAGCTTTGAAGCTGTTATGTGCAAGCTTTATAAAAACGGCCGCTTGCGGCAACAACTTTAAGTGGAAGCTTTGGGCTACTCGGTTTAGTGCTGTAGTTTCAATGTGGTGGATGTGGGGCCTATTGGAAGCTCTTTAAGCACATTTGACGCATGGTTGCATAATTTCTAAACTTTTGAAAACTATAGTTGATGATCTCGATGGCCCAAAGTGTTGCAACAATTGTCTGTGTATGGTTCAGTTGTCGACATGTATTTAATCAGTGTTCCAAGAGTTAGCAATCACTTTTCAGTTCTTAGTTCGAGGCGACACATCCGCGGATTTGAAACTAGAGGGACAATGCCCTTCAGTTTATTGATTCAAATATAATGAAGTAGGTGTGTGATTCAAATCTCAGCGAAGTATTGCTTAAGCTAAGTCGATGAACATAACGCCCACCGCCAATTAGTAGGGTCCCCCTCCTTTTATCTTTACGATCAGTTAGTTCCTTATTAATCTGGGCTGCCACAGTTTTACAAAGGATTTGCTTTGATTTCCCGCTTGTCTGGAAGCATACTTTATTAACTCGGGGGTTTACTTATTCGAGGGTTGTCCGGGGGCTAGACAAACGGAGGTGGAATTTGCCGCCTAAGCAGCAAATTTCGCCCAAGCAGCTTAATCGCGGCCCTAAGGTCGCCATTGGGATGGTCTGGGGGGCGCAGCCCCCCCAGCTCGAAAACGGGAATTTGGGGGGCACCAGCTCCCCAACACGAGGAAAAACCGCCTTACTTTATGAATTCGGGGAGTTTATCACCTTAAGGTGGTGGCTAATGAAATGTGTTTGATTTTTAGGGTTTGGGGTCTAGGGTTTGATTTGAATTAAAGATAAGTTCGCTATGCTTTGTTTTGTCCCCTGCACAGTTGTCACTGTGTGCGTGAGGTGCAAGACAAGATGGCCGTCGCTTGGCAGGAGTGCGAATGCTTCAGCACCTCGCTTTCCTGATCTTCGTGTCTGCAGATAATATTGGATCCTTACAGATTCCATAATGCACGGGCCTTTTGTGGGGGCTTAAATAATAACTCCACCTCAGTTAATAAACTCCCTGAGTTAATGAAGTAAGGCGCCTGTTCCTCGTGCTGGGGGGAACCCCTGCTTTCAAGCTGGGGGGGCTGCGGCCCCCCAGATTCCCCCAATGGGGACCTTAGGGCCGCGATTAAGTCGGCGAAATTTGCCGCTTAGGTGGCAAATTTCACCGCCATGTCTTTAGCCCCCGGACTACCCACGAGTTAATAAATGCCCCGAGTTAATAACGTACGCTTCCAAGCAAGCGGAAAAGCCAAGCAAATCCTTTCAAAAACCGTGACAGCCCGGATTAATAAGGAAGTAGCTCATCGTATTAATAGAATGTGGGAAAAGGCCTACAAGGCTTGATACTGATTCTATACGAGACAACTGAGAAACTAATGTCATCAGACTGCAGCGGTCTGAAAGCTACTGAAGAGACTGAGATTGACTGAGTGCGCACTGCTAGGTTTACCCGAGGCAAACAGGATGGGCTTCGTTGGGGGAAGCATCCATGTCACCCCTTTTCCCCCGCAACGCACTATGGATGAGAAGACTGAGCAGGTGTCTTAGTATACAAGAAGATATTTTAAATTGAGATTACGATGCATCAGGAAAAGGCAAATCAGCCCTTATGGCAGCTGCCCACAGAGGATTAGAGGCGAAAATATATAACTATACGGAAGAACAAATTATTGGAGTTTTCCGTGACTTTGATAAGTTCTTCGACACAATAGACCTCAGTATACTAATGGATAAGGCGGTTGAACATGTCTTCCCCATTTTAGATCTGGTCATGACTATGCTCCCACATATTGCACCAAGGGTCATACAGTGGGATGGCTTCTGTAGCAGAACTATCATAACCAATACTTCTATACTTGCAGGCTGCAAACACTCTGTGGCCCTTACCAGAGTACTTTTCCTCACAGGCATAACCAACACATGCATAGAGAACCCCTTAGCGGCACCTCAAGTATATGTGGATGATACGGCCATGCTTACAGCAGGCCCCGATGAACTTGCATACATAATGATGTCCACAGCCGTTAAAGACTTTGTCAAACTATCCCACAAGCTGGGGCTTAAACTCAGCACCAAAGGAATAATAGTAGCCAAGCTTGCAGGAACAGCCAAAATAGTAGTAGACGATTTAGCAGAAATAGGAATTATATACAACGCTCACGAGAGCACCAAGGAGGTAGGAGTAGATTTATCCTTCAGTAAGAAACCAGAATCAGGAGAAACATATTAAGAATAGAATAAAGAAGTCTCAAGGAACACTGGATACAGTATAATAAACTAGCAAGAATATCTAGGACAGCCAGAGTCTTGTTCTTAGGAGCTGGCTTCTCCGAAGCCACATGGGGACACCAGGCTTCTGGCATCTCGCATAAAGACTGGGTGCAAATAGAAGTGGCACCCGCGAATGCAGCAGGGTTCAAAGCAGGTCGATGCAGATACTCAGCTTTGTGTATAGAATGTGGTCGAGATGGACACCCGTTTGTCCGAGCCATTAAGGAACTATTTGTATTATGGTTCAAAATCGTAATACCAATCGTAAACAATGGACACCCTATAGTAGATAAAATAGACCAAGCTTGGCCACTAATATATAATTACCTGTCGGGGATTCTAAAAGCATAACACTCGAAAAATCTCTTAATGAAGCCAATGGGATAGCGGCCCATGTAATGGTCATACTATATGGAGTAGGATTGATACCCATCTCCTTCAACACATGGATAGACGATAACGACAATACATGGACACTCCGCTCAGTCCCTGAATCACCTTTTCCAGTAATAGATGTTATAAAGGCAATTATATCCTCTTTTCATGCCCTCAAAAGTAAACGAGCAAAAGGGCACTTTCAAGGGAACTCTATTCATGATAATTACAATAGACTGGAATATTGCACTAACCCCCAAATCGGACTCTTAAATATAAGCATAAATATCTAGAGTTGGCCATCCTAGAAACCATACAAGCAGGTGCAACTATGCCAACGGGACAGTGCGGTTGATGTACTTCACAAAGAAAATACATGTCCATTATGTGAACAGGAGGTAATAAACGACCCGTTCCACACCTATTGGACTTGCCCCGAGGTTCACTCCTCTCTCTCTATATATATACACTCCTCTCTCTACATATTAGAGGACAAAGTGGCAACAACTTTAAAAATGTCTCCATGACATAAGACATCGCGCTAGCCGCCTGGACCCTTTCAGCTTCCTTGCCGTAGCTTATGGGTCTTTGGCCTGAGCTGCTATGGCGAGTCGGGTTTAGGCCTGGGTTGCTTAGCCGGTGACTTCTATATTTATATATATATATATATATATATATATCCCTGCGCTAAAAATGTTTAATATATGACATATGCCTTTTACGATTAGAGGTCCCTCTCTCTACATATATACATAAAGGGCAGCAGGTACCGCAGAGGGCCACCCCTCTCTCTAGTACCCATGTTAATGGTTGTAGGGTATCTGTCGTGGTAGATCCCTTCGGCCCTGCAGCCTTAGCCCGGGTAGCAGATTGGTTCTGAGGCCTCTAAGGTTCCAGACAATATGTTTGACCTATGGGGCTCTCAGACCATATATACTGCAGCCTGCAATAAGTGGAACCCCCACTTGTATAGCTAATTAGCCAGGAGGCGAAGGTGAAATGCCTCCTATTGGTCAGGTCCCGGGCCAATGTCGCCAAATGGCCCCAATCTGGGAAACGCTGCTGGGCACTCCCTAGGAGTCCCCATAGGCACTAGAAGGTGTTTCAGCCTAATAGCATTGCCACCTTTGCGACCCAGTCGCTGGGAAGGGCGGCTATTCATGCTCAAAGGCCTTATTACGGCCAGCGGCCGCAGGGTATTACTCTGCCCCTATTCTGCCTCTAATTCTCTAGAAACGTCTCTCGAAGGTATGTAGGAGCTGCATCTTTGTCTCACGACCTGTAGTCCTTATAATCCAATCCTTTTTGAAGCGCGTCACAATGAAAACTATTGGACTTGCCCTATACTCTGTTGCTCAGAAGACGAAGCAATCATTGAATCTAACTACATGAAAGAGGAACTTACCACGGACATGATCCACTTCTATATAGAGCTCTTGTAGTCGAAGACGACTTGCTCCCAGATGATAAATATGAACCCTCTGATGATTAGTTTTTCAATATAGCTGTATACAGTGGAGGAGTTACACCCTTAGACCCAGCCGAACTATGGCCCTCAGGGTATTACTTCGGGGATGGATCGGGGGGGAAATACTCCAAATACACCACCATAACTAGATGCGGAGTTGGTGTACACTACGTCAACCCATACAAAATGCCCATGTACAACTTCTCTATGCCACTACCCGGCCCGATACAAACAAACATATGCAATACTCGTAGTAGGAATAAACATAGAAATAGTTGGTAAATGCATTTTTCATTGACAAAATAGCCAAAGATACTTTCCTAAAAGGAAAATACAGAGCTAGGCTGGCTAATCATGCCGACCTATGGACTGAGATATTTGCCCACATTGAGACTAAATTCTTAGATCGCACTATATATTGCCCAGCCACACGGACTCCAATCACAGAAAGAGAGACATAGCACTTAAATGGATGCAGCCATGGCACGTAGCAGGTAATAATGTAGCGGATATGCTCGCTGGTGCTGCTGCTGCTGCTGAAATGAATGCAATACCGGAGGCAGAGGCTGCCACAATAATACAAATATACAAAGACTTGGCACTCATCCAAAACAGACTCATAAAGATGATGCCTCAAAGAACTCACAATAAGACAGTGCTCGAACACAACAAATATATACCTACATATCATGATAAAATAATAGGAAAGCTCAGCGCATCACAACATGATTGTGTCATATACAACAATAGACTACATTGCTCCACATGCAATGCGAATATATCGATAAGGGCTTCACATATAGATGAGTTCATACAATCATCCTGCCTGGCCCCGGAATATACTATGAGTTATGCGGTTCGGTAATCTACACACATCATCTCATCGGATCTGCCTGTATGGAGGCGTATATCTCTGCAAAAGATGTCGCAACACATCGGCAAAGAAACTCATAAAACTCCAAGATCCATGTGAGAAGCCCAAAGCACATGGACAATAGAACCTGAATGCATATGAGCAAGGAACCAAACCAAGAGGGTTCCCCGAATGGCCATACAAATCTGTTCACCTCATGGATAATGTAATATATACATATACAACAACATACAACTTAAAGTCATTGCGATGCATAGAAAATATGCCCATCAGCATGAATACCCTCTTTCGGAACACTCGGAAAAGGAGGATGACAATATGTCTAATAACGAGGTACCAGCAGAGTCTACGGACAATGCCTCGGAAATGAGCTCAGACTAGCTCTATCCCATAGTAGGGTTCTGATTAAATGATTTAGCCCTCTCTATAAACATAGTTT